>SKEE01001668.1_pt1 | contig 17435 bp, 14 predicted proteins | sample 4826661 | NCBI WGS metagenome assembly SKEE01 (sample SAMN11008817, study PRJNA524170) | human gut metagenome | biome: Human fecal sample; material: Feces; isolation source: fecal sample from pouch patient p20 | host: Homo sapiens | place: Israel: Tel-Aviv | collected 2016-11-14
GCATTGGATTCAAAAATATGTTCATCATCATGATATCCTTTGTACTGTCCCGAAATTAAGTAGGAATAGATCAGTTCCTGTCCCGAAAATGGGAGCCTGTCAATTTCATCAAAGAAAAGGATGCCGCCGTTTGCCTTTGCAAGCCAGCCTTTTCCCTCTTCGCTGCCGCAAAGGGAAAGAGCAAATTTTTCTTCATTCTGGGCATATTCGGAGCAGTCTACTGTGATATAGGGCGGGAGAGAAGCTGCGCCTGCAGTTCCAAGAACCCGTTCGTTTACAGCGTATTCATACATCAACCCGGAAAGAAAAGCCTTTCCTGTTCCACCGGCTCCGTTAAAGAGGGCCGGAAGACCGTTTGGCGGATATTTGATAGCTGCTTTACACTGCTCAATACAGGAACCTAAACTCAGGTAATAACCGATAGCTTTCTGAAAATCTCTTTTCTTTTCATCACTGCGGCATTTACGCTGAAAATCGTCCATACCGGAGAATACGCAGGTTTCCAAGGTGACCTGGGCCTCACGTTCAACATTTTTCTTATGGAAGAAATAAACAGGGCGGGAGTTTACCTTAATGGCCCTCTCTTCTTTTACTAACTCGTTCAGATACTGACTGGCCAGATTACGGGAAATGTTCAATGATTCGCTGATATGATTTGCCGTAAAATATTTCAGATCTTTCAGAGCATAACCCCTGCTTATTTTTTCCAGGTAAAGATAGAGTTCTTCTTTTGTGCTGATCATGTACATGATTCTCCTGCTTCTTGATTTGACTTGAATTCTTTTCACGCGTTTTTAATATCTACCTGACTGCAAATACAATTATACAAAAAATAGTTTTGAAAGGAAGATGTTTTGAACGATTTCGCCAGTTTCACAAGGGATTCGTCAGTATCGATGAGGAAAATGATGAAATGTTCGATGGGTGAGAATGGCTTCGACACTAGAATTGACACTGTTATATAGGCTAAGTATGCTATACTTAATGAATCATACAGAAAAATTCAAACGGAGGAAATCAATATGCACAACAAGAAACCAACCATTTATCTGGTGGCCGTAGACATGGACGGAACTCTTCTTCATAATGACAAAAGCATATCAGACTATACAATAAATGTTTTGAGAAAGATTGTTGAAAAAGGCATACTCCTGGTGCCGGCATCTGGCAGACCTTTAAATGGAATGAAAGCTGCTGTCTTAAATAATGTGAAAGGAATCAAATATGCCATCTGCTCCAATGGTGCCATGCTTATGGATGTACAAAAAGAAAAAAGTATCAGCGAGACAGGTATTCCCACAGAAAAAGCATTGAAAGCCCTTGCTTATCTGGAGCAATTTCCCGTGGCTGTATATGTCCATACAGACAAAGGTACTTTCCGGGCAGAAGGCTGGGAGAAAACAGGGCTTTCGGAGAAATATCCTTACATCAGATTCAGCGAAGGAAATGTAAAAAATCTGGGAGAGTTTTTAAAGACCAGCGGGGTAAACGTGATGAAAATGGGGGCTTTTGTCTTAACAGATGAACTGGCACAGAAACTGCTGGAAAAAGGAAGCCCCATACCAGGCATTGCATTTCTGCGAACCGGCGATGGCATTATAGAACTAAACTCCACCAATGCTTCCAAAGGAAATGCACTATATATACTTTGTGAAAAACTGGGGATACAATTGGAAAATGTTCTGGCTATTGGGGATAACGAAAACGATATCTCCATGCTTCAGGCTGCGGGCATTTCAGCCGCAATGAGAAATGCGGAAGATGATGTAAAACAGGCAGCAAAATTTGTAGCCGGGAATAATGAAGAAGATGGAGCAGCTCATTTTCTGGAGGAATGGGTTCTGTAAAAAAACAAAATATGGCAAACAAAAACAGCCCGTAGACTTAACGTCCGGGCTGTTTTTGTTATCTCGTATTTTTTTAATCATTCTTAATCCGTCCATCGTAATCCAGAATATATCCATCCGGAGTCATGGTGTTTTTCAGCATGGCACCGGAATTATCGCAGTAATAGGCTTCTCCATTCCAGTCAACCCATCCGGTTCTCATGTAACCATTCTCATCGAAGATATACCACTTGCCATCAATCTCTTCCCAGGCATTCTTCGTGTAAGTTCCGTCACTGTGCTGATACCACCAGCCGGTTGTATCGCTCTTCCACTCACCAGAAACCGGCAGACCGCCTGCCTCTCCGGCACGGATTGCCTTCACCTGGTCCGCATTGTAAGAAACAACATTGGATTCTACCCACTTACCCTTGTTAGAAGCATTCTCTCCATTAACCGGGCGCACCTTTACCTGATAACTGGCAGGTCTGGTCACTTCGTTCTTCAGGTTATAGTTCGGTTCTGTAGTTGTCCGCGTGGTCACACCTACTGCACTGCCATCACGGTAGACCATAACCTCATAGCTTCCTGCTCCGGAAATTGGATTCCAGATGGCAAAACCATTATTGGTCAGATTAACCGTCTCTTCTTCGTTAAAATCTGCAACATACTCAGACAGGGACGGAAGTTTTACTACCAGTTTCAATGTTTCAGAGGAATCCTGCTTAGATGCCTTTACCAGTGTTGCTCCGTCCAGTTTCACATCACTCAGCTTTGACAGGGAAAAATAATATCCATCCTCTGCACGCAGATAAATGCTAAGTTCCGGTACATCGGTAGCTACCCATTCAAAACCGGAATTGTTCACCTCATAAGTATCATAATAATACTTGCTGGAGTCCTTTACATCGACATCAACATCTTCAGATCCGATGCGGGTCTCTGGGGTAATACTTGCTGTCACTTTTACATTTACCGATTTGATTTTCTTTTTGCTGGCCGCCATGACCGGCATTGCCACGAGTCCTGCCATGAGTGCCGCAATTGTGATCATACCAATAATTCTCTTTTTACTCATCATCTTCCCCACTCTCTTTTTATGATTTATTGCTGGATACTCAGCTTTTTTTATGGATCTGGATTATTACAGTTTTACTCTATTACATCTCTTTTCCAATGTCAAGATGCCGTCCTGATTCGTAAGTTTTCTCATAAAAACGTAAGAAAAAAGACCGGCATTTTCTCAATACCGGTCTTTCATTTCGTTTCTCTTGTGTTACCCGTTTCAATTGTTGTTCTCTACCCGATCAGGCTCATTAAGTATCCTACAAATGCGCCGCCCGGCGTTCCAATAATATTGCCGAGGAGAGCCATCAGGATACCGATCGGAACCAGCGCGTTACTGTATGCGCCTGCAAGTACCGGTGCTGTCGCAGTTCCTCCGATATTCGCCAGCGAAGCAACGCCACAGGTAAAGATATCCAGCCGGATCAGCTTTGCGAGGATTACCATAACCGTTACATGGATCAGCAGGATCAGGAATCCGGCTGCCAGCCATACCGGTGCATTTCCCATAGCAGAGATATCTGCTCTGGAAGCGATCATCGCAACGACAATGTAAAGAATGATATTGGAAACCTCTTCCGTTCCCTTAATCTTTCCAAACGGAGTCATCGCTGCGATCAGGCCGGCAGCTGTTACGAGAAGGACCGTCCAGGTTGCCTTATCAAAAACAGGCAGAACGGAAGCAACCATAACACCGGCATCCTTGGACAGAGAGGATACAAAAAAGGATACACCGATCAAAAGAAGCATGTTTTTCCATGCAAGAGGTCTCTTGTCCTCCCTTGCCTCTTTTTCCAGAGATGCTCCTACTTCATCGATCAGACGTACATCTGCCTTTGTCCAGGAGTTGAATTCCTTAGAGAAATTAATCACCCACAGAAGGAACATAACATAGATCACTGCACAAACCGAGTCCATTACCAGGGCATATGCCAGACTTTCTTCACTTACATCCAGAATTGCCTGAACCGCCAGCATATTACTGCCGCCGCCTAACCAGCTTCCGCACAGTGCTGCAAGTGCTTTCCAGCTATCCGGTCCCAGTAATTTATGGAAAATGCCATAGCTTACTACAAAACCAATACCGATTGAAATACTTGCTGAGAAGAAACCGATCAGCATTTTCGGTCCTAATTTAATAATTTTTTTCAGATCACAACGAAGCAGCATTAAAAACAGCATCGCGTAGAGTAATGGATTTTTAATTGCTACATAAACGGCTGACGTATCCTGCAAATCCCATACTTTCATAGTGCATAAAAGCATCATGCCTAAATAGATCAGAACGATCGGTGGTGCAAATTTAAAAAAAGTCTGTGCGCCCTTTCCCCGCAGGTACACAGGAAGATTGACCAAAATTGCTGCCAGCAGCATTAAAGTGGCCAGATAGATAAATCCATCATGAATCATTTGAAATGCTCCATTCCGCCACCAGATATCGGTGGGCTTTAATTTTTTCAGAACAAGTCAAAACAGGCGGTTGAATTTTCCTCCTTCCCCATTTCAATACCTTTTCACGAACCGCAGGACAATGTGAGAATGGCATGGCAGTATGCCACTTCTTATTTTGACTTTTCTTCTATGTAGTATAAAGGGTGACAACAAAAAAGTCAATTTTCAGACATAAATATCAGTAAACGCTATAGAGCTTTTATATCACAATGGCGTACAGAGCATGCGGACATAATGAAAAAAGACCGGCATTTTCTCAATACCGGTCTTTCATTTCTGCTGCTATACTGTACTGCTGTCCGCATAAAAACGATTATTTTGCGTAATCAGTTACGCGGGATTCGCGGATCACATTGACCTTGATCTGGCCCGGATATTCCAGCTCATCCTCAATGCGCTTGGAAATCTCACGTGCCATCAGAACCATGTCATCGTCACTTACCTGCTCCGGGATAACCATGATACGAACCTCACGGCCAGCCTGGATCGCGAAGGACTTATCAACTCCCTTGAAGGAATTGGTGATCTCTTCAAGCTGTTTTAATCGGTTGGTGTATGTCTCCACAGTTTCTCTTCTTGCGCCAGGTCTTGCTGCGGAAATGGTATCTGCAGCCTGTACCAGGCATGGAATCAGGCCCTGCGGTTCAACATCGCCATGATGAGACTCTACTGCATTGATGACAGTCGCAGATTCTTTGTACTTTCTGCAAAGGTCTGCGCCAAGCTGTACATGAGAGCCTTCCATCTCGTGGTCGATGGATTTTCCAATGTCATGCAGTAAACCAGCACGCTTTGCCAGACGCACATCTGCACCAACCTCTGCGGCCAGCAGACCTGCAAGCTGTGCAACCTCGATAGAATGCTTTAATGCATTCTGACCGTAACTGGTTCTGAATTTCATCTTACCAAGCAGTTTGATCAGTTCCGGATGGATGCCGTGGATGCCGACCTCAAGGGCTGCAGCCTCACCATCCTCACGCATATTTGCTTCAACCTCACGCTGTGCTTTTTCTACCATCTCTTCGATTCTCGCCGGATGGATACGTCCATCCACGATCAGGCGCTCCAGGGCAATTCTTGCCACCTCACGCCGTACCGGATCAAAACCGGATAATACGACTGCCTCAGGCGTATCATCGATGATGAGCTCCACACCAGTCATAGTCTCAAGGGTACGGATGTTACGTCCCTCACGACCAATGATGCGTCCCTTCATTTCATCGTTCGGAAGCTGTACTACGGATACGGTAGTTTCAGCCACATGGTCTGCAGCACATCTCTGAATCGCAGTAACCACATACTCCTTTGCCTTTTTGTCAGCTTCTTCTTTTGCCTTGTTCTCCAGATCCTTGATCATCTTGGCAGTGTCATGCTTGACCTCCGCCTCAACAGATCTGAGCAGATACTCTTTTGCCTGTTCGGAGGTTAAACCGGAAATACGCTCCAGTTCCTGTATCCCTTTTTCGTAAAGGGCCTCAACCTCACCATTACGCTTGTTCAAGGCTTCCTCACGGGATGCAAGCCCGGCTTCCCGCCGTTCAAGGTTCTCTGTTTTTTTGTCTAAGTTTTCTTCTTTGCTCAGCACACGTCGTTCATAGCGCTGAAGTTCAGCTCTTCTTTCCTTTGTCTCTTTATCCAGCTCATTCTTAGTCTTTAAGGACTCTTCCTTCGCCTCCAGGAGAGCTTCTCGCTTCTTTGTCTCTGCCGTCTTTAACGCTTCATCTATTATTTCCCTGGCTTTTTCTTCCGCGGTTCCGATCTTGCTTTCGTAAGCATTTTTCCGATGCGCGGTCGCAACAGCCCAGCTAATAGGCGCCACAACACACAGTGTAATTACAACTGCTATTATCGTTGACACAGGAGCACCTCCTTATTTAGTTTTCATTGTACAACAATACAACACTACAATTTTAAACTGTTTTGTGCATTATGTCAATAACTCTGTAGAAGTTCATTACGCATCCCGCGTCACAAATCAGAAGAATTCCTCCAGTTCTTCCCGCATGCTTTCCATAGCCTTGCGGATGGCTTCCCCTGAAAATCCACGCCGTCCAAGAGCCCCCATAATGCGCCGGTACTCTGTCGGTTCCAGGCGCTTTCCAGGTACATAGCCCTTCTTTTGAAGGAGCTTCCGGATCTGGCTGTCCTCGTCCACCGTTTTCTCCTGAAGCTGCAGGTCGATGATCTCCCGGGATACCCCTTTGTGCTCTAAATCTGCCCGGATCTGGCGGCGGCTCTTTCTTGCGGCACAGGAGCGGATGTAACGCCCTGCATAGGCTTCATCGTCTAAATAACGGTACTCTTTTAAAAAGAGTACCGTCTCATCAATCTCTTCGGCGCTGTATTCACGCTCTTTTAATTTCTGGCGCAGTTCCCACTCCGTACGGTCACGAAACTCCAGGAGTGCAAGGGCACACTCCCGGACTGTTCTGTTCTGACTGCCTGTTTTCTTTGTGTTCCCGGCCGGATCCGGATTCTGCCGTTTTCCTGACTGCAGGTTTTCCAGGGACAGATTCTGCACCTGTACTTCTCCGCCCTGTATACTCCAGACCTTCATGCCCTTACTCTTCGTCTTCCAGGCGAGCCTCAGCGAATGCTGCGTCCTGTGCCTCTTCCTCGGCCGCGTTTGCCGCAAGGGCTGCTACAGTCTCGTCTGCCGGAAGACCATGCTTCTCACGTACCTTTGTCTCAACCTCGGCACAGACTGCCGGATGCTCTCTTAAGTAGGATTTGGCATTCTCACGGCCCTGGCCGATTTTGGCACCGCCGTAGGCATACCATGCGCCGCTCTTCTCCACGATGTCATCTTTCACGGCAAGGTCCAGGATGTCTCCCTCTTTGGAAATGCCCTGGCCAAACATGATGTCAAACTCTGCCTCTTTAAATGGCGGAGCAATCTTGTTCTTTACAACTTTCACGCGAACGTGATTACCGATCACCTCACCGCCCTGCTTGATAGACTCAACACGGCGCACATCCATGCGGACGGAGGAATAGAACTTCAGCGCACGGCCACCGGTAGTCGTCTCCGGATTGCCGAACATCACGCCGACCTTCTCACGCAGCTGGTTGATGAAGATGACACAGCAGTTGGACTTGCTGATGATACCGGTCAGCTTACGCAGCGCCTGGGACATAAGACGTGCCTGCAGGCCTACGTGGGAGTCTCCCATCTCACCGTCAATCTCAGCCTTCGGAACCAGGGCTGCAACGGAGTCCACGATGACAATGTCTACCGCGCCGGAACGTACCATGGTCTCGGTAATTTCCAGTGCCTGCTCACCGTTATCCGGCTGAGAAATGTAGAGGTTGTCAATGTCTACACCGATATTCTTTGCGTATACCGGATCAAGAGCGTGCTCTGCGTCAATGAAACCGGCAATGCCGCCGCGCTTCTGCACCTCGGCTACCATGTGGAGCGCCACGGTAGTCTTACCACTGGACTCCGGTCCGTAGATTTCAATGACACGTCCCTTCGGCACACCGCCAAGTCCCAGAGCAATATCCAGGCTGATGGAGCCGGTCGGTACAGTTTCAATATTCATATTGGTACCGGAATCACCGAGTTTCATGATGGAACCTTTTCCGTAGGATTTCTCAATCTGTGTAATGGCAGCGTCAAGGGCTTTTAATTTATCGTCTTTATTCATATTTTCCTCCAAATGCAGAACAAGCGCAGCTACAGTTGCTTTTGCAGCTGCGAACAAATGTTCTTTTCGATGTTCTAATCATAGTATAAACAAATCAAAATGTCAACAAATTACCATAAGTTTTTCCGGGATTCTGGCGAGATGCCGGATAGATTCTTTTGAAAAGGGACGGAGTGGAAGCGCCGTCCGGACTGCACTTTCACTATATCATGCCACAGGGCACCATGTCAAACCTTGAAAATGAAAAATAACCAGAAAAAAACCTGTGCCGTGATGGTTGCACAGGTTTCTTTTCTTACATATCGATTTCAAAAAAGTTTTAAGGAGTTCAGATGTTTATCTTTTTTCTGACTTTAGTATAACATATGCCTTACGAAAATGTTTGTATAATATTTAAATAGATTATGAAGATATTCTTAAATATGAAAAGCTCACCTTGCGCGCTTCCTTCGAATATCATAATACCAAAACAGCTTCCGAGGCTTCCCATGAGCCAGACTCCCTCTGCACATTTTCCTGTTTCCGGATCCGGCTCTTCCTGCCCTTCCGGGCGCGGCATCGGCGTAGCTGTGCTGGATACCGGCTGTTTTCCTCATGAGGATTACAGCAGACGGATTGCTGCCTTTTTCGATATGGTAAGGCGGCGCAGGCTTCCCTATGACGACAACGGCCACGGCACCCATGTCTGTGGCATCATCGGCGGGGACGGCAGCGCCAGCGGCGGCCGCTTCTGCGGTGTTGCGCCCGGCTGCCACCTCATTCCGGTAAAGGTACTGGACAAACGGGGCGGCGGCTATGTCTCGGATGTTCTTTCCGGACTGCACACCGTCCTTCAGCACCGGGACCGCTATAATATCCGCATTGTCAATGTCTCCGTTGGCTCCTTCTCCGGCCGGAACATGAGCGAGAATTCCGCCCTGGTACGGGGCGTGGAGGAAATCTGGGACGCCGGCTTTGTGGTTGTGGTAGCCGCCGGAAATATGGGGCCAGGATACGGGACCATCACCACCCCCGGCATCAGCCGCAAGGTTATTACCGTAGGCTGCTCCGATGATGACAAAGAAGTAAATGTCATGGGAAACCGCATGTCCGACTACTCCGGCCGCGGCCCCACGCGCTCCTGCATCTGCAAGCCGGATATCGTGGCCCCGGGCGCTGCCATCACAAGCTGCAGCAATCAGCCCGGCGGCTATGCTGTAAAAAGCGGCACCAGCATGGCCACCCCTTACGTATCCGGTGCCATTGCCCTGCTTTTGGAACAGCACCCGGAGATGTCGAACCGGGATGTAAAGCTTTTTCTGCGGGAACGCGCCGTAGATCTCGGCCTCCCCAGAAATCAGCAAGGCTGGGGACTTCTCGATATCCCCAGCCTTCTAAAATGAATTAGATAAGTCTGACTCTTAACACGCCCTCAATGGCATTTAACTTCTGCACCATGATATCATCCGGCGTATGCTCCAAATCCATTAGGGTATAGGCGAATTTATCGCGGCTTTTGTTGGTCATGTCAGAAATGTTGATCTTTCCGGCAGCCAGCACTCCGGTGATCTGGCCGATCATGTTCGGAATGTTCATATGTAATACCGCTACACGGCAGGCCGTCTTCTTCACGCCCATATCGCAGGCCGGATAGTTCACGGAATTGCGGATGTTGCCATTCTCCAGATAATCCATGATCTCCTGGACTGCCATCTTCGCGCAGTTGTCCTCGGACTCTTCTGTGGAAGCGCCCAGATGCGGGATTACGATGGTATTTTCCATAGCCACGGACTTCGGATTTGCAAAGTCTGTCACATATTTCTTCACCTTGCCGGACTTTAAAGCCTCAGCCAGGTCATCCTCATTTACCAGAACATCACGGGCAAAGTTTAAAATCACCACACCGTCCTTCATCTGGTCGATAGCCGCCTTATTGATCATGCCCTTTGTGGAATCCACAGCCGGAACATGCAGGGTAATGTAATCACATTCTTGGCAGATGGTATCCAGGCTGGTGGTATGCTTGACATCCCGGGACAGTCTCCATGCCGCGTTGACGGAAATGTACGGGTCATAGCCGTATACCTCCATGCCAAGAGCGATGGCCGCGTTTGCAACCTCAGCACCAATGGCACCCAGGCCTACCACGCCAAGCTTCTTGCCCTTGATCTCACAGCCGGCAAAGGCTTTCTTTGCCTTCTCTGCGGTTTTTCCGATGTTTGCGTCGTCTTTGTTCTCTTTGCACCATTCGATACCGCCTACAATATCACGGGAAGCCAGGAACAGTCCGGCAAGCACCAGCTCCTTTACGCCATTTGCATTAGCACCCGGAGTGTTAAAAACAACAATGCCTTCCTGTGCGCAGGCATCCAGCGGAATATTGTTGACACCGGCTCCTGCGCGGGCAATCGCCAGCAGGGAGTTGGAAAACTGCATTTCATGAAGGGATGCGCTGCGGACCAGGATACCTTCTGCCTCATTCACCTCGTCGGTGAGCTCATAGTCCTCTGTGAACTGGTCTGTGCCATATTTGGAAATGGCGTTGATGCAATGGATCTTTCTCATGCCTGATGCGCCTCCTCAAATTTCTTCATGAACTCCACCAGCTTCTCCACGCCTTCCATCGGCATGGCATTGTAAATGCTGGCACGCATACCGCCCACAGTTCTGTGGCCTTTTAAGTTTACAAATCCGGCTGCTGTTGCCTCTTTGACAAACTCTGCATCCAGATCTTTGTCTCCAGTCACGAACGGAACGTTCATTAAGGAGCGATCCTCTTTTGCCACGGTTCCCTTAAACAGTTTGCTCTGGTCGAGGAAATCATAGAGGATCTTTGCCTTCTTCTCGTTATACTCCTTCATGGCTTCCAGGCCGCCGCGCTTCTTTAACCATTTGAACACCTTGCCGCAGATGTAGATACCGTAGCATGGCGGGGTATTATAAAGAGATTTCGCGTCTGCCTGTACCTTATACTGACAGATGGTCGGGGTTCCCGGAAGGACATCCTCGGTGATGAGGTCTTCACGGATGATCACAATGACCACGCCTGCAGGTCCTACATTCTTCTGGGCACCGCCATAAAGCAGGCCATATTTGGTCACATCTACCGGCTCAGAAAGGAAGCAGGAGGAAATATCAGCCACCAGCGTTTTTCCCTTGGTATTTGGCAGGGTTTTGTATTTGGTGCCATAGATCGTGTTGTTCTCGCAGATGTATACATAATCCGCGTCGTCGTCAATCGGCAGGTCAGAGCAGTCCGGAATGTAGCTGAAGGTCTTGTCTTCACTTGATGCAACAGCTACTGCCTTTCCGTATTTCTGCGCTTCCTTGAATGCCTTCTTCGCCCACTGACCCGTGATGATGTAATCGGCTACGCCGTTCTTCATCAGGTTCTGCGGAATGGCGGAGAACTGCAGATGGGCACCTCCCTGCAAAAACAGCACTTTGTAATTATCCGGAATGTTCATCAGATCCCGAAGGTCCTGTTCCGCTTCTTCAATGATGGTCTCAAAGGCTTTAGATCGATGGCTCATCTCCATCACTGACATTCCGGTGCCTCTGTAATCAAGCATTTCTTCTGCGGCTTCCTTCAGGACTTCCTCCGGTAATACGGCTGGTCCTGCTGAGAAATTGTAGACTCTTCCCATTGTTTCTTCCTCCTTCTTCATAAATTAGATTTTTCATAATAATATGATAACGATCCTACTTGATTTTCAGATCGGTGTCATCAAAGGCATCCTGGATCGGTGCACCCGGTGATACCATCGGATAAACCTTGTCATCGCAGTTGATCTGGCACTCGATGAGTACCGGTGCCTGCAGCGCGATGGCTTCCTCCAGAACCGGCTTTAAGTCTTCCTGTCTGGTCACGCGGTAAGCTTTCGCTCCCATGGCCTCAGCCAGCTTCACGAAATCTACTGCGTCATTTAATACGGTATGTGAATAGCGTTTTCCGTAGAACAGGTTCTGCCACTGGCGAACCATGCCGAGCACATGGTTGTTCACCACAACCTGAATGATCGGGATGTTGTAGCGGGTCGCGGTGGCAATCTCATTCATGTTCATGCGGAAGCAGCCGTCTCCGGCAATGTTGAACACCGGGGTATCCGGATGTCCCATATCGCCGCAGGCCATCTTGGCTCCGATGGAAGCGCCAAGGCCGTAGCCCATGGTGCCAAGTCCGCCGGAGGTGAGAAGGGTTCTCGGCTTTCTGTATTTGTAGTACTGGGCAGCCCACATCTGGTGCTGGCCAACCTCAGTACAGATAATTGCGTCGCCTTTCGTCAGCTCATCAATGGTCTCCACGATAAACGGACCAGTAAGCTGGGTCTTGGCATAGCGGAGCGGATACATATCCTTCATCATCTCGACGTGCTGGAGCCAGTCCTCATGGTTCATCGGGTCCAGACGGGCATTGAGTTTTCTCAAAACCACCTTCAAATCACCGATGATGCTTGCGTGAGTGTGAATGTTCTTGTTGATCTCTGCCGGATCCACATCGATCTGAAGGATCTTCGCGTTCTTTGCGAACTTGGACGCGTTGCCGGTCACACGATCACTGAAGCGGGCACCTGCCACGATCAGCAGATCGCACTCGCTGATGCCGAAGTTGGAAGTCTTGGTTCCATGCATACCTACCATGCCGGTGTAAAGCTCATCGGTTCCGTCAAATGCGCCCTTGCCCATCAGGGAATCAGCAACCGGTGCCTGGATCTTGTGAGCCAGCACCTTTAACTCATCCGATGCACCGGAAAGCACGGCGCCGCCGCCTACAAAGATAAACGGCTTCTTGCTGTTGCGGATCATCTCCAGCGCCGTCTCGATGTCTTCCTCACGGATGGTATCGGTCTGACGCTCGATCGGTGCCGGTTCCTGCGGCGTATACTCATACTCTGCCGCAGTCACATCTTTTGTGATATCGATGAGGACCGGACCTGGTCTTCCGCTCTGTGCAATGGTAAACGCACGGCGGACCGTATCTGCCAGCTTCGTGATATCTTTTACAATGAAATTATATTTGGTGATCGGCATGGTCACACCGGTGATGTCGATCTCCTGGAAGCTGTCGCGGCCAAGCAGGCTCACGCCAACGTTGCAGGTGATCGCAACCATCGGGATGGAATCCATGAATGCGGTCGCGATACCGGTTACCAGGTTGGTCGCGCCTGGACCGGAAGTAGCCAGACATACGCCGACTTTTCCGGTGGCTCTCGCATAACCGTCCGCAGCATGGGATGCGCCCTGCTCGTGGGAGGTCAGGATGTGGGTGATCTCATCCTGATGCTTGTAAAGCGCATCGTAGATATTTAAAATGGCCCCTCCCGGATAACCGAACACGGTCTTTACACCCTGTTCTTTTAAACATTCGATCAGGATTTCTGATCCATTCAATACTCTGGTCTCCGCCATGTGAAAACACTCCTTATCTGTCTCTGGTACGGGTTACATGAATTAGTTTCCTTTTAAGATAGCGCCCTTGTCTGCGCTGGTTACCAGTGCTGCATAACGCTTTAAGTAACCGGTCACCTCTTTGGTCTTCGGAGTCCAGTTTGCACGGCGTCTTGCCAGTTCTTCATCGGATACCTTCATGTTAATAGTATTGGCATTGATATCGATGGCAATGATATCGCCCTCCTCTACCAGGCCGATCGGGCCGCCTGCTGCTGCCTCCGGGCTCACATGGCCGATGGATGCGCCGCGGGATGCGCCGCTGAAACGTCCGTCGGTGATCAGGGCTACGGTAGAGCCAAGACCCATGCCGACGATGGCGGAGGTCGGGTTTAACATCTCTCTCATGCCCGGGCCGCCCTTCGGTCCCTCATAACGGATAACAACCACATCGCCTGCCACGATCTTGCCGCTCTTGATGGCTGCGATAGCATCATCCTCACTGTCGAAGACACGGGCCGGTCCTTCATGCACCAGCATCTCCGGTGCTACTGCGGAACGCTTTACCACGCAGGAATCCGGTGCCAGGTTACCGCGCAGAACCGCGATACCGCCGGTCTTGGAATATGGGTTATCAACCGGACGGATGATCTCCGGGTTCTTGTTGACGCAGTCCTTAATGTTCTCGCCAACCGTCCTGCCGGTTACAGTCATGCAGTCCAGATTTAAGAGGCCAAGCTTGCTGATCTCGTTCATAACTGCGTAGATGCCGCCTGCCTCGTTTAAGTCTTCCATATAGGTATGTCCGGCCGGTGCAAGATGGCACAGGTTCGGAGTCTTTGCGCTGATCTCGTTGGCGATATCTACGTTTAACTCCACACCAGCCTCATGGGCGATAGCCGGCAGATGCAGCATGCTGTTGGTGCTGCATCCAAGAGCCATATCCATGGTCAGGGCATTGCGGAATGCTGCCTCAGTCATGATGTCTCTCGGACGAATGTTCTTCTTTAACATATCCATAACAGCCATGCCTGCATGCTTTGCCAGGACCAGACGCTCGGAGTAAACAGCCGGGATGGTGCCATTGCCCTTTAAGCCCATGCCGAGAACCTCGGTCAGGCAGTTCATGCTGTTTGCAGTGTACATACCAGAGCAGGAGCCACAGGTCGGGCAGACCTTGCACTCAAACTCTTTGACATCTTCCTCAGACATAAGGCCTGCCGCGTAGGAGCCAACCGCCTCAAACATGCTGGAAAGGCTGCGTTTCTCACCTTTTACGTGACCGGCTAACATTGGGCCGCCGCTGACGAACACGGTAGGAATGTTTAAGCGGGCTGCTGCCATTAAAAGTCCCGGTACGTTCTTGTCACAGTTTGGAACCATGACTAGCGCGTCAAACTGATGTGCCATAGCCATACACTCGGTGGAGTCAGCGATCAGGTCACGGGTTACCAGGGAGTATTTCATTCCCACATGGCCCATGGCAATACCATCGCATACTGCAATAGCCGGGAATACGATCGGGGTACCGCCTGCCATAGCAACACCCTGCTTTACTGCGTCTACGATCTTGTCCAGGTTCATGTGTCCCGGCACGATCTCATTGTAGGAGCTTACGATGCCGACTAACGGGCGCTCCATCTCTTCATCGGTTAATCCTAACGCACGGAACAGGGAACGGGCCGGTGCCTGCTGCATTCCTGCTTTTGCATTATCACTTCTCATATCTGACTCCTCCTCATGTGAACTTCTATATATTTTTACTGGATGTGTGCCGCGATCAGGTTACCCATTTCCATGGTTCCGACTTTTTTGCAGCCCTCGGAATAAATATCTCCGGTGCGGTAACCATCTGTCAGTACCTGCTGTACGGCTGCCTCAATGGCATCTGCCTCTTTATCCATATCGAAGGAATAACGAAGCATCATAGCTGCGGAAAGAACGGTCGCGATCGGGTTTGCCAGATCCTTGCCCGCAATATCCGGTGCGGAACCGTGGCTCGGCTCGTACATGCCGAATTTGGTCTCGTTTAAGCTTGCGGAAGAGAGCATACCGATGGAACCGGTGATCATGCTGGCCTCATCGGAAAGGATATCACCGAACATATTCTCGGTCAGAACAACATCGAACTGTCCCGGGTTCATAACAAGCTGCATGGCGCAGTTATCAACCAGCATATGCTCCAGCTTTACCTCCGGATAATCCTTAGCCACTTCCTCAACGACCTTTCTCCAGAGTCTGGAGGAATCCAGAACATTGGCCTTGTCCACGCTGATGACATGTTTTCTTCTCTTCATGGCAATGTCGAATGCCTTGATGGCAATGCGGCGGATCTCATTTTCGTTATAAGTCAGGGTATCCGTTGCCTGCAGAACACCATCTACCTCTTCGGTATGACGCTCGCCAAAGTACAGACCGCCAGTCAGCTCGCGCACGATGATCATGTCGAAGCCATCTCCGATGTTCTCTTTCTTTAACGGACAGGCATCTGCCAGTTCATTGTAAAGGTAAGCCGGGCGAAGATTCGCAAATAAATTAAGGCCTTTGCGGATTGCCAGCAGCCCCGCCTCAGGTCTTAAGTTCGGTGCCACATCGTACCATTTTGAATTTCCTACATTGCCGCCAACCGCGCCAAGTAAAACCGCGTCACTCTTCTTTGCGGTTTCCAGTGCCTCGTCCGTTAACGGAACTCCGTATGCATCAATGGAGCAGCCGCCCATCAGAATTTTTGTGTACTGGAAGGTATGTCCATATACCTCTCCTACTTTATCAAGGACCTTGCACGCCTCACGCACAATTTCCGGTCCGATTCCATCTCCAGGGATTGTTACGATATTACAATTCATGTTGTCTTACCTCTTTCTGATCCGCCTCTCTCTGATCGGGATCTTTGTATCTGACGGTGCTATACACAAACAATAACACGTTTCTTCTCATATTAACGCATTTATTTCCATTTTTCAACTAATCACTTCGAATTTATTCAGAAACATCTATACAAGATTGGAATCAGCCCCATAATTTTAAGTTATAAAATAGCACAAAAATATCGCCGTGAGGCATATCCTCACGGCGATGTTTTGATTTCACATTATCGTTTTTATGTCCTGGCGCTTTGTTTTCAGTCCTATTTGCGGCTGTCCCAGGCCCCATCTTTACCTACATAATAGCTTCCGATCGTTTCTTCCGTAGCCATAGCATGATCTTCCTTGAAATAGTACCACTTCCCGTCTATTTCCTTCCAGCCGGTCACAGCTGCTCCGCTGGCATCCAGATAATACCAGGTATGGTCCTGTTCGTGCCATTTGGATGTGGCCATAGTACCGTCCTCCTCGATCCAGAACAGCACATCTCCATTTTTGATCCAGGTATTTTTAGCCATCTTGCCATTGGAATAGTAATAATTCCATACACTTCCGCTGCGCTTCCAGCCGTTCTCCGCATAGCTTAAGAATGCAGAAGACAATGTAAGCAGCACCGCCATGCACAACACAGCCGCCCGTTTCATAACTCCCGTCATCTTCATCATAAAACAGCGCAGGATACCCCGACCTCTTAGGTCGTGGGAGGAATGCGCCCGTCGTTAGACGGCTCTCCTTTCTGTTAAATAATACGTTCTCGTTGCAATGAACTTTAATTTTTTACAACTCAAACTACCTTTGTTTACTTTCTCTCCAGATAATGTCCGTATATCAAAAAATCCGCTTTGCCGTCGTCCGAAAACGAAATATCCTTTTCCCTGATATGAGACTTTATCGAATAACCGATAACCTTTTACCAGATATGTGGCTTGATTCTGTTTCCGTATTCCACCCTTCAAAACTGTTAGTTTGTGAATCTGACGGTTATGACAACGGACCTTCTTTTGATAGTAATACTCACCGTTTGAAGATGCCTCCGGATTACCACTGATACATCTTGCGTCAACATAGTGCTCTTTAGGCAAGTCATACGCAATACGAGTATGTTTCGTGATATATCCGTATGTGTTATGCACTGGGGTACCAACAGGTTCGTACTGTTGCTTTAGTGCTTCGTAGAAAACCCATCGCATAATTCCCATAAATGCAGCATC
>SKEE01001673.1_pt1 | contig 17407 bp, 17 predicted proteins | sample 4826661 | NCBI WGS metagenome assembly SKEE01 (sample SAMN11008817, study PRJNA524170) | human gut metagenome | biome: Human fecal sample; material: Feces; isolation source: fecal sample from pouch patient p20 | host: Homo sapiens | place: Israel: Tel-Aviv | collected 2016-11-14
AAAATATACCAAAAATAATGGCTAAAACATACCAAGTATCTAATATTATACACAAAAAAATAAAAAAAACAGTATTTTTTTTGGAAATAATAAGCTATAATGGTAACAGTGATATGATAATTTTATCATAAATAAAAAGAAGGAGGAAGAGGGATTGAGTTTCGAGATTCTGGGAGTTGATCTGTATCATATTCTCAGTTGGTTTATTGTATACAGCTTTATGGGATGGATCTGGGAAAGCTGTTACGTATCAGCCAAAAGCAAAAAATGGGTAAACAGGGGATTTGTATCCGGACCGTTTGTAACAATCTATGGAGTGGGGGCGGTGACCGTCTACGTGATCTTACGTCCGGTGGCAGGAAACATCCTGGAACTCTATTTTGCAGGGGTGGCAGTCGCTACGATTCTGGAATACGTGACAGGTGTACTGATGGAAGCCATTTTTCACACCAACTGGTGGGATTACAGCGATAAAAAGTTTAACTTTCAGGGAAAAATCTGTCTGGGCAGTTCTGTAGCATGGGGATTTTTTACATTGATTCTGTTTTATATATTTCAGCCGTTCGTGGGAAATCTGGTGGAAATGGTTCCGAGAAAAACAGGAATCGTACTGGTTTATGTATGGCTGGCAGGATATACCGTGGATTTTGCATTCTCTGCAGCAGCCGCTTTCGATCTGCGAAACAAGATGAAGAAGCTGGATGTTGTCTGGGACGAATTCCAGGAGAATTTGCGGGATACCAAACTGTATGAGGTGGCAGAGGAAGCCCGTGCGAAAGCAGAAGTTTACCGGATGGGACTTCCGGTTGGCAAGTGGAACGATATGATCGAAGAACGTAAGAAACTGTTCCGCGAGACGGTAGAGCGCTACAGTGCAAACGACAGCAGACTTCTGGAAACGAAAGATAATATCCTGGGTAAATACGAAGAGTTTGTACAGAAGTATGGGGATGTGAAAAAGAGTATCCGTCATATCTCCAGGAGACATCTCCGGGCGTATCCGAATATGGTCAGCAGTTTTGAACGTCGTCGGAGACTGACTCTGAAAAAGAACCGTAAACAGAACAAGAAGAGTGCGTAAAAGCTGACAAAATGCGCAAGAATGAAAAGGGAGGACTAGTGTATGGGGTCTGGAACATTTAGAGGAGGTATCCATCCGTATGACGGGAAAGGGCTGTCAAGAGACCGGGCGATCCAGGATATCTGTCCGGGAAAAGAACTGGCCTATCTTGTATCCCAACATATCGGGGCACCTGCAAAACCGATTGTAAAAAAAGGTGATCGGGTTCTGGTGGGACAGATGATCGCAGAGGCAGGGGGCTTTGTATCCGCTCCGGTTTATGCATCGGTATCCGGCGTGGTAAAGGGAATTGAAAAACGTTTGACAGCAACCGGAGGCTACTGTGATGCGATTATAGTGGAAAACGATGAAGTGTACGAATCAGTAGCGTTTGAAGAAACAAAAGATATCACACAATTATCCAAAGATGAGATCCGTGGGAAGATTCAGAAAGCGGGTATCGTAGGTATGGGTGGTGCAGGATTCCCTACGCATGTAAAGCTTTCACCGAAAGAACCGGAAAAGATCAAATACATTCTGGTCAATGGTGCAGAATGTGAGCCATATCTGACTTCAGACTACCGGATCATGCTGGAACAGCCGGAAAAACTGGTCGGCGGACTGAAAGTGATGCTGCAGCTTTTTGATGGTGCAAAAGGATATATCTGTATTGAGGACAACAAACCGGAAGGCATCGCAAAACTGCAGGAGCTGGTAGAAGGCGAAGCAAATATAGAAGTACAGCCATTAAAGACAAAATATCCACAGGGTGCAGAGCGTATGCTAATCTATGCAGTGACCGGAGAGACAATCAATTCCTCCATGCTTCCGGCAGATGCCGGATGTATCGTGGATAATGTGGATACCGTGGTGTCGATCTATGAGGCAGTGGCAGAAGGAAAGCCACTGATGCAGCGGATCGTAACAGTCACCGGAGACGGTGTGAATACACCATCTAACTTCCGAGCACCGGTGGGTATGGATTTTCAGGAACTTCTGGATGCGGCAGGCGGTCTGAAGGGCACAGTAGAGAAAGTGATCTCCGGTGGTCCGATGATGGGATTTGCCATGTTTGATTATCATGTACCGGTAACCAAAACCACATCCGCTCTTTTGGTACTGACAAAAGATGAGGTCAGCCGTTCACGGTCTACCGCCTGCATCAACTGTGGAAGGTGTGTCAGTGAATGTCCGGAGCATCTGCTTCCGACTAAACTTGCAACCTTTGCAGAACACAGAAAAGAAGAAGCTTTTGTCAAATATAATGGTATGGAGTGCTGCGAGTGTGGCTGTTGCAGCTATGTCTGTCCGGCAAAACGACCGCTGGTACAGGAGATCCGTTCCATGAGAAAAATGGTTATGGCCAACAGAAAGAAAAAATAAGAGGGGGATGTGAAATATGGGAGAGTTATTACATGTATCCTCATCGCCACATATCCGTTCAAAAGTGACCACAGATTATCTGATGAAAATGGTGATCGTGGCGCTGATGCCGGCAACAGTGGCAGGTGTGTGTTTCTTTGGATGGAAGGCACTGCTGCTGGTCTGTCTGTCAGTGGCAACCTGTGTGGCGACAGAGGGAATCTATGAAACTTTGATGCATAAACCGTTGACAATCTGGGATGGAAGTGCTGTGATCACAGGATTGTTACTGGGTCTGAACCTTCCGGCATCCGCTCCCTGGTGGATCCCGGTGATCGGTGGCGTTTTTGCTATTCTGATCGTAAAACAGCTGTTTGGTGGTTTGGGACAGAATATCATGAACCCGGCGCTGGCAGCAAGATGTTTCCTGCTGTTATCCTTTACCGGACAGATGACTAATTTCAGCGCAGATGGCGGTCTGGTAAAACTGGTAGATACGGTATCCGGTGCCACACCGCTGGCAGCAGTAAAAGCAGGAGAAAAAGTAGATCTGTTAAGCCTGTTTCTTGGCAATACACAGGGAACTATCGGTGAGACTTCTGCACTGGCGATCCTGATCGGAGCAGCATTCTTATTGATTCTCAAAGTTATTGACTGGAGAATCCCGTGTACATATATCGGAAGTTTTGCTATTTTCGTAATTTTGTTCGGCGGACATGGAGCAGACGGCTATTATCTGTTAGAACAGCTTCTGGGCGGTGGACTGATGCTTGGAGCATGGTTCATGGCTACTGATTATGTGACGACGCCGATTACCAAACGGGGACAGCTGGTATACGGCGTGATCCTGGGATGTCTGACCGGACTGTTCCGTATCTTTGGAGCCTCCGCAGAGGGCGTGTCCTATGCGATCATCTTCGGCAACCTGCTGATTCCGGTTATCGAACGGCTGACTGTACCGACAGCATTTGGAAAAGGAGGGGTGAAGCATGAAAAATAAGATTATCAAAGATGCCCTTGCCCTTACACTGATCACTCTGGTGGCAGGTGTGGCCCTTGGCGGTGTATATGAGATCACAAAAGATCCGATTGCCAGACAGGAAGCGCAGGCGAAAGCAGAGGCTTATGAACAGGTATTTACAGATGCTGCAGCTTTTGAAGAGGTAGAGATGGATGATACCTTGATACAGACGATCCGGGATCAGCTGGATCAGGAAGGGTATAAAGCACAGTCCATAGAAGAAGTTATGCGTGCGGAAGACCAGAGCGGAGAAACACTTGGCTATGCCTTTACCGTTGTAACTTCAGAAGGATATGGTGGAGATATCCAGTTTTCCATGGGGGTACAAAATGACGGTACCCTGAACGGAATATCGATTCTGTCCATAGGAGAGACCGCCGGGCTTGGTATGAATGCAGATACTCCTGCTTTCAAAGATCAGTTCGTCGGAAAACAGGTAGAAAAACTACAGTATACAAAAAACGGGGCAACACAGGATGACGAGATCAATGCCATCAGTGGTGCCACAGTTACGACCAATGCCATGACCAACGGTGTCAATGCCGGTCTTTGTGCATTTCGTGTGATGGAAGGGGGAGATCAGTGATGAAAGCAAATTCACCTCTGGAACGTTTGTATAATGGTATCATCAAGGAGAATCCCACCTTTGTGCTGATGCTTGGTATGTGTCCTACACTGGCAGTTACCACATCTGCAAAAAATGGTTTTGGTATGGGTATGACGACAATGGTGATTCTTGCCCTGTCCAACCTGATGATCTCGATGCTCCGGAAAATGATTCCGGACAGTGTGCGTATGCCGGCTTATATCGTAGTCGTTGCATCCTTTGTAACCATCGTACAGTTCTTATTACAGGGATTTATTCCGAGCCTTTACGATTCTCTGGGAATCTATATTCCGCTGATCGTAGTTAACTGTATCATCCTGGGACGTGCAGAGGCTTATGCATCCAAGAATGGGCCAGTTAGTTCTCTGTTTGACGGAATCGGCATGGGACTTGGATTTACCGTTGGGCTTACCAGCATCGGTATCGTCCGTGAGCTGATCGGTTCCGGTAAGATCTTTGGTATGACTGTTTTCAACGGTGGAGCTACCATCTTTATTCTGGCACCGGGAGCTTTCTTTGTCCTTGCGATGCTGGTGGCACTTCAGAACCGTGTGAAGATGAAAAAAGATCCTGCCGCAGCTCCGAAGGCATGCGACGAGAGCCTCTGTGCGGGCTGCACCAATCATATGTGTGCAAGTAAGAAGAACGCTGAGAAAGGAGGAACCCAGTCATGAGAGAATTGTTAATGATTGCCGTCGGTTCGGCATTGGTGAATAACGTAGTCCTGAGCCAGTTCCTTGGCCTGTGTCCCTTCCTCGGTGTATCGAAGAAAATGGATACGGCAGCAGGTATGGGTGCGGCTGTAATCTTTGTGCTGACGATTTCTTCATTCTGTACCAGTCTGATTTATAAATTTGTGCTGGTGACTACAGGAATGGAATATATGCAGACCATCGTATTTATTCTGGTGATCGCCGCTCTTGTACAGTTGGTTGAGATGTTCCTGAAAAAGACGATGCCGGCACTGTACAAGAGTCTGGGTGTGTATCTTCCTCTAATCACCACCAACTGTGCAGTACTTGGTGTGGCACTGTTAAATGTACAGAATAATTACGGAATCCTGGAAGGCACGGTCAATGGTTTTGCTACCGCAGTCGGATTTACCATCTCCATCGTGCTGATGGCAGGACTTCGTGAGAAAATCGAATATAACGATATACCGAAACCTTTCCGGGGAATGCCGATCGTACTTCTGACCGCAGGTTTAATGTCCATTGCGTTCTTCGGATTTTCCGGAATGATTTAAGGAGGGAGTTTTATGATTACAGGAATACTTATTGCTGCGGCTTTGGTAGGCGGCACAGGACTGGTGATCGGACTGCTCCTTGGGGTAGCCGGAAAGAAATTTGCAGTGGAAGTTAATGAAAAAGAGATCGCCGTCAGAGAACAGCTTCCGGGCAATAACTGCGGTGGCTGTGGATATCCGGGATGCGACGGACTGGCAGCTGCAATCGCAGCCGGAAAAGCACCGGTAAATGGCTGTCCGGTAGGCGGCAACGAAGTGGCAAAAGCCATTGCAGCTATCATGGGAGAAGAGATAAAAGAAGGACGCCGCATGACAGCCTTTGTAAAATGTGCGGGCGACTGTGAGAGCTCCAGAAATAATTATGTATATGATGGTGTGGAAGATTGCTCGGTTATGGCATTTATCCCGGGCGGCGGTGAGAAAAAATGTCATCATGGATGTCTCGGCTACGGTACCTGTGTAAAGGCGTGTAATTTTGACGCGATCCGTGTCATCAACGGCATCGCCCATGTGGATAAAGAAAAATGTAAAGCCTGCGGTCAGTGTGTGGCTGTCTGTCCGCATCATCTGATCGAGCTGGTTCCTTACGAGCAGACAGTAAAAGTAAGCTGCAGCTCTCAGGATAAAGGTAAGGCTACTATGAATGCCTGTGACAAAGGCTGTATCGGCTGTAAAAAATGTGAAAAGAACTGTCCGGTACAGGCTATTACGGTGACAGATAATGTGGCACATATCGATTACGATAAGTGTACCAATTGCGGACTTTGCAAAGAGAATTGTCCGAGACATTGTATCATCTGATACTAGAGCGTGTCTGAAAAATCATTTCCGCAATCTGCAAGCCCCACTTTGCGGTATATTTTACCCTCATTCGGTTGTCGTAGCCCGCTACGCCGTCCTCATTTGGATAAAATCTTCCACAAACTGAGACTTGCAGCTCACGAAAAGCCTTTTTCAGACACGCTCTAGGGTTCCAAAGTGAAAAGCTTTTCGTGCTTGCACGAGAAAGCTTTTTGCCTTGGAACCCGCCAAACATGAGAAAGTAGCGATTTGCGAAGTAAATCAGCGGATTTCGAATGGTTGGGGGATTGTGAGAGCAGCAACGCTGCGGAACAATCCGTAAATTATAATTTGAAAGGTCGGCCACCTTGTGGTATGATAGAACGTAGACTAAGGGAACTGTTGTTTGGGGCAGTTCCCGAAAAAAGGAGTTTATTATGATAGGATACGTGAAAGGCATACTGGAGGAAGCGGACGACCAGTGTATTATTGTAGATAATCACGGAATCGGCTATCGAATCTTCGTACCCGGTTCCGTTTTTTCTGGCGCGATTCCCATTGGTCAGGAAGTAAAAATATATACATATCTGAATGTAAAAGAAGATGCCATGCAGTTATACGGCTTTGCGACAAGAGACGATCTGAGAGTGTTTAAATTACTGTTAGGTGTCAACGGTATCGGACCGAAGGCAGGACTGGGGATCCTCTCAGCACTGTCGGCGGATGATCTGCGATTTGCGGTTCTGGCAGATGATGCGGCGGCAATTGCCAAGGCACCCGGTATCGGTAAAAAGACTGCACAGAAACTGATCCTGGAACTGAAAGATAAACTGGATCTGGAAGATGCTTTTGAACAGAAACTGGCAAATCAGTCAGCAGCAGGAATACCTGAGACGGATGGAGACAACCAGCTTCAGGAAGCAGTACAGGCACTGACAGCACTTGGCTACCCGAACACGGATGCGCTCCGCGCAGTGAAGAAAGTGGAAGGTGCGGAGACGATGGATGTAGAAACCCTACTAAAAGCCGCACTGAAGAAGATGATATAATGAGCGTTAGCGAGCCAGAAGCGTGCTTGCACGGTTATGGGGAGCGGCGAATGTCGGTCATGATAGCTGCGAGAGCAGCGTCAAGCACCGCAGGTGCGAATCATGATATAATGAGTGCAAGAGAGCCAGAGGGAGCTTGCTCACTCTTGGCGAACGGCGAAGAACAAGTAAGCTATAGTGAGTAGAGATATGTATATGGAGAAAAATAAAGTATGGAAAGACGTGTTATCACAACCGACATGATGGAAGAAGACATCCGTATCGAGGGAAGCCTTCGTCCCCAGTGTCTGGATGATTATATTGGTCAGGAAAAAGCAAAGAAAAATCTGAAAATATATATAGAAGCTGCAAAACAGCGAAACGATGCACTGGATCATGTATTGTTTTACGGCCCCCCCGGGCTTGGAAAAACCACACTGGCGGGGATTATTGCCAATGAAATGGGAGTTCACATGAAAGTGACTTCCGGTCCGGCTATCGAAAAACCGGGAGAGATGGCAGCTATCTTAAATAATCTGCAGGAGGGAGATGTCCTTTTTGTGGATGAGATTCACCGTCTGAATCGTCAGGTGGAAGAGGTCCTTTATCCGGCGATGGAAGACTATGCCATTGATATCATGATTGGGAAAGGTGCCACTGCCCGTTCGATTCGTCTTGATCTGCCACATTTTACTCTGGTGGGAGCAACGACAAGGGCAGGACTTCTGACGGCTCCGTTAAGAGACCGTTTTGGTGTGATCCACCATCTGGAGTTCTATACGGAGGAAGAACTGCAGACGATTATTCAGCATTCTGCGAAAGTGCTTGGTGTGGAGATCGATGCGGATGGAGCCAGAGAGATGGCAAAACGTTCGAGAGGAACTCCCCGTCTGGCAAACCGTCTGTTAAAGCGTGTGAGAGACTTTGCTCAGGTAAAATATGATGGAAAGATCACGAAAGAAGTGGCTGATTTTGCACTGGAACTTCTGGAAGTGGATCGGTATGGTCTGGATCAGACAGACCGGAAGATTCTGGAGATGATCATTCACAAATTTAACGGGGGTCCGGTAGGACTGGATACTCTGGCAGCGGCTATCGGAGAAGATGCGGGAACCATCGAAGATGTGTATGAACCGTACCTGATCCAGTACGGATTTTTAAATCGCACACCAAGAGGACGTGTGGCAACTGAGCTGGCATATCATCATTTGGGAATCTAAGGGGTTGTTTTTTGGGGGATTTTGTTTATAATAGAAGAGAGTCATACTGGCGGAACATATTGATAATGTGCAAAGCGTGGTATGAATCACTAACAGTAACCCTCGGAGAAATCACAGATAATAACTGTAAAAGTACGAGGTAATACTGTCTGCAAAAACGTATCTTGTTTATGCAGAGCATACATAAAATGGAGGAAATGCCGTAATGCCAGCAAAAAATACAATTAAGGTATTAATCGGAGGAAAGATCATCACATTAAGTGGATATGAGAGCGAAGAATATCTGCAGAGTGTGGCTTCTTATATGAATCATAAACTTGCCCAGCTTTCCGAACTGCCGGGATATAACCGACAGCCGGTGGAAACAAAAAACACACTGCTCAGCCTGAACATTGCAGATGATTACTTCAAGGCAAAACATCAGGCGGAAGTTTTTGAAGAAGATTCCCAGCTGAAAGATAAGGAAATGTACGATCTGAAACACGATCTGATCGAAGCCCAGATCGAGGTTGAGAATCTGAAGAAGGAAAAAGAAGAACTGGAACAGCAGGTGAAGAAGCTGAAACAGGATATGGAGAATCTGCTGAAATAGAAAAGAAGACTGTCGCAGTATCTGCGATAGCCTTTTTTGTAAGGAGGAGTATATGAAGGTAGAATTACTGGCACCCGTCGGTTCTTATGAGGCTCTGGAGGCTGCATTTGAAGCCGGGGCGGATGCTGTCTATCTGGGCGGTCAGAAATTTGGAGCCCGTGCCTATGCCGACAATCTGGATCAGGAACAGCTGATCCGGGCGATCGATCTGGCACATCTGAAGGGAAAACAGTTGTATCTGACCATCAATACACTGTTGAAAAACCGTGAACTGGAAACGGAACTGTACGAATATCTGGCTCCGCTTTACGAGGCGGGACTGGATGCGGTTATTGTACAGGATCCGGGTGTGATGGACTTTGTCAAAACATATTTTCCGGGGCTGCACATTCATGCCAGTACGCAGATGACGATCACCGGTGTGGAGAGCGCAAAGCTTTTACAGAAAGCCGGGGCAACCCGTGTGGTGACTGCGAGGGAGCTGTCACTGGAAGAAATTAAAAAAATTTATGATGCCACGCATATGGAAATCGAGAGTTTCATTCACGGAGCCCTCTGTTATTGTTATTCCGGTCAGTGTCTGATGAGCAGCATGATCGGAGGAAGAAGCGGAAACCGGGGAAGATGTGCACAGCCCTGCCGTCTGCCTTATCAGGTTTATCGGGACGGAAACCGCCTGAATAATGACCGGACCGGGTATGCGTTGAGTCCGAAAGATATGTGTACGGTAGATATCCTGCCGGAGATCATTGAAGCAGGCGTATATTCCCTGAAAATTGAAGGGAGAATGAAAAAACCGGAATACACTGCCGGTGTGGTGTCTGTTTACCGGAAATATCTGGACAAGTATCTTTCCGGGGAAAAAAGGCCGATCGTCACCAAAGAGGACAAACAGATGCTGTGGGATATTTATAACCGGGATGGTTTTCACCAGAGCTATTACAAGCAGCGAAACGGACGGTCCATGATGGCACTTGAAAATGAAAAAAGTGCCGGTATCATTCGAAATGAAGAATTATTTACCAGAATACGGAAAGAATATATGGATAAAAAGACGCCGGTTCTGATACGGGGAACCATGAGCCTGTATAATGGATGTCCTGCGATTCTGGAAGTACAGGCAGGTGACTGCAGAGTGACAGTAGAAGGGGAAACTGTGCAGACAGCCACGAATTGTCCGCTGGGGGAAGAAAGGATCCGAAGACAGATGGAAAAAACTGGAGGATCCGGCTTTATGTTTGAAAAACTGGATATTTTTATGGGGGATGATATTTTTCTTCCGATGCAGCAGCTGAATCATCTGAGGCGACAGGGGCTGGAAGCTCTGGAAAAAGAGATGCTTCGTCCGTGGAAACAGCGAAAAGCAAAAGAACGAGATCTCAAAGATATACCGGAGACAGAAAAACAGACAACCAAGGAGTTTCTCACAGCTGCTGTGGAGACAGAAGAACAGCTTGCAGCAGTGGAAAAGACAGATGGAGTTAAGAGAATCTATGCGAACTGTGGAATCTTTCCGGTGTCTGGTTTTGTTCAGAATGTGGAAAGCTGGATTCACAGACTGGAAGAAGAGGGGAAAGAACTGTTTCTTACATTGCCGCGAATCGTTCGAGACCGGGAACTTGATGGAAGGAAAGAGACTTTTCAAGAACTGGTTCAGAAAGGTCTTGGAGGCTTTCTGGTGCGGAATATGGAAAGCTATGGAATCCTGGATGCGATGGGACTTACCTCCCGGATCGTTCTGGATGCGAATATTTATACAATGAACAACCGGGCAGAAGCGTTCTGGATGAAAAAAGGAATTCTCGGAGATACGGTTCCGCTGGAACTGAATGCAAAAGAACTGCTACACAGAAACAATAAAAACAGTGAACTGACCGTATACGGTTATACACCGATGATGGTTTCCGTGCAGTGTGTGCAAAAAACGATGGATCACTGTAATCATGCCTGTGTACAATATGTTTTGAAAGACAGATATCAGAAAGAATTCCGCGGTGTATGCAGCTGTGAGTTCTGTTATAATACAATCTACAATGCGTTGCCAACTTCTTTGCTGAAAGAAAAGGAAAAAGCAGAAAAACTGGGTGTAAAGGCATATCGTCTTTCATTTACGACAGAAACACAGCAGGAGACAGAAAAGATTGTCCGGGCATTTGTGGACGTATATCTGAGAGGACAGAAGCCGGATGGGCAGATGCAGACAGAAGAGACAACCAAAGGACATTTCCAGCGAGGTGTGGAATAGACAGAAAGTGGAGGAGATGCAGTGGAAAATGTAATCACAGAAGTATCCAAATATCTCATCATTCTTCTGATGATGATCTATACATTTTCCTGTTTTACCGTATTTCGGAAACGGGATATTGAAGATCAGAAAAATGTGCTGCGCAGACAGATCGTACTGATGCTGTTTATGAACCTGGTAGCATATACAGTGTTGTTTTTGCAGGACAACGATATGAAGATGCTGATGATGTACGGAGCAGTGTTTTTGTTTATTGTCGTGGTACAGATTCTGTATCGGGTGATTTACAGAAAAGGAAATATGCTGATTGTCAATAATATGTGTATGCTTTTGAGTATCGGGTTTCTGATCTTAAGCAGACTGAGTTTTGGTAAGGCAGTCAAGCAGTTTGAAATCGTGGTTATCGGTATGGTACTTTCGTTTATTGTACCGGTGATCGTAAGAAAGGTAAAAATCTTAAAGGATCTGACCTGGCTGTATGGAATCGTGGGACTTGCTCTTTTGATGGTGGTACTTGCCATGGCGGCGATCTCCGGAGGAGCCAAGCTATCCATTGAGATTGGCGGTGTTACTTTCCAGTTTTCGGAACTGGTAAAGATCACCTTTGTATTTTTCGTGGCAGGTATGTTGAGAGAAGATACCGGCTTTAAGAGGGTTGTGATCACAACTGTGGTGGCAGCGGCTCACGTGCTGATTCTGGTTGTGTCAAAAGACCTGGGAAGTGCGGTCGTTTTCTTTGTAGCATATATTGTCATGTTGTATGTGGCAACAAAGAAAGCACGGTATGCGCTGGCGGGTCTTGCCGGTGGCACTCTGGCAGCGGTTGTGGCGTATTTTCTGTTTAATCATGTACGGCAGCGCGTGATCGTATGGCAGGATCCCATTGCGGTATATGATAAAGTCGGAGGGGGATATCAGGTTGCACAGGGACTGTTCGGTATCAGTGCCGGCGGATGGTTCGGTATGGGACTTGGAAAGGGAATGCCGAATATCATCCCTGTAGTGGACAAGGATTTTATATTTGCAGCGATCTGTGAGGAACTGGGAGCGATCTTTGCAATCTGCATGCTTCTGGTCTGCATGAGCTGCTATCTGATGATTGTCAATGTTTCCATGCAGATGAGCAAACCATTTTATAAGCTGATAGCGATGGGACTGGGCGCAGAGTATGCGTTTCAGGTATTTCTGACAGTCGGTGGAACCAGCAAATTTATTCCTATGACAGGAATTACCCTTCCACTGGTAAGCTATGGCGGAAGCTCGGTAATCTGTACGATTCTGATGTTTGCCATCATCCAGGGACTGTATATTCTCAGAGAAGACGAAGGTGAAGAACTTGAAAGAAAGAGAAAAGAAAAACGTAAAAAATCAAAGAAACCACCAAAACAGAACCCGCCTGGAGGAAATGGACTATCAGGAGGAAATGGATATCGAGAGAAAACCCTCGAAGAAAAGATCCAGGAGCAAACAGAAAAAAGTCTCAACTGGTAAGGAATATACGATCATTGCCTATTGCTTTGTGGGGATTTTTCTTGCACTGATTGGCTATCTGGTTTATTTTAACGTGGAACTGAGAGATGAATATGCGAACAGCCCATATAACAGCAAACGGCAGGGGACGTACCAGGAGCGGGTAACAAAAGGAAAAATCCTGGCTTCCGATGGAACTATTCTGGCAAGTACGGAAACAGATGCGGATGGAAATGAATTTCGGATGTATCCGTATGAAAATGTATTTGCTCATGTTGTGGGATACTCGGATAAGGGTACCAGCGGTCTGGAACAGGTGATGAACTCCCAGTTACTGACCTCTCATGCCAATGTAGCAGAACAGGTGCAGAAAGAATTTCAGAATGAGAAAAATGTGGGGGACAATGTCTCCACAACACTGGATACAAAATTACAACAGACAGCATATGATGCGCTGGGCGATCGAAAAGGTGCAGTTGTGGTAATGGAGCCGGATACCGGTAAGATTCTTGCCATGGTTAGTAAACCGGACTTTAATCCGAACACGATCTCAGATGACTGGGATCAGATCAATGCAGATGCAAACAGTTCGATTCTCGTAAACAGAGCAACACAGGGGCAGTATCCACCGGGGTCAACCTTTAAAATTATCACAGCACTGGCGTACTGGAGACAGAACAATACGTTTGATAATTTTTCTTTTGACTGTGTCGGTGAAGTGGAAAATGGCGGATATACGATCCACTGCTATCACAACAGTGCACATGGCCAGGAAGATTTTGCAAGTGCGTTTGCACATTCCTGTAATTCGGCATTTGCACAGATTGGCGTGGATCTGAATCGGAGTGAGTATGTAGAGACAGTAAAAGGGCTGTTATTTAATACACAGCTTCCGATCGATCTCCCATATCGCAAGTGTAACTTTGATCTGGAGGCAAACAGTGCAGATGCGCTGACGATGCAGACTGCGATCGGACAGGGGGATACCCTGGTATCTCCGATGTATATGGCGATGCTGACAAGCGCGGTGGCAAATGGCGGCAATCTGATGACACCATATCTGGTAGAAAAGATTGAAAGCTATACCGGGACAACAGTAAAATCCTATACGCCAAAGATTTATAAAAAACTGATGACCACACAGGAAGCCTCAAAACTGACAGAACTGATGACTGGTGTTGTGGAGAGTGGAACCGGATCGGCACTTTCAGGAAGAGGTTATACGGCTGCAGGAAAGACAGGAACAGCAGAACACGGAGATGTCAGCAGCACCACACCGCATGCATGGTTTGTTGGATTTTCCAATGTGGAAGACCCGGATATTGTAGTCAGTGTTATCGCTGAGGAATCCGGTTCCGGAAGCGAAGTGGCAGTGCCGATCGCACAGAAAATCTTTGATGCGTATTACAATAACTAAAAGGTTGCAGAGTTTTCAGAAAAGAGGTATACTTTAGGCAGTGAGAATGTTGCTGAAGATGGAAAACAGCAGCAAAAAGATACACAACGCATTACAGGAGGACTTTGCAAATGGTCGAGGCAACGAGCTGTGGCGGAGTGGTAATATATCGGGGAAAAATCCTGACTTTATACAAAAGCTATAAAAACAGGTATGAAGGATGGGTTCTGCCAAAGGGAACTGTGGAAGAAGGAGAGGAATATCATGAGACGGCTCTCCGTGAGGTAAAAGAAGAAGCAGGAGTACAGGCTTCCATTATCAAATATGTGGGAAAAAGTCAGTACAGCTTCAATATTCAGAATGATGTGGTGGAAAAAGATGTACACTGGTTTTTGATGTCAGCGAACAGCTATCACAGCAGACCACAACGGGAAGAGTATTTTGTGGATTCCGGATATTACAAATTTCACGAGGCTTACCATCTGCTGAAATTTTCCAATGAACGTCAGATTCTGGAGATGGCGTATAACGAGTATTTGGATTTGCGAAAATCTAATCTCTGGGGAAACCGCAAGTATTTTTAAAATAAATGTAACTGTTCAGTACCTTCACAGTTACGTGCAAAAATGCATTTAAAATCACCTTCGGTGATTGCATTTTTGCTTGTATGTCTCGGGATTTTGGCATATTCATGCCAAAACACCTCGCGGTACTGTGGCTACTGAATAGTTACAAATAAATACATGTTGAAAAATGGGGAGGGATGAAAGATCTCTCCCTTTTCCGCATAAGAAAGGGGTGTTTTTGAAAACAGGATGCTGAACTGGTCGAAGAACTTATACTATGGAGAGCAGGCAAAGAAAAAAGCAACCAGGATCCGCTGGCGTGTGGAACATCGAAGACCCCAGTATGAGGTGTACCTGATCACTCTGGCACAGAATCCGGAGAATCAGCTGGAAATTATAGGAGCCAACCAAATGTTGCAGAAAACCGTGTATCGAAGATGTCCGGAGATTATCGGAATTGCATGCGGCTATGGAGAAGCACTGGAACTGGTCCGGCAGCTTGCCGAGGCTACATATAAAATGCAGAAAAACGGAGACATCCGCCGTTATCTCGGCAGACAACAGGAGGATGAATCATGCATGTAATACTGACAATTTTAAAAATTCTGGGAATCATCCTGCTGGTGTTACTGGGATTGTTACTGGTTATTGTGTTTTCGGTGCTGTTTGTTCCGGTAAGATACCGTCTGGAGGGAGAAAAATTATCTCTGGGATGGAGCGAAGCAAATGGAAAAGTGAGGGTTTCATGGTTACTGCATCTGATTCATCTGCGAATACAGTACCGGGAGAAAGAACTGGACTGGGAGTGCTATCTTTTTGGGGTACCACTGAAAAAAGCCGGAGCGGCTGTCAGAGAGTGGAAAAAGAAGAGAAGAAAGAAAAAGATACAGGAGCAGAAAGAACGGAGAAAAAAAGCAGTACAGCAGAAGAATAAACCGGAAAAAAGAACAGCTGCGAAGAAAAAAGGGCAGGAAAAACCGTTACAGATAGAAGAAAAGACAGAAATAAAGACAGCAGAACGAAAACAGCAGGAAAAGGAAAAAGTCTCCGACAAACTGTCACGATTCTGGAACAGATGTAAAAAAATCGTCGGTTCGATTTTGGGATTTCCGGGAAAACTAAAGAAAAAGCTTACAAATATCAGGTTAACATTCCGGGGATTCTGTGATAAAATAAAGCGATGGCGGACGCTGTGGAACGAAGAGAGTACGCAGGCAGCACTCCATTTTCTGACAGAAAAGGGAAGAAAACTGATCCGTCATGTTCTGCCACGAAAAATCAGAGGATCCATCACCTTCGGATGCGAAGATCCGGCACTGACCGGACAGATACTCGGTGCAGTGGCGATCGCCTATCCGCTGTACGGAAAAGGCGTGGCAGTGTATCCAAGATTTGAGGAAAAGATTCTGGAGGGACAGCTTCAGATGAAAGGACGGATCGTGGCAGCCTGTCTGCTGTGGCAGGCATGGAAGATCTATCGCAACCCGGATGTACGAAAGACTTTGAAAAAGATCAGATAAAAGGAGGTTTTTGCTATGGCAGAAAACAGTTTTCAGAATACAGTAGAAGCACTTTTTAAAGGAATGGACAGCTTTATCACCACTAAAACCGTTGTCGGTGATGCGATTACCGTAGGAGATACTATTATCTTACCTCTGGTAGATGTATCTTTCGGCGTGGGAGCCGGAGCATTTTCAGAAGGCAATAAAAACAACGGAGCAGGCGGTATGGGTGGAAAGATTTCCCCGTCAGCTGTTCTGGTGATCAATAAAAACGGAACAAAACTGGTCAATGTAAAGAATCAGGATGCAATCACCAAGATCCTCGACATGGTTCCGGATCTGGCAGATAAATTTACAGGAAAAGACAAGGACGATGCGAATACCGCCGACGATATCGAGCATATACTGAATCAAGAGGAGAAAAAGCAGGGTGAGTAATCACGAGAGTCCTGGGGTTTGTACTTTTTTGGAGCGGTGTGGGTATGCTGATCCAGCTGCTGATTCCCACCTGTGTGTGGACGGTATTGATTGCAGCAGCCCTGATGATCATCGGATATAATTTATTTTGCAGTTGTTAAGAGGGTGTCCCGCTGCGCAAGATGGCGGGACACTTTTTATGCCAAAGAACAGGAGAATAACATTTATGAGTATATTAAACGTAGAACACCTGTCCCACGGATTCGGTGACAGAGCCATTTTTCAGGATGTATCCTTTCGGTTGTTAAAGGGGGAACACATCGGACTGGTAGGGGCCAATGGAGAAGGAAAATCCACATTTTTTAAGATCGTCACCGACCGGATGATGCCGGACGAAGGGAAGATCGAGTGGGCAAAAAATGTGCGTGTGGGTTATCTGGATCAGCACGCGGAACTGAAAAAGGGAATGACCATCCGGGAGGTGCTGTCTTCTGCATTTTCCTGGCTGTACGAAATGGAAGAAAAGATGAATACCATCTGTGATCAGATGGGAGAGGCTTCCCCGGAAGAGATGGAACAGATGATGGAAGAACTGGGAACGATCCAGGATCTTCTGACAATGCATGATTTTTATATTATCGATGCGAAAGTAGAAGAAGTGGCCCGGGCGCTGGGACTTCTGGAGCTGGGGTTGGAAAGTGATGTGACGGAACTGTCCGGCGGACAGCGTACCAAGATCCTTCTCGGAAAATTACTGCTGGAAAAACCGGATATCCTGCTTTTGGATGAGCCGACCAACTATCTGGATGTGCAGCATATTGAATGGCTGAAGCGGTATCTGAATGAGTATGAGAATGCATTTATCCTGATTTCCCATGATATTCCATTTTTAAAC
>SKEE01001678.1_pt1 | contig 17368 bp, 10 predicted proteins | sample 4826661 | NCBI WGS metagenome assembly SKEE01 (sample SAMN11008817, study PRJNA524170) | human gut metagenome | biome: Human fecal sample; material: Feces; isolation source: fecal sample from pouch patient p20 | host: Homo sapiens | place: Israel: Tel-Aviv | collected 2016-11-14
TCATTACACAGTTCTGTTCCTCTCAGAGATGTTGAACATGGACAAACAAAACGGGTGTCATGTAAAGTTGCTACTACTTTTACTCCACTACGTTTCGCAGCATAAAGAATAGACGGGGACAATAATGGAAAAAAGGTATGAACATGTATAATATCCGGTTTTTCATTTTCTATTATTTTTTGTACAGCTTTATAATTTTTCACACTCCATAACATTCCAAATGTTGCAGAAAGTTTTCCTATTAAACTGGCATTGTCAAACTCATCATTAGAAACTGTATATCTAACCACATCATTTCCATAGCTTTCCAGCAATGCTGTTTCACTTCTAAACACCTGATCATCACCACTTGCCGATCCTTTTCTATGATAATTATGTATTGCCAATATTTTCATCATCAGTTCTCCCGATTCGTAAATACATTTTCATATTGCCTGCAAATCTTATCCCATGTGTACCTTTCTGACACACGTTTCTTCGCTCTTTCTCCTATCTTTTCAATTTCATCTGCTCCCATCTGATCTGCCCAATCAATTAACTTTGAAAGGTTCCCTGACTCACGCCCCCAATACAAAGCACAGTCTCCAGCAACCTCTCTATTAAAACCAACGTCAACCAGTAAATTTAAATTTGTGCTTCCTAGCGCTTCAATTAATGAAGGATTCGTACCTCCAACTGTATGCCCATGAAAATACGCATAAGCATTTTCTCGAATTTTCTTCAACAATTCTTGATCATAAACTGTACCCACAAATTTAATCCGTTTATCGTTTTTGAAATGTAACTTTTCCTCTAATTCTTTCAAAAATTTATTATTAACATTTGTAATAATAGCAAAATTCTTTTTGCTCTTGCTCTTCATAAATTCTCGAATCATAACCTCAAAAGAGTTTTCTGGGACAAAACGGCCAACAACAAGGTAATATTCTTTTTTTGATAGTCCCTTGTCCTTGTACCAGTTCACTAGCTTTTCATCATTGTCTGCCAACTTACTAGGTGCCAAATCTGCACCATAAGCAATAAATGTGGTCTTTGGATTTCTTCCTTTAATTCCCTTGCCATCATAGCACTCATGAATATACTTCTCGATATTCAGTGAATCACAGATTGCAAGGTCACAATATTTCACCATCATCTGCTCAGAAATTTTCCAATACTTCCGAACCGGTGCAGACCACTTAGCTCGCATCCACTCATGCCCATCCGGATTCAAGTACACAGTGCCACCTAACTTATGAATTTCTTTATAGAAATAGCCGGCAAATGGTCCGATACGGCACGCCATTATATAAACGATTGAATGAGGAATATGATTTTTCTTAATATGTTCACAACAAGCCCTTAGTGCAGCCACATCGTAATAAATTGCCTGTGCTGGACCAATCTGAGGAATATCAATTTTAAAGCAGTGGGCATTATGAAGTTCAAACTCATAATCATTGATCTTTACCGCCCCTTCAAATTTACTCTCATCCATACATCCATCTCCATTGGCTTTGCAAGCAACGTGATATTTAATATTTTCTTTGTTCTGGTGATGCTCTGTGAGCTTATACACAAAGGTCTCGTAACCACCATATGCACCAAGACTTTTTGCACCTACCAAATAAATATGCTGCACTTCTTTTTTTAAATCCATTCTTCTATTCATCCTCACTCTTCATGTTTTCTATGCCCAATCCAAACAAAATAGCCCCCTTTGCAGATTTCATTTCTGAAAGATGGTGTCCCTATTATCACTGTAACATTTGCCGAATACACACGCTACACGTCCATTCATTTTTATTTTCAAGATAAAACAAATACATTTGCTCATGTTTTAAATTAAAAGAAAGTATGCAGCCATAAAATTTTCCCGACTTATAATTTTAACATTACATTCAAACCATTCTATTTGGTACCATAACAATTGTTCAAAAGTATTACAATTATAGAACACGCCAGATACCCCCCAACCCCATCCATGCTCAAATTAAACATCCAAAACGACACAATCGCAGCAATCTGCAACATCATTAAGTTGTTCTTCGCTTTCATTCGAATCTTATCAAAAATACAGTTCATATTATTAGCAAGATTCAACAGCATATAGATAAGCCCGGGCAGTCCCAGCGTGTATACGGTCTGCAGCAATCCAATATCTGTAATATGCCCCCACCCAGGTGCCGTAGCTGCTGCTCCATCCAGATATCCCAGGCCAAGTACGCCAGATTTCAGACTTTCTGTAGCAAAATACTTCATTGCATTAATACGCACCCCGGTTGTCGCAAATTCATCTGTATTCTTCAAACTAAAGCTGAACAGAAACTCCTGAAACTTTTCCGTTCGAAATACCAGTGCTGCCAGCACGGCCAATACCGCCCAGTCCTTCCACGTAACTTTTTTTCTGCTGAACCACAGCACAACCAGTGTCATTCCCTGATATACCATTACCGCTCTGGACTGATGGATTTTGAAGGTAAAGTAAAGCGGCACAATAGCTGCAATTACACACAATGCTTTTTTCCACGCTGCCTTTTCTTCCATAAAAAGATAAGCGGTGATTGGCAGCATCATGCTTGCGAACACCGGTGGATTTAAACGCAAAACACCTTTTCGAATCCATTTTTCCGGTTCATCCCCCAGCGTTACACTCCGGAAGATGACGGTTCCTGTTTTTCCAAAATACCAGCTGATCAGGATTCGGATTCCATAGGAAATCATGGAACACCACACAATCCACTTTAGAAACTGTTTCAATTCCAGATCACCATTAATGAGTAATAAGGAAATCGGAACAGCCATCACCGCATAAAAATACGGGACTGAATAAAAGATCGTTGTGCGAATCGGCATGCCATTCACAAATGTGGACTGGTAAACACCGCACAGCAGCATAATGCAGTCTGCTAAACTGATAACCAGAATCCATTTGATCTTGCGCCAATGCCGGAGCAGGCTTCTATTTCCCACTGTGAAAAGCAGCAGCAAAAGCTCGATTCCCAAAAGCCAAAGCTTTTCGTTCACTTCTACATGAAGCACCGGATCCAGCAATTTCTGAATATCACATGCGATTACAATAAACAAAAACACCAGTGCTGTCATAAGCCGGTTCCAGAAGGAGTGCGTGCTTCTTGCAGTCTCCATGCTGCCTGAAATCGTATTTTCCTTTTCTGCCATATTCGTTTTCTTTCCTGCAGATATAGTCTGCATCAGTTTCAGTATATACCGAATATACTCATCCCGCAATAACAAAAGCACAGCGGCATAAACCACAGCACCACAGATGGCCATAATTGCAAGGCTTTTTATGCCATCCACGGCTTTTCCCGGAATCCAGCAGATAAACGGCACCATGGCTGCTGCCGCCAGCCAGTAATTACGGACATCCCGCCATAATTCTCTAAGCGATATTTTTAAAATCCGGAGTACAAAATACATCTGAATCACGGTAACCGTTGTCTCCGCAGCCACCAGGGCTACTGTAGCACCATTGGCGCGGTACACCGGAATCAGCAGTACATCCAGAAGAAGGCTGAGTACAGATGCCGCCAGAATACTGGCCGTATAAAGGTTCTGCTTTTTTAGCGGTACAAGCACAGCCACTCCCGTTATGCTCGCAGTTCCCACAACTACCGGAAGCAGCGCCATCATTCTCATGATCGGAATGCTGGCTTCATAATCCGCGCCAAAGAACCAGATTACAAATACCCGGCTGACACAGATCAGGCCAATCATCATCGGGGCACCAAGGAACATCACGTAGCGCAGAGATTTCCGTACCAGCACCCCCACTTCTTCCATGCGGTTTTCCGCAATGAGATGTGCAATATTCGGAACAAGCACCGTTGACAGCGCAGTAATGAGTGTCATAAGCAGTGTAATGATGGAATATGGCTGGGAAAAGTAGCCCACCTGAGCATCATCCGTCATAAGTCCTAAAATAATCTTGTTGCAAAAGGTATAGATGCAACTTGATAATGTCGGAATCAGCAGCATGCAGGATGGAAAAAAATGCTTCCAGAACCGCATCTCATGAAAGGATGTTTTTTTCAGAATTCCCGGCAAATAGAACCACAATGCCAGATTTCCTGCCGCCACGCCAAGACTGTTGATCCAGGTATAGCGGATTACATGCTCTGGCCGCTTCACCACAAGGAAAATCAGAATGACGCTGATGATCCTCACAGCCATACTTCTGGCCACAGTCTTTTTAAAATCCTCCAGTCCCTGGAAGAACCATGATATATCAAACACGGCACTAAAAACCTGAACTCCGACTACCATCATGATCATCCGGTATTCCGGCTGCAGCCACATCTGTACTGCATACACCGGTATAATCATCAGCGTACCCAGCAGACGGATCAGTATAATCTCCCAGAACAATCTGCTCAGTGCTTCCCGGTCTTCCCTTATATAGGAAATTTCCCGCACACCATATACTCCGGTTCCCAGTGCTGCTACCATAATATAAACCAGGCCACAGGTAGTTGCATAATTATACTGTCCTACCCCTTCCGGTTTCAGCACCCTGGAAATATAAGGTGCTGTAATGATTGGCAGAATAATTGTCAGGATCTGATATGATAAATGAAATATATAATTCCACTGTAAACGTTTTTTCTCTGCATTCGCACTCATAGTTCAATTTTTCCCATATTTTCTTTCCACGCATCATAATATGCACGCACTGCTATGGATGGTTTCAGTCTTCCCCGGCATATGGATTTGATGTCTCTTTCCATCGTGCTGAGAAGTCCCTTTTTCCAGTCAGTTCCATATGTCCGAATCAGGTGCAGCGCATTTCTTGTCATATAATACTGCTGTGTCTTGCTTGCCGCCCCCACCGACTGGCTGATTTTGTGATAAATAACCGCATCATTGCAATAATAAATAGCGTATCCTGCTGCCAGCACACGACAGCAGTAGTCCGTATCTTCACAATAAAGAAAATACGATTCTTCCAGAAGACCAATTTGCTTTATGATCTCAGCCGGAATTAACATCAGACATCCGGTTGCAAATGTTACGGAACCGGAGTGTCCGGGAAATTCCTGCATCGTTTTTCCCCACCCCAGCTGTACCACGTTTCCGGTTACAAAATCCATAGTTCCGCCTGCGTACCAGATCCGCTCCGGGTTATCATAAAACATGATCCGTCCGCACAGGATTCCCGCCTGCGGTTCCTGATCTGCTGCCGCCAGAAGCCTGGTCAGAAAATCTGGTTCTACGGTTGTATCTCCGTTGATCAGTAGTACGTAATCCGCTCCGTTCTCCAGAGCCCAGCGAATTCCTGCATTGTTGCCCGCAGAAAATCCTTCGTTCACCGAATTCTGAATATATACCGTATGCTGTTCCAGATATTCCTTTTCCTCTGGTGACGGTTCTGCCGTAGATGCATTATCCACTACAATAATCTGATAATTGGAATAATCAATTTTTTCCAGACTTGCAACACAGGCGGCCGTATCTGAAAATCCATTATAATTTACAATGATAATTGCTACTTGCGGTTCTTTCTTCAATTTTCTGCTCCATACTGTTCCAAAACCCCTTTCAGGTTCTGTTCCCAGTTATAATTTTCCCTATAATAATCCGTAACGTCCCGGCACATCGTCTGATAGAATATTTCATCATCCGTCTGCTCCATCGCATTCACCAGTGCATCGATGTCTTTAGCTATCAGGCCGGTATGCTGTTCCCATACATTTTCTGTTAATCCAGGCAGATCACTGACAATCACCGGCTTTCCATATTTGTAGGCAATCGGCAGCACTCCACTCTGGGATGCCTCGATATAAGGAAGCACGATGGTTCGTGCCGCCTGATACAGTGGCGTAATCTCCTCATCTGCCAGAAAACGTTTCAGGCAGATCACCTCTGGCAATGCAGCAAGCAGTTTTTCCTCTTCCTCAGAAAATGTTCCAGCCCCTGCTATCACCAGACGGTGATGTTTGGATCCGCGCTCCAGATACTGCTGATATGCCGTAAGCAGCCGATGAATGCCCTTATACCGGTCGATACGGCCGAAAAACAGGAAATAGTCCTGTACCCCCTGAATTTCCTCCGGAACCATGCTTCCTTCTACCGGCACATGAGCCCCCAGGCGCATGACTGCCGTTTTCTTTTTCAGTTTTGGATACCGCTTCTCATAAAGCCTGCGGCAGCTTTCTGACAACAAAAGCACTCCCAGACACCTCTTGCATGCCCGACCGGCCAGACGGTCAGCTGTCAGATTTACCAGCCTGGTTTTCAGGCTTTCCCTTGTCAGATGTGGATACACATCATGCATGACAACGATGGATTTCTGCTCCATCCTGGACTGCAACAGTACACGCATGCTCATGATGCTGCTGTCTGCATACACAATCAGCTCCGGCTCATAAGCACGCAGCCGCTCTACTGTCTGAAGAAAATCTGTATCACTTCCGGAAAAGGTCTTCACCTTACGGTATAGAATCGTCTGACCCTTGTTCTGTTCATATCCGCTGCTTTCCCAGACATCCGGCAGCATGACCCGGCAGTCATACCCAATATTTCCAAACGTCTGCGCCATCTGAAACACAAACTGGATAATTCCGCCTTTCGTGTTGGATGTAAAGATGATCACCATACTGCATTCTCCTGATACACTGTGTTCAGAGTCTGCCGGTACTTCTCCAGATCACAGATTTGTGCAAACTGTTTCTTTGAAGCTTCCGACATGCTCTTTTGTTTTTCCTGATTCATCAGCAGCTCTTTTAAACGCTCTGCCAGTTTCTCATCGGTTTCTTCCAGATATCCGGTTACTCCCGATTTTACAACATCCGCAATTCCGTCTGTGGCCGTGCTGACGACCGGAACACCAAGTGCCATGGCTTCCAGTACACTCATCGGTGTCCCCTCATAACGGGAAGCCATCAGAAACGCTTTTGCAGACGCAAGGGCTTTATATGGATTGGACTGATAACCTGGCAGTGCAATGACCTGCTCCAGTCCTTTTTCCTGAACCATCTGCTGAATAGAGCTGTAAAGCTCTCCATCTCCAATCATGGCTGCCTGAAATTGCCCCTGCCAAAGCGGTTCCTGCTGCAGCTGCAGCTGCTTCTGCAGACATTCCAAAATTCCTACAATCCTCTTGGGATTCTTCTGATCGGTAAAGCGCCCCAGAAATACCACATCGTACCCATAAGATGCCGTATCCTCTTCCAGGCGCTGCTTTAGTTTGTCCGGGTCGATCACATTGTAAAGGATCTGGCTCTTTCCTTTTACCATGCCGGAAAAGGCATAATGCTTCAGGGATGACTCAGAAACCCAGAATATCTTTTTAAAACTTCCTGAGAACAGCAGATAGGACAGGGACTTCGCAGAAATTTTTGTCATGGAATCAAAGCAGGCATGAATGTGTGAGATGACCGGAAGTCTGTTTCCACCGACACCGCTCACTGCCATGGCGCAGACGATACTGGCGCGCACATCGTGCGCGTGCAACAGATTCGGAGATACTTCTGCGATCACACGCTGTATCTCCTTCCGGCAGACTTTCTCAATCGACACATACGGAACCTGCCGCGCTTCCAGCGCTTCCCGGATTGGTCCGTCCGGGCTGCAGTAGACCATCTCGTAATCTGGATCAGACCGAAACATGGAGATGATCTGGCACACCACATTTTCCGCACCGGAATAGATATGAGAACTAAGAACATGCAGAATTCGGATCTTCTTTTTCATCAGTTACCCCTTCCGTACTTTCTTTCATAAGGAGGATCTTCGGTGTCATAAGGATCAGTTTCAGATCCAGCAGCAAAGAGTAATTTCGGATATACATGAGATCCATCTTTAATTTATCGTAAAACGTTGTATTGTATTTGCCGTAAATCTGGGCATAACCGGTCAGACCGGCCTTTACCTTCAGGCGGTAGGAAAACTCCGGGATCTCTTTTATGATTTCCGCAGCCAGCTCCGGGCGTTCCGGTCTTGGCCCTACCACAGACATCTCACCCTTTAAGATGTTGTAGATCTGTGGAAGCTCGTCTAGTCTGGTAGCGCGAAGTAAACGTCCCACCGATAAAATGCGCGGATCATGCTCCGAAGCCAGACGGGCCCCGCTCAGCTTCTCGGCATTCTGAACCATGGTCCTGAACTTGTAAATCTCAAAGTTTCTGCCGCCCTGCGTCATTCTCGTCTGAGTATAAAACACCGGGCCGCCATCCGTCAATTTGATAGCAATGGCAATCAGGGCAAAGACTGGAAGTGTTACCACCGCAGCCAGTCCGGAAATCACCACATCCACCAGACGCTTCACCCACTGCTGTTCCACCGTCAGACCTGCGTTTCTGGAAAGCAGAATCGGTGAATCAAATAGGTTCAGATCCACAGAGCTGCGGATCAGGATATCTGAGATTTTCGGCACACTGTAAGTGCGGATAGATCTTGCAAAGCATTCTTTAATGATGCGGTTGCGTGCTTCCGATGGAATGTCACCGATCATAACCGCATCGTATCCGTGCATTTCATCATAAAGCGCATCCGCAACCATGCGGTAATCTACTGCCCGCTCAATAATGTATTTGTCCTTGCGGGAATCGAATTTCTTTACCAGCTTCTGCTCTGACCGGTCACCTGAGATCAGCAGCAGACGCTTCGGCGGGAATATGGCCTCGTAAAATGCCTGAAACAGCAGTGTCCATACCACCACAAAGGCAGCCTGGCCCACAGCCATCACCACAAGTGGTCTCGCATCCAGGAAATGACGGTCAATAATAGCAATCTCTCCATAAGTAAAGATATTCGTGAGTACCAGTGACAGAATCTGGGAATAAATCAGGTTTCCCCGTTTCAAAAAGCCCACCCGGAAGCCGCCATAGATGGTCATCAGGAAGATCAGTACTAAGCCATAAAGTGCAATAATCGCCCAGTTTCCTTTTCGGAAATACGGGCGCTGCAAAATTGCTGCATTATAGTATTCAATCCAGATATATGCAAACGCCGCCACCAGTACCGCTGCCATGACTGCCGCAAAGGTACACTTGATGATGCGCTTGTACTTTTCATACGTTTTCACAATATTTCCTCCCATGTTAAAAGCCACATTTCTTCTATATAAAAACACGCTGAAATGCTTTATAAGTATAGCATTTCAGCGTATTTGTTTCAACTTGTATTTCCTGCATAAAACCTTAATTAAAACTTAATTACAACCGTTCCATCCAGAATCTGAATTGCTCCATCATCCGGGTAAGAAGGCATCCGGGTTACTTCCGGGCGGTCCTTGAATTCTGCTTCGTCTTTCACCTCGGCCGGCCACCATCCGCACCAGGCTTTTACAAAATAGCGCCAGGAATAATTGTTCAATACATCTTCCAGACTGTTTCCTGCTGCCGCAAATGGAATCTCTTCTGAGCCGTCCCGGGTGATATTCTGGTCGTGGATCTTCATTTCATTGACGTATACTACAGGAAGATCATCCTGGTATCCCGGAGTACTTTCCACTCTGGTAATCAGTGTGGTGAACCAGCTTGTGGCCTGCTGCTGATAAAGCGCAGCTCGCATATAAGCGGCATTATCGTACCGGCTGAAAAATGCCGGAAACAGACATAAGACCGCTGCCGCGCCATATACAGGCAGCTTCCATTTTCGGATCGTTTCTTTTTTCGTCAGGATACAAGCATGCAGTTCTCCCAACATCTGTATCGCGTACAGCAGCGGAATGATCTGCCCATAAAGCATCAGGCTATACACCGTTTCCGGATCACACATTACATAAATGAAATTGGATACAAACGGCAACATCAGCGTTAATATAACCAGGCATACCCCCTTAACTGCAGTTCCTTTCCGAATATTTTCAAAAAATTCATATATACTTCCAATCACAACTGTAAACATAAGAAGCAGATACAGGTATCCCGAACGCATTGGGTACATTACATGATTGCTTGTTTTCCTTGAGAAAAACGGCTGTATGAACTCACGGTAGGCATATACAGTTCGCTGCAGATACGCGCTCATTCCGTCTCTGCCCATAGTATCAATCCCTCTGTAATCCGTCAGCTCACCGCCCTTCAGATGCAGGAAAAGGCGGGTAAACAAAAAATACAGAAGCAATGCAATTCCCCACGCCAGGCACAGATAAAGTGCTCTCACAAAAATTTTTCGCACATTCCAGTCCGCTGCGTTCGTTCCCCTCACCACTTTCATAAAATACAGCAGCGTGATGCCAAGTGCAAACGGAATATACGCCTGATAGATTCCTGCCGAGCAGGCAATCATCAACACGCCGAACGCAAATGTCCAGAACTCATGCCACTGGCAAATTGCGTAAACTCCTATAACTGCGAGAAAGACCGCAAAACAGTAGTATGGCGCCGTAAACATATATCCAAACAGATTGGCCAGCATAGGTGAGGTAACCATAACTCCAGATAAAAGCACTACAACGACCCGCCACCGGATATCTAAAAGCTGCACGATCAGACAGGCTGCAAGCGCAAGCCAGAATAGCGACAGCAGGCCATTGACCATCGGCGTACTATACTGCCCCCAGCCAAGTCCATATACCTCTGCAAAACTCAAAAGTCCCAGGAACCACCGGCCAGATTCATAGGTTGCTCCCACTCCGTGGAACAGACTCCGCAGATCATCATGCATGGAATATTTGCTGAAAAAGCAAAATCCATGAGCAAGCAAGCCAAACAGCAGTGCACTGAGCAAAACTGTTTTCATCCGACTATCTTTTTGAAGTTTCTTCACAGCCTGTCCCAGGTTTCCACCTATCTGAGAACACATCTTTTTCATCCTCGTATATCCCCTTTTCTTTTTCAAAAACAGTGATTCCCATTATCCCGGAAATCACTGTTTTGTCTGTAATACTATTATTCTATTTTTCCATTGCTCTGTGATTCTGCACTGCCGCCATTCCCATGCTCATCATTCCCCACAAAAGCGGTGCCGTAATCGGGAGATTCAGGTTTACTGCTGCCTGGAAGCAATAACAAATCACTGCAAACATACAGCCTGTTACATACTCCTTCTTCAGACTACATCGCAGCATCTGCAAACATCCTGATACAAGGAATACCAGATAAAACAGCAAACCAATTGGTCCAATTGTCAACAGGAACTGCAGATATTCATTGTGGGCATTGTCAAACCAAAGTCCTGTTGCATTCAGCATTTCTCCCATAAACTTCTGGGTACTTAATATTCCAAATGTATCCGGTCCATAGCCAAACAGCTTGTGCATGGTTGGGAATTTACCGTAAATCTCTAAGGATTTTTTCCAGATATAACCACGGCTGGTCCCCCAGTCATCATTGAATACCAGATAATTGGCAAAGCTGCTGTAACGTGACGCATGTCCGAGCATATTTGCATCCACAAGCATGAATATTACAAGCAAAAAGACCACTGCCAGAAAGCCCACCCAGGCTCTCCGCAAACCTGCCCCCAGCTCATCTGTATTCTGATTTGCTTTTACAGTCACTGCTGCTTTCTTTTTATTGAAAAAGACTGTAACTGCTATCGTTATGCCCCACAGCATCGCAACAATCAGCAGCAGCCCCGGCAGATTTGCCAGAACTCCGAACAAACTGTCTAAACCGATCACAATTCCCTCATATGCATGATTAATCGTATCGACGCACTGAATTACCGTTGCAAAGGTAGAAACCATAACCAGATATCGAACCACTCCACTTCTGTTTCGGAAAAGCATCAGTGGCAAAAACGCAAACAAGGCTCCCAGGGCAAGATAGGCATTATCACTGCAGCCCATGATGATGGCCATAAACGATACAAACATACACAAATAGGACCAGATCAGTGTGGCTCTGTTCTTTGTTGTTGCAAATACACCTGCAGCTACACCCATAACCAGTGCCACATACGCCGTATACGTATTAATATTACCAATTGTAGATGTAAAAATAGTGGACTGTTCCGGGCGGATTCTGCCCCGGAAAGACAGAATATCCATCTGAAAATAGTCTGTTATTCCGATTCCACATACAATCATTCCTGCCAGTAAAAAAGCATGCAGCACCCAGCCCTGCATTTTCCAGAAACGGCTTACAACAAAATACATAACCACATATAATGTCATCAGGAAAAGACCACTATAACGGCCTTCGTTCCCCCAGAAAGATTCATAAAAATAATCTGACTGAAATGTAGAAATAAGCGAGGCAAACCAGAACAGAATAACTGCCACATCCGGAAGTCTGAATGTTTCTTTCCAACTAACCGGCTTTAATTTTCCAAATAACGTTTTGGCGTGGCTTCCTTTGAATTCCTTCAGATCAACACCAAGCATGACCAGGCCCAGAACCAGCACCACTGCCAGCATCACTAGCAGACTTCCATAATAACACTGATATTTTGTTTCCAGAATATCAAAATAAGAATTATGATAGATCATCGGGAATACTGTCACCAGCACTAATAAAAATACACTGATTACTCCGCTGATAATGGACGAACAACTTTTGGCGAAATGATCTTCTTGAATATTCTTACAACTTTCCATAAGTCCTCCTCTTCTGCTTTTCTCTTTATTCATTTTGCATCGAATAAATACGCATCTTTCATTATACGTGCTTTCCGCCTTTTAAACAATGCCTATTTCATCCATTTTCGTTCTCCATGCCATCTTTCAATAATTTGCCTTATAGGAAGTATAATCGTCTCGTAATGCAATTTAGGAATTTCGTAGCAAATTCAAAAAAGTAAAAAGGAGAGTGCATTCATTATGAGAAAGCAGACTAAAGTAGTTGCAGTTGCATCTGCAGCAGCTCTGTTAGCTATCGGTGGTGCTATGACTTCTTTCGCAGCTCAGGGCTGGGTTGAGGAAGATGGTACCTGGTACTACTACGACAAAGATGGCAATAGAGTAGAGAACGAGTGGAAGAAATCTGGAGACAACTGGTTCTGGTTAAATGGCGACGAGGGCGGCGCTATGGCAACCGATATGCTGGTTGAGGATGATGACGATACCTACTACGTAGACGCTAACGGTGTTATGGTTACCAACACCTGGGTTAAAGTAGTAAACGAGGATCAGGATGATGATGATGATCCGGCAGAGTATCGTTACTACTACATGCAGAACAGTGGTAAAGCTTACAAAGCTGGTGACAGCGGTAAGACCAAATTCAAAACCATCGATGGCAAAAAGTATGCTTTCGATGAGGATGGTAAAATGCTGTATGGCTGGGTAAACGAGGATGATTCTACTCTGGCCAGCGATGACTCCGATTGGGAGACTGCAACCTACTACATGGGTTCCTGGGAAGATGGTTCCTTAAAGACTGGCTGGCAGAAGATTACCGTTTATGATCAGGATGAGGATGATGACTACGACTACTGGTTCAACTTCAAATCCAACGGTAAAAAACGTTTCAACGAGAGCGGCAGCAAGGATATTTTCGAAAAGAAGATTAACGGCAAGCACTATGCATTCGATAACCGTGGTGTTATGACCTACGAGTGGACCCTGACCACCACCTCCAATGCTTCTACTGCTTCCAACTGGTTATACTTCAGCAGCCCGGAAGACGGTGCTCGTAAGACCAAAGGCTGGTTCAAGGTAGTTGCTCCGGATAAAGACGGCGATACAAACACCTTCAAGGATTACAGCAACCTGGCTACCCCGACCTTCGCATTAGGCGATTCCGAGGATGAAAATGAGAGATGGTACTACGCTGACAGCGATGGTGAATTATACGTAGGCCAGATCAAGAAAATCAAAGGCAAATACTATGGCTTCGCTCCGGAAGGAAATAAAGCTGGTTCTATGCTGACCGGTCTGTGCGCTCTGAGAGTAGACAACAGCGGTAACATTGTTAAACTGTGGGCTAGAGACATGGATGCAGACGATCTCGATGACGCTATGAAGGGTGAAGGCGATTTCGTTGGCTTCGGTGCTGAGACTACTGATACTCTGTACTACTTCGGCAACAACGAGGATAGTGATGGCGCTCTGAAGACCGGTTCTGTTAGCGTAAGCCTTGATGGTGACAACTATCAGTTCCAGTTCAGCAAAACCGGCGGCGCTGAGGGCAAGGGCCGTGGCTTAAACGGTATTGATGACAGCAAGTATATTTATAAGTTTGGTATGAAGCTGAAAGCTGGCAGCGATGATAAGTATATCGTTGTTTACGCTGATGGTGATACCGGCGCAAGCAATGTAACCGTTCATAAGATTGATACCGCAGAACTCAGAAAAGCAGCTACTCCGGCAGGCCAGAACAAGGACGGTGATACCGTTAACGCTCTTGGTACTATCGGCTATGTAGATAACGGTTCTATCGTATCTAACTACTATCTGTTAAACAGCAGCGGTACTATTGTTAAGAATAAGACCGCAGCTAAGGATGGCAATGACTGGTACTTCTACGTTGACAATAAGGTAATTAAGATGTACACCAATAACAATACCTTAACTGGTAATGTTGAGAGCCTGAAGCAGTCCTGGAATGATGCTTCTACCATGATCACTGGCGGCATTGATGGTTCTTCTCTTGATGATGACCTTGTTGATGATGGAATCTAATAGCTGAATCAGATTTAAGCTCAAAAGGGCTGTCGCATAAGCGGCAGCCCTTTTTTTGACCATATCTGGCCTTATACAGATGAAAATAACTTGTTTCCTGTGTGAAATTCAATATAATAATAGGACACAGTTTGACATAAAGGAGGGCCTCTATGGAAGAAAATTTTGAAAAGTATCTGCTTGATCTAAATTTATCTCATAACACAATCATTTCATATCTTTGTGCCATTCGGCAATTCGAAAAAAGGTATGTAAAATTCAGCAAACAAAACTTACGGGATTATAAAATGTATTTAATTGAGCACTATAAGCCGCAGACAGTCAATCTGCGGATCCGGGCAATTAATTGTTATCTGGAAAGTATCAAAAAAGAGCAATGGAAATTATCGTCTGTCAAAATACAGCAAAAGCCGTTTCTTGAAAATGTAATCAGTGAAGCAGATTATCTTTACTTCAAAAATTGTCTGAAAAAAGATGATCAAATGTACTGGTACTTTGTGGTGCGCTTTCTCGCGGCTACTGGTGCCCGCGTCAGTGAGCTGATTCAGATCAAATGTGAACATGTCAAAATTGGCTATCTGGATTTGTACTCGAAAGGCGGTAAACTACGACGTATCTACATACCCGCTGCGCTGCAAACAGAAACTTTGAAATGGATGGATGCAGTCCAAAGAAACAGTGGTTTTCTTTTCTTAAATAAATATGGAGAACTAATTACAGCCCGCGGTATTGCAGTTCAGTTAAAACATTTTGCTATGCGTTACGGGCTTGACCCTGCAGTCATTTACCCGCATTCCTTCCGCCATCGCTTCGCAAAAAGTTTTTTAGAGCGTTATAACGACATTGCCATGCTGGCTGATTTAATGGGACATTCCAGTATTGAAACAACTCGGATTTATTTGAGAAAAACCAGTACAGAACAGCAGAATATTATTAATCAGGTTATTGACTGGTAGTGATTATCATTTTTAAACAAAAAAGGTTACCGCATAGAGCGGTAACCCTTTTTGTTTATTTTGATTTAGAAGCCAAAATAATTATTTCTTGATTAAGTCAGAAGACGGAGCAAGAGATACTCTGTTAGTTGTATCGTAAGCAACGTTAGCCTTAGTACCAGTAGCGTTGATAACTGCAGTGGTCTTGTTCCAGTTGTTGTTCAGATCATCAAGCTTAGTGGTTGCGGAAGTACCATCGTTCAGATCCTTCTCGCTGGTGTACATCTTGATAACCTTGTTATCAACATAGAAGTACCAGTCATCACCATCTTTAGCTGCGGTCTTATTCTTAACAATGGTACCGCTGGTATTTACCAGATAGTAGTCACTCTTAGAAACAGAATTATTTACAAGGCCAGCACCGATAGTACCAACATAGTGTACCATGTTACCATCTTTGTTAACGCCAGCGTCAGCGCTGTAAGCGTTTCTCAGATCCTGGCTGGAGATCTTCTCTACCTGAGTAGAAGCAGAAGCAGTATCGCCATCAGCGTATACGATCATGTACTTATCATCGCTGTCAGCTTTCAGCTTTAAGCCGTACTTGTAGATGTACTTGTTATCATCGATACCGGTCAGACCCTTACCTTTGCCCTCAGAACCGCCAGATTTGCTGAACTGGAACTGATAAGAATCGCCATCAAGGTTGATGGTTACATTACCGGTCTTCATAGCGCCATCAGCGTCCTCGTTGTTACCGAAGTAGTACAGGGAACCGCCATCTGCCCAGAAGCCAGCGAAATCGCCATCACCGTTGATGCAGTCGTCAAGGTCATCGGAATCCATATCTCTAGCCCACAGAGTGGTAATCTCACCCTTGTTGTTAACAGTCAGAGCGCACAGACCAGTCAGCATAGAACCTGCCTTACCAGTCTTGGAGCCTGCGTTGTTCTTACCAACAGAATGATCATTAGCCTCCGGTGCGAAACCGTAATATTTACCTTTGATCTTCTTGATCTGACCTTCGTATAACTGGCCATCGCCATCAGCGTAGTACCATCTCTCGTTCTCATCGTTTGCATCGGTGCCAGCGAAAGTCGGGTTGTTGTTGTAATCTTTGAAGGTGTTGTCGTCGCCGTCGTTATCCGGAGCAACTACTTTGAACCAACCCTTGGTGTAACGAGCACCATCTTCCGGGCTGCTGAAGTATAACCAGTTAGATACACTGGTTGCAGATGCAACGTTACCGCTGGAAGCCATGGTCCACTCGTATACCATTACACCACGCTCATCGAAACCATAGGTCTTACCGTTGATCTTCTTGGTGTATACGCTGCTGCTGGAAGTGTTGTTGTAACGTTTCTCACCGTTGGACTTGAAGTTGAACCAGTAGTCCATATCATCCTCTTTGTCCTCATCCCATACGGTGATTCTCTGCCAACCGGTCTTCATGGAACCATCTTCCCAGGAACCCAGGTAGTAGGTGCAATCTTTCCAGTCTTCATCATCAGTTGCCAGGTTCGGCTCAGATTTCTTAACCCAGCCGTACAGCATCTTACCATCCTCATCGAAAGCATATCTCTTGCCATCGATAGTCTTGAACTGTACGTTGCTGTTGTTGTTAGCTTTGTAAGCTTTACCACTGGACTGCATGTAGTAGTAACGATACTCAGCCGGATCATCATCATCATCCTGATCCTCGTTTACTACCTTAACCCAGGTGTTGGTAACCATAACACCGTTGCCGTCTACGTAGTAGGTGTTGTCCTTATCGTCAACGACGATCTTGTCGGTTGCCATAGCACCGCCCTCTTCGCCATCAAGCCAGAACCAGTTATCTCCAGATTTTTTCCACTCGTTCTCAACTTTGTTGCCATCTTTGTCGTAGTAGTACCAGGTACCATCTTCCTCAACCCAACCC
>SKEE01001684.1_pt1 | contig 17345 bp, 23 predicted proteins | sample 4826661 | NCBI WGS metagenome assembly SKEE01 (sample SAMN11008817, study PRJNA524170) | human gut metagenome | biome: Human fecal sample; material: Feces; isolation source: fecal sample from pouch patient p20 | host: Homo sapiens | place: Israel: Tel-Aviv | collected 2016-11-14
CATTATCACACTGAAAGCTTCCTACCTGAATACACTTTCGGCAGGAACCCATACAGTTGAAATCCTGTGGACGGATGATTCTGCAAGCACCACATTTACCATCAAAGCAAATACCTCTGATAACAGTAATAACAACCAGAATGATAACAACAATAGCGATTCCTCTGATGACAAGCCATCGAGTGGAACTGATAAGAAGGATGTGACTGCACCTAAAACCGGGGACAACACACCGATTGTATGGCTGTTTATACTGTCAATTCTTTCCGGAACGGGATTGATTATTACCGTAAAGAAACGCAGAGAAAATTTGAATTCATAGAAACGATCGTTAAAAAATGAAACGAAAAAATAACCATGGAGAAGGCGGGCATGTATGCCCGTCTTTTCTTCAAAGAAAACACAACAGGGAGTGTACGCTGCGGAAGAGGCGAAAGAAAAGACACAGACGGAATCAAAGCAGAAGGCGTGTATGGGAATGGAAATGGAAATGCCTGACTCTGCAACTTTTATTAGCGGTGATATTTGTTTTTTCTGTGGCGGGGCTTCTTGGATATGGCATCTTCTATCTGTGTCAGAATGAGAGTAGCAGAAACACGCAAAAAGAATTACAAGGCATACGAGGAGAATCAAAAAAATTGCTGCTCCGACTCAATCTTCCACATGGAATACATCTTCCACCAGCATATTAAAGTACTTTGATATCTGCAGCATAAATTCGGCAGATGGGGTACTGTCCCCACGCTCTATCCTGCCGACAGTTTTGGTGCTGTATCCGATAGCAGCGGCAAGGTCATCCTGGTAAATGCCACGCTGTTCCCGGATTTCTCTGATATTATTGGTAACCGCCATAAAAATCCCTTCTTTCAGTTCTATAGATATTTTCTTATTGTCAATTATGCAAAATAATGTGTCCGATAAAAAGGACTTGCAATTTTATCGGCAATGTCCTGTAATAGCAGAAGCATCAGATTTTCCAAGAACTTTTCCAAATATGTCTAAGCGGTCGTTTTCTCCAACCTTGATAGGTGCATACTTTTCATTGAGTGAGATAAGGAAAATTCCGTCTTTATCGTTTTGTAATTTCTTAATATAGGCTTCTCCGTTAAGAGCGAAGATGCCGATTTCTCCATTAGCAACAGATTCCTGTTGTAATACCCATGCAATCTGACCATCATGGAATTCAGGTTCCATACTGTCACCACTAATGCGGACACCGAAAGTAGTATCTTCCGGCAGGATAGATTCATCTATGCGTACAGTCTCTTTCGGTCCGTCTACAAGGAAGTTACCGGTTCCGGCTGATACGGCATTTTCAAAAATATCAATGCTTCGGAATGGAATTATCTTAGCAGTCTGCTTTTCATACATTCCGGATGCGTGGAGCAGATTGATATAATCCATAGCTTTTTCCCTGCCTTCATCAGTAAGGGATGAAAAAGGATCAGCAGGATTTACTCCAAAATATGCTTCATACATGTTAGTAATACCAAGGATTCTACACACTTTGTAAAATATGGTAACGCTTGGTTCAGCAAGATTTCTCTCCCAGTTGGATATGGCTTTATAGGAAATAGTGATGCCTTCCTTTGCCAGTTCATCAGCGAGATCCTGCTGGAGCAAGCCTTTCTTTTTTCTACATGTTGAAATGATTTCTCCGATTGAGTACATACATACGCCTCTTTTCTTTCATTTTGTTGATTTCAAATGTCTCTTTTCACTCCATAGTATATAGCAATAGTTCCAATTATTCAAGTTAAAAATCCAATATAATGAGAAAAAGGACACATGTGTCCGTTGACAGTCGATTATTCTTGGGGTTATACTATGCCCTGTAAGGAACATTACTCATATACTTGGACTAAAGGTTATGGTAGTGACAGATTAAATGCAGGAGGTGATGCAGATGGGAGACAGGGTAATACTTCATTCAGATATCAACTGTTGCTATGCTTCGATTGAACATCTGCATCATCCGGAGCTTGCAGGAAAGCCATTGGCAGTAGGCGGTGATCCGGAGGCAAGACATGGGATTGTCTTAACAGCCGACTATGAAGCTAAGAAATACGGTGTGAAAACAGGAATGGCACTCTGGCAGGCAAAGGAGGTCTGTCCGGACATAACATTTGTTTCACCAAGAATGGACTTATATCTTCGTTTCTCAAGAATGGCACATGAGATATATGCAGAATATACGGACAGGCAGGAGCCATATGGGATTGATGAGTGCTGGCTTGATGTGACAGGGAGCAGCTCCCTTAAAGGAGATGGATTGCTCATTGCACAGGAAATCAGCAGGAGAATGAAGTCAGAGCTTGGCATCACAGTAAGCGTAGGTGTTTCTTTCAATAAGATATGTACGACATGGATTGAGCCGCCTGATTATGAGCAGTTTATCTATGAACTTCTCAATACGCCAAGGCGGGCAAGGGCAGTCAGAAGCCAGTATTACAATACTGGTATTCAGGTACACTTAAATAAGATGAGCATGGAATGGTTCATCGAGAATAAGAGCATGGATAAGCATTCAGTGGCAGCTACTAAGACCTATGGTACAAGCCGCATGGATGCTTATTCTATTTTTGAGGATACGCTGAATCTTAAAACTGTAACAGTAAGGGACAGGATTGATGACGGAGATGGAAAATATCATTACGAAGTCAATAAGAATGAGACAATGCTTGCAAGCGGCACTTGAAGAGATGGGGATTTATCACTTTGATTCATGGGCAGCAAACTTTGGTGAAGGGCAAAGAGAAAATCTTTGTATCAATGCCTTCTTATAAGACAAAGCAGGTGGATGAGCAGGGCAAGCCAATTTATCAGGATGTCTGCTATCCGGTCACAAAGGATTTCAGGGAAAAACTCTATAATGAGATTATCTCGGAATATGAGAAAGCAAAGGATAAGAGCAACGAAAAGGCGAGGGAGAGTGCAGAGAAACATCATGGCAATCCCGATAAAGAGAAGGACAAGCTGCATCTGTGGGAGCGGTTACCCGCTGAACTGATGAAAGTATTTACACCGCTGCTATAAAAATTCGGTTTAATATCTCTTTAACAATTCCTAATTATCTCAAAAACATTCGTACACTATCATAGGCAGTGTCCAATGGATAAGCGAAAAAAACAGAAAGGAGATTTTGATATGGATGTGATTGAAACAAAGGGATTAAGCAAGGATTACGGCCATGGGCGCGGAATCTTTGATGTAACCTTTGAAGTTCACAAAGGAGAAGTCTACGGCTTTTTAGGACCGAACGGCGCCGGGAAATCTACTACGATGCGCCATCTTATGGGTTTCTCCAGGCCCAAAAGCGGAGACGCATATATAGGAGGGAAAGACTGTTGGAAGGATCATGCCGCTATCATGAAATCAGTTGGATATCTTCCCGGTGAGGTGGCCCTTCCGGATGGTTTAAACGGCGTTCAATTTTTGAAAATGATGAAAGGCTTAAGAGGCGGCCGTGGGGAACGGATGCAGGAAATGATTGATTTGTTCCAGGTGAATCTGAACGGTTCAGTGAAAAAAATGAGTATCGGCGAAAAGCGGAAGCTGGCGGTTGTGGCCGCGTTTATGAGCGATCCGGATATCCTGCTCTTAGATGAGCCGACAAGCGGTCTTGACCCGGTGATGCAGGAGGTTTTCATCGATTTTGTTAAATCGGAAAAAGAAAAAGGAAAAACCGTTTTGCTTTCCAGCCACATATTCAGCGAGGTAGAAGCATTGTGTGACAGGATTGCCATCATCAAGGAAGGCAGGATCGTCTCTGTTACCAATGCGGAGGAAGTCAAACATTTCAAAAGAAAAACCTTTGATATTACCTTTGCGGACCGGCAGAATCTTGAGAAATTCAAGCAGACGGGCTTTGAAATCAAAGAGGAGGACAGTGGGGCGCAGATGCTCTCTGTGGCAGCGGAAAATCCACAATGCGACAAGCTGATAAAAACGCTTGTGCAGTTTGATGTGGTGCATTTTGTGGAGCATAATCAGACCTTGGAGGATTACTTTATGAACTTCTATAAGAGTGACAGGACGTTTGGAGGGATTGCACATGGAAAACATCATTGAAGTGAAGAATCTCACCAAAGATTACGGGCATGGAAGGGGCATTTTTGATTTTTCGTTTGGTGTAAAACAAGGCAGCGTATTCGGGCTTGTCGGCACGAACGGAAGCGGGAAAACCACGACCATCCGCCATATGATGGGATTCATAAAAAGCGATAAAGGCAGCGTTGCGATCCATGGGCTAGATGCATGGAAGGACGCGGCGAAAATCAAAAAGATGGTCGGATACATTCCGGGGCAGATTGATTTCCCGGATGTGGGAACCGGTACAGCGTTCCTGAAAATACAGGCCGATATGCTGGGCATGAAGGATTTTTCCTATATGAACGACCTGATCGACCGCTTCAAAATTGATATTACAGCGCCGCTGAAACGGATGAGCAAGGGCATGAAGCAGAAAATGGGCATTGTCGCCGCATTTATGGCGCAGCCGGATATTTACCTGCTGGACGAACCCTCTACCGGGCTTGACCCGCTGATGAGGGATACGCTGATCGAGCTGATTCTGGAACAAAAGGCTCAGGGGAAGACAATCTTCCTTTCCAGCCATATCTTCAAAGAGCTGGAGGATACCTGTGATTCGGTTCTCTTCATTCACGATGGCCGCATGGTGGATATCACGGACAGAAGCCTGTATGAAGCCGATCCTCGTGAAACCTATACTTTTACACTGGCGGACGAAGAAGAATATATCCTTTGCCGAGACAAGGTACAGGAATTCATAGATGGCCACCCCGATGCCGGAATCCAGTGCTGGAGAAGGCACAGGCATCACAGCTTTACCCTGAATCTTCCGGTAGCGCTTTTGAATGAGTTGTTTTCGCTGTTTGCAAGATACACGGTTACAGCGCTGGGAAGCGAGCCGTTTACGCTGGAAAAATATTATACGACAATTATTGAGAATGTGGAGGATAAGTAAAATGATTAGTTTACCGCTTATGAAACAAACCGTGAAGTCAAACGGAATTCTTTGGCTGATTTTTACTGCTGTCCTGGGCGTGCTGCTGGCGCAGTTTGCATCGATGGAAATGACACAGTTCCTGCTGTTTTTGATCCAGTACGGTATGATGGCAATGATCCTGCCGGGCATTTACATTCTGATCAGCTCCAACAAGCTGCTGGCCGGACAGGTAGACAGAGGCTCCATGGCCTATGTGCTTTCCACGCCGAAACGCAGAAGCACCGTTGTTGCCACGCAGGTACTTTATTCTGTTGTTACTATCGTTTTGATGTTTGTCATTACCACCGTTTTGCATGGAATAATCAATGCGGCTTCTCCCATTACGCTAGGTCAGGCAGGCATTGAGATTCCGGAACTGATGGGGGCAGAGCTGACCTTTGACATGATATTGAAGGTGAATCTTTCCGCTATGCTGGTGTGCCTTGCCATGGGCGGCGTCTGCTTTATGTTTTCAGGCGTTTTCAACCAGTCGAAATATTCCATTGCATTCAGCGGAACCTTCGTCGGCGTCAGCATTCTTGCCAATATGATGGCGATGTTCGGCTCCCTTGGCGTAGAGGCTCTGGAAAACTTCAAATATGCTTCTATCTGCACGCTATATGATTATAATTCTGTGATTGCAGATACGGATACCTGGATTATTAAAGGCGCAGTGGCGCTTGGAATTGCCGTGGTTTCCTATGCAATCGGAAGTATCCGCTTCTGCAAAAAGGATTTGCCGCTGTAAAATCACTTGGGGGAATCTTTGAGAACCGTCCATTAGACGGCCTTAGAGATTCTCTTTTTTGTCCGCAAAAACACGATTTAATATTTCTCTAACATATCGTGAACATCTTAAAAATATCAGCCCGGTATGATATGGATACAAAGCAGAAATGGCGGTATTTGTGCCTATCTTCCTTTTCATAAGTATTTTGACAAAGCAGAAAACATGGATGAGCGTTGTAGGCTCCTGTGCCATCGGTATGCTGCTGTTTATGATGATTCCGGCGTTGACTCCGCTGAATGCGACCATTATGAATCCAATCCTCTGTTTGGCTGGCGGCGCTCTGTTCAGCGTCGGACTCGGTGCATTGGGTACATTTGCGTTGGGAAAGAGCGACCTGGTTTGATGGAAGTTTCCGTTTCAAAGTCAACAAAAGATTGCGAAAAGGATGTTTTTAATAATTCCTAAACAATTCGTAATCATCGCAGAAACATACGAATTATAAAATGCAGTCAGCAAGTGAGAAATCGCGGAAGCGATCCACGGAAAATATCAAAACAAACTTTGGAGGTATGTGTTATGTCAAAGAAAAATTTTGTTACACTCATTCTCAGCACTGTCGGCGGGATTCTGTTCGCCATTGGGATGTGTATGTGTCTGCTTCCTGAGTGGAATGCATTCGCACAGGGTGTTGTGATTGCGGCAGTCGGCGCAGTTATCCTGCTCATCATGGTCATCGTCCGCCGCAAGATGGAAGGCAAGCCGGTTATTGTAAAACTCTCCGGCAAAACCATCGGCTCCATTCTGCTCGGCATTGTCGGCGCGTTGGCGTTTGGCGTTGGAATGTGCATGGTTATGGTTTGGGAGATGCTAATCCAGGGCATTTTGGTGGGCGTTGTCGGCATCGTTCTGCTGCTTTGTTTAATCCCGTTGATAAAAGGTTTGAAGTAAGGAGGCATCTATTATGAAGAAGTTTATTATTCCCGCCGCAGTTGTTGCCGTCTTGGGTGGGATAGCGGCAACTGTAACCGGTTTGATTTGTAAAAACAGAAAAGCGAGTTGTTAAGGAAGGTCATAATCATGGCTGAATCAAAACTGGATGACTGGTTCGTAGCCAAATATCTGATTCATGATGGAGAGACTGTGGAAGAGGCTAAAGCACGTCTAAAAGCAGAACAGGTGCGGCAGGAAGCAGTATATAAGGAGACAGCAGAAAAGCGTCGTGCAAAAAGCGTAGCAAAGATAGGCACGGCGGCGGACATTGCCAAGAAATCAGTGTAATTTTTAGGCCACAAAAGTAAATTATTAAGGAGGCTCATAATCATGGCTAAATCAAAAATCGTAAAGGCAAATGAGAAGATTGCCGATGGCGTCGTCAAAGGCTATAAGAAAATCGAAGATGGAGTAGTCGGTGGCTACAAAAAGATTGAAGAAGGTGTTGTAGGAGGGTTCGGGAAAATGACCGATAAGTTTGTTGATCAGTTTCTGACGCAAGAGGGCGAGACGGTGGAGGATGCTAAAAAACGTCTTGCCGACGAACAGGCAGCCCGTGAGACAGCAGCCAAAGAAGCATCGGAACAGCGTCACGCAGAAAACGCTGTAAGAATGGGTGCAGCTTCAGATATCGCTAAAGCAAGAATAGAAGCCAGCATGGAAATGGCAAAAACCAGCGTCGAGGCAAGTAAAAATGCCGGGAAGAAACTATAATTTTTAAATGTCAAATTCGGTATCGTTCCGGGAAAGACGGCATGGATAATCGGTGCCGTCTTTCCCGGATTTTTTAAAAAATTTTTGAAATCCGGAAAACGCAAACAAAACTTTAACATTTGGGTGTTATAATATATGACAATAGGGTTCCCGAAGGGGTTCCTATTGTAGAGAAAACAAAGGAGGCACATGAAAATGTTTAAGATATTAGTAGTGGAAGACGATAGAGAAATGAATCATGCTGTTTGTTCCTATCTGAATCAGAACGGTTATGAAACCGTAGGCTGCCTGAATGCAAATGAAGCCTATGATGCTATGTATGGCGGGGATTGGTTTGACCTGATTGTTTCTGATATTATGATGCCCGGTGTAGACGGCTTTGAGTTTGCACAGACAGTCCGGGAGCAAAATCAGGAGATTCCGATTCTTTTTATGACGGCAAGGGATGATTTTGCAGCTAAACAAAAGGGATACCGAAGCGGGATTGACGATTATCTCGTTAAGCCGATTGACCTTGACGAGTTGCTCCTGCATATCGGGGCGCTGCTCCGCCGGGCGAAGATAGCAAACAGCCATAAAATCGAAATCGGTTCCCTGAAACTGGATGCAGACGAGCACACCGCTTATCTGAATGATGAGGAAATTTCTCTGACGGTACGGGAATTTAATCTGATTTACAAACTGCTTTCCTATCCGAAAAAGACCTTTACCCGATCCCAACTGATGGATGAGTTTTGGGATGGAGATACTTCGTCCGGTCTGCGGACAGTGGATGTTTATATGACAAAGCTGAGGAATAAGTTTGCCGATTGCGACGCATTTGAGATTGTGACTGTTCACGGGCTCGGCTACAAGGCGGTGGTGAAATGAAGGAAGCCGCAAATGAAAAACGATACAGGCGGATTTTAGAGCTTATCAGTCATTTTGCTATCTTCTTTTTGCTGATTGGCTTTGTGATTACCTGCTGCATTGTATTATTTCTTCATGCTGCACAGAATGCGGGCGTTGTATATACCGAAGAGAATATCCAGTTTGCCGCAAAAATCACCTTTGCAAATGTTTTGATATTGAGTCTTCTTTGTACCGCAATAGACACGGTTCGCAGATATGTTACCATTGGCAGACCGGTCAAACAGATTGTAGAGGCCACAGAGAAGGTTGTTCAGGGAGATTTTTCCGTCCGCATTGATAAGTTTAAGCTGACAGCCTCCGAAACCGGTATTCCGGTCGTTGTTGATCACCTGAACCGCATGATTGAGGAATTGTCCAGCATGGAAACTTTACGCACGGATTTCATTGCCAATGTGTCCCATGAGTTAAAATCTCCTCTTGCGGTTATGCAGAATTACGGAACGCTGCTCCAGCAAACAGATTTGCCGGAGGAAAAACGGATGGAATACGCCAAAGCCATTACCGACGCCTGCCGTGGCCTTGCAAGCATGGTTACAAACATTTTGAAGCTCAACAAATTGGAAAATCAGACGATTTATCCGGAGGCAAAGGCGTATGATTTAGGTGAACAGCTCTGCGAATGTCTGATTGGTTTTGAAGATGCGTGGGAGAAAAAAGGGCTGGAAATTGATACGGATATCGAAGAAAATATTTTCGTAAAGTCGGATCCGGAGCTTCTTTCCTTGGTGTGGAACAATTTGTTTTCCAATGCGATTAAATTCACCGATCCAGGCGGTTCTGTCTCCCTTCGGCTGAAATCGGAAGGCGCTTATGCGGTAATAGGAGTATCGGATACCGGATGCGGAATCAGCCAGGAAGCCGGAAAACATATATTTGAAAAATTCTATCAAGGAGACACTTCCCATGCCACGAAGGGAAACGGCTTAGGCTTAGCCCTTGTTAAGCGGGTGATAGATATTGCTGGTGGTGATATTTGGGTTTCCAGCGAGATTGGCAAAGGCAGCACCTTTACCGTAAAACTAAGGAGGGAGACAGGTGGAAAAACTTAAAGGTATCTTAAAAAAGATATTCTGTCTGCCGCCCTTGCCGACAGTACTCATTGCGGTTCCGGCATTTATCTTTGTTTTTGTCATACTGGGTTTGGGCGGGCATCCTCTATTAGCGTATATATCGTATGGACTTTCCGCCTATGCATTGATTATTACTGTTACGGGGATCTCCGGTATTTATAAAGGGATTCAAAAAGGGATCAGGGAAAATCCGCTGATGAAAAAACTGCGTGGCATTCCCATCGTAAGACGATATTTGGATGATGGTGCGTTCCGTGCTGAGATTTCACTGTATACCGGCGTAACAATCAATTTTGCCTATGTGTTTATCAAATTGTTTTCAGGAATTTACTATCGTTCCCTCTGGTTCGTGGCATTGGCATTCTATTATGTGTTCCTTGCCATAACACGGTTTATGCTTCTCCACCATGTACGAAGCAAGCCGGTCGGGCAGGAATATGTTTCCGAATTAAAGCGATATCGTCTTGTTGGATATATACTCTTAGTGCTGAATTTGGCTCTTGGCATAGTTGTCACCTTGGTGGTTCAGCAGAACAGAGGCTTTGAGTACGGCGGATACTTAATTTATGTCATGGCAATTTACGCCTTCTACACGATGATTTCTTCCGTAATCAATGTTGTAAAATACCGCAGATACAACAGCCCTGTCCTCTCTGCCGCAAAAGCGGTGAATTTGACAGCGGCACTGGTATCCATGCTTTCATTGGAAACGGCGATGATTTCACAGTTTGGCGCAGCGGAGGATCCCATGTTTCGGCTTATTATGACGGCGGTTACTGGATTTGCTATTTGCGCATTTGTTCTCGGCATGGCTGTTTTTATGATTATAAAAGCAACAAAGAAAATAAGAAACTCTGCAATTTAATATTTCAGAAACATAACTTTATTATTTTGAAAATGAACCACATGTATGATGATAATACCAAAATCTATTATGGAGGCTGATAATCATGGAAGAAAAGAAAGAAACCTTTGAATATAACTATTCCGCAAAACAGCAGAAAGAAATAAAAACTATCCGCGAAAAATATGTGCCGAAAGAAGAAAACAAAATGGAGCAACTTCGGCGGCTGGACGCCAGCGCTACAAAGCCCGGAACGGCTGCGTCTATTATTGTCGGTGTGATCGGCGCATTATTGTTTGGTATCGGAATGTGCTGCACCATGGTGTGGATGGGGAACCTGTTCATTCCGGGCATCGTGATTGGAGTGGCCGGACTGCTTGCGATTGCGGCTGCTTACCCGGTATATACGCATATCACGAAAAAACAGAGGGAGAAGCTGGCCCCGGAGATCATGAGACTAACGGATGAACTGATGAAATAACGGATTTTCAAAGGCGGTGAATCATGGTTAAAATATTGGTAATCCGAAGCGGATCTATAGGAACAGAGGACATTTGTAATTCTCTTAAAAGCAACGGATTTGGTATTGAAACAGTAGCAGCAGAATATATAACAAAGGCGCAGCTTCGCTGTATAGCTTGTGCAATGATAATATGTGAGCGAAAGGTGCTTGAAAATAAAGAAATCCATGCGTTTTTGCAGAACTGGACCGCTCCCGTCTTATGGATTGTGGATGAAAAAGATCTACCTGCGGCAGTCTCCAACTTTCGGATGGGATTGGAGGATTATATTGTTTTGCCGACAGAGACAGCAGAGATTCTGGCAAGAGTGCGTATGTTGCTGCGCTGTGCTGGAATGGATACCGGCAGGAAGCTGACGGTTGGAGATTTGTATCTGGATGCGGATGCCAGAGTCGCTGTTGCAAACGGAGAGGAAGTTCCGCTCACAATGCGGGAATTCAATATTCTTTTTGGGCTGCTTTCAGAACCGGAGAAGGCTTTTTCCAGACAGGAGCTGATGCAGAAATATTGGGATGAGGACAGCAAGACGAATCAGCGCGCCGTTGATGTGTATATGACAAAGCTGCGAGAAAAATTTTCAGATTGCAATGATTTTAGAATCGCAACGGTGCACGGGATTGGCTATAAGGCTGTGATTACAAATGGTTAGAGAAATCCAATAAAACGCGTCATCGCGAAGCATACCCTTGGGTGCTGGCGCGTTTTGCTGGATACTTCGTAATAAAATGAGGTCAGAGGGATTCGCCGGGCGAATTTCATCTGACCATATTTTTTTGTCTTTTTTCTGAAGCATGCAGGAAATGTCGCTTTTTAATATCTCTCTAACATTTCTTAATCATTTCAAAAATACTCCAATTTTATAATGACAGCAGAACAAGGAAAGGAGCAAGAAATGCGCACAAACGATTTTAATCAAAATACGCTGATCTCTGTAGATCAGATGATGCAGGAAATGATGGAAAGCGTTATGCCAGGTGATTTGATGGTGCTTGCTGATTCCGCTGCAAATATGATGCTCGACCAGACAAGACAAATGATGGGAAATTTGGTGGGGTATAAAGAATTGATGATGCAGTACGCCTGCGCCATCAAGGAAATCCGGACAAAATTTGATGTACTCAGTACCGAATGCAGAATCCGTTATCAACGCAATCCCATCAGTTCTATCAATACTCGGCTGAAAAGAACAGCGAGCCTGACAGAAAAATTGAGCCGCAGGAATTTACCGTTTACATTGGAGAGCATCGAGGAAAACATTCACGATGTCGCAGGAGTGCGTGTGATATGTCCTTATATTGATGATATCTACACGATTGCGAACGCCCTGCTGGAACAGGATGATATTACGCTTGCAGCCCGCAAGGATTACATAGCAAATCCATTGTTCCTGTTATGAATTAGGTGTTGCGTCTATATTTCCTTTTTGAAGCCACCGTAAGATGGCTTGTTTGCCATACAATTCATTTTTTCTCTAACCGCTACCTACTTGTTTCAAACTTTAGGATGCGGAAAACAAGATGTGAATAAGGACTTGGAGAGCATTGATGCGTCGGAAATCAAACAAATCGAACATACAGGAACTACAGGTGGGAAAGACGGTGATTATTCGTATTCTTTTTCAGATAAAGAAGTTGTTGAGTTTATAGATTTATTGAATCAAGTGAAACTTGGTGACATAGTAGATGAAAACAAAGCATTATCAAGTGGAGCTGTTTCTTATTATACAATCCATTTTGCAACAGATGAAACGCTGACAATTAGTCCAGGAAAATATTTTGAAGTTGAGGACACATATTATGAATTTGATAATTATGATGAATTGTGGGATGAATTTATAGTATTTAACAGCATAAAGTAAGTTTCGGAAAATGCAAGATTGCAGAGTTGAAGAGAAAAAGGCTGGATAAAATCTCCAGCTCAATCTTCCACATGGAATACATCTTCCACCAGCATATCAAAGTACTTTGATATCCGCAGCATAAATTCGGCAGATGGGGTGCTGTCCCCACGCTCTATCCTGCCGACAGTTTTGGTGCTGTATCCGATAGCAGCGGCAAGGTCATCCTGGTAAATGCCTCGCTGTTCCCGGATTTCTCTGATATTATTGGTAACCGCCATAAAAATTCCTTCTTTCATGATAATAGCAATTTCTGGATGAATCCCAGCCAATATCACAGTCAGGCTGCGAAAAATACCGGTCACATTTACAATCCGTAATGCCTTTTGAAGCACAGTCACAGATGCGGTGTTTGCGTTCTCTGTGAGATGTTACGACAGGAGTTCCGTCACCAGCCAGTGCGAGTGAATTTATATCAATGAGTCCCTTGGAAACAGATTTGTTCAGGAATTCCTGCTGATAAAGGGAGAAAAGAGAACCATAGGGCTGGTCATTGATGTTAAAAACAGAGTTCTCTAATTGTGGGAGCAATTGTTCTACTTTGATTTTTTCAACAGAATCCGCTTTTGTACTTTTGGTCTTTGGTTTCTTTACTTTTGTCTTTAGTGGATGGATGTGAGGGGAAAGGTGATCATCATCAGAATCCCACAAACGGTCCATAAAATCATAAAAGGTGCCAACGCCAGGAGTATTCCCGAATTCAAAACCACTTAAGATTGCGTAGAGAGGATTGATCTTAAGCTGTGCAGCCCAGTCAGTTAAAGAAGTCACTTTGAAATCAATTGATAAAAGATAGGAACGCTGCATACAGGAAGGAGTTCTTGGAGCAGGACCGAATTTGGAATATTTATCACGCATGAATTCATCTGTGAAGGAAAGGTCAAGATTCCAAAACCGGTCAATGATATCCCAGGTAGAGCGGGCAATGGAATCAGGATTAGGGTAATATTTACGTAAATTTTCAAGAACAAAATTTTGGTAGTCAGCATGACTACCGCAGTTAACAGGTAACAAAAAATCGCCTCCAATCGAAAAATGTGTACCATCCGTGAGCAAACGGTACTCTTAATCAATAGGCGCGAAGCGCCGCATTTTTCGATGAAGTTGTCAAGTGTTTTGACAAAAAAAGTGGGGGATTTTAATAAAAATGGAATCTGAGACTCTTATAAATCAAGGGCTAAAGATTCCGAGAGATTATATAGAAAGAATGGAGGTACCACCTTTTGGACACACATATGATGACTGGAGAGTCATTGAGGAACCGACGTGTGTTTCGGAAGGACAGATGCAGAGAATGTGTACATATTGCGGGATGGCAGAGTATGAAGCGATTCCATGCACCGGTCATACCTACGGTTCCTGGAGTATCAGTCGTGAGGCTGGCAGCGCTTCCATGGGAGAGCACCAGGCAGTCTGTACTGTGTGCGGTGCAGTCATCACAGCACCTTATTATCCCAATGGTTCCCTGTATCGTGGTATGGGGCAGAATGATGCGGTAAAAATAATGCAGCAGAAATTGATCGATATGAGCTTTCTGAATAATTCTGCGGATGGTGTATTTGGAAATAATACAGAGGCTGCAGTACGTGCGTTTCAGGCAGCCTGTGGTCTGGAGCAGACAGGGATTGCATTTCCTCAGACCATGGATATGCTGGAAGAAAAGTATGAAGTGTTTCTGACAGAACAGGAACAGAAAAAGCTGCAGTCCGGAACTTCTTTCTGTATTCTTTATCCGGGAGAGCTTGACGGAACACACATTGCCTATTGTGACACCCATTATCCGCTTTATGAACAGGAAAACATGCTCCTGCAGGATAAGGAAGTGCAGGAGGTAGACAGCAGTGTTTACCGGGAGCTTAGTGAACTTTGGCAGAAAGAGACAGAAAAGCTTTATGATGAGTGGGCAGAGAGTACCACAGAGGACAGGAAAGCTGATGTGGAAGAGGCGAAAGCTTCCTTTATGGAATATGCCAAAGTTCAGAGAAGCATCTGGGAACTGGAATATCCGTCTGATCCTGAGATAGTAGAATGGAAGGTTCTGGGATTGTGGGAAGATTATTGTATCCGTCTGTGCAGTCATATGGCAAATCTGGAATTTTTGAATACAGGAGGAGACCTATGAAGAAAACGAATATTTGAGGAGGAAAAGCGTGGAAATGAAACAAATGAACTACAAGGTTATACAGTGTCCGACTTGCGGAGCACCAATGAGCTATGATACTTCTAAGAATGCATTTTATTGCCCTAGCTGTAATAATACAGTTCCTTATAGTGGCGATGATGGTGTGGAGGAAACTTCATTTGCAATGCATCATGTGCCTGTAGATATGATCGACGGAATGTACAGGCTTAATAAGCTAAGTGAGCCAAGTGATATGGCCTTCGGAGAATGGAAGATACCTGCGGGATTAGATTTTCAGGTAAAGCAAAAGTATATAAATCATAGAAAACATGTGCAATACAGCACGAGAAAAATGTTTAGTCACATTTGTCCTGAGTGTGGTGGTGATGTCCAGGCATTTGAAACACAGAATATCTGGAACTGTTCGTATTGTGGCAATAAATTCATAAAAGAAGAGCTTATCGAATCAGGAAAATACGAAACCTATGATGTAGTTGATACCGGAGATGACAGAACTCCTCATTTTGCAATACCGTTTGCTGTAAGTCGTGAGGAGGCAAAAATGATCATACTTCGTTTTGCCGATTTAAGACCACGTGCTTTTGCCGACCAAAATCTAAACGAACGTGTAAATGATTTATGGACCTATTACATTCCTGCTCAGATAAATGATGCTAAGATTGCTATGATGATAACGAATAAAAACATATGGACATAATACATAATATACAAACTGTATAGTTGTGCGTTATGCATAAAAAATATTTCCGACGTAAATGTGGGATTGTGATGCATTTTTAGAATAAATGCTTTACAAACCACATAAAACCATATATAATAAGCTTATAAGCAAGAAAAAACAGCTTATACTTAATAAAACCAAGTAAAACCACACTAAAATAACGGCATAAAACAACAACATCAAAACAAGTAAATTATTATATGATGGATGAAGAGCGGAGGAAACGATCATGAAAATTTTGGATTCAAAATTTGTACGGGGATTTATCAAAATGGCAAACGATGGATATCTGCAGGGCTGGCATGAGAGAAATGGTGGTAATCTGAGTTATCGTCTGAAACCGGAGGAAGTTGAGATGATTCGTCCCCGTCTGAATGAGAACGGAGAATGGAAACCTATCGGAACAGAAGTACCGGGACTGGCAGGAGAGTTTTTTCTGGTAACGGGAAGCGGCAAATATTTCCGAAATATTATCGAGGATCCGGAGGTATGCCTGGCTATTATTGAACTGGATGATAAAGGCATTAATTACAGAGTACGCTGGGGACTGGTGGAAGGCGGCAGACCTACCAGTGAGCTTCCTACCCATCTGATGAATCATGAGGTAAAAAAGAAACTGACAAACGGTAAACATCGTGTTATCTATCATGCTCATACAACGAATACTATTGCCCTGACTTTTGTGTTGCCTCTGGATGATAAAGTATTTACCAGAGAACTGTGGGAATCTGCCACAGAGTGTCCGGTAGTATTTCCTGATGGTGTAGGTGTAGTAGGATGGATGGTCCCGGGTGGACGGGAGATTGCGGTAAAGACTGCCGAGTTAATGAAGAAATATGATGTTGTTATCTGGGCACATCATGGAATGTTCTGTTCCGGCGAGGACTTTGACCTTACATTTGGTCTGCTTCATACAGTAGAGAAATCTGCAGAGATCCTGGTAAAGATTCTGTCCATGTCACCAACAAAACTTCAGACTATCACACCGGATAATTTCCGGGCACTGGCCAAGGACTTTAAAGTTACATTACCGGAAGAATTTCTGTATGAAAAAGAAAGAACTAACCGTTATCAAAAAGATACTGCAAAGAATTAATTTTATGCGTAAACATCTGGATTATTACACATTTAAAGATATGGAACAATCTGAATACAAATGAGCAGAAAACAGTAATGTCAATGCTGCGTGGAATTCGTAAGTAGGAGCTGCTGTCGATGTTAGCGGAATTCATAAGGCAACAAGAAAAGTAGTAATTGTATGTTATACAGAAATGGAATATCCAAGTCACCAGTGGTGGAAGTACGGAAGATATGCACAGCAGGCAAAAGATCCGGAACTGAAAAATCTTTTTCAGACGCTGCAGGGATAGAATATGAGCCAAAAGCGACCATACCGGTAATAACGGTATAGTCGCTTTTTTGAGTTATCCGACAGGCATCGGATCTGCGGACTGCTCCAGTTATCCACTTTCCAGAATTACGGTTCGTAAATATATGAATTATCTGGTGGAGAACAGGGAGATCATTAGCCAGATTGATTACTCCACAGGAAGCTGCCCTTCTGTAAAATACCGGAAGAGCTGAAAAAAATTGAGGCTTTATAAAATATACATGCTATAATAGGAGCAACTGAATGATTCGTAAAGGAGACGAAAAGTTATGAACAGCATTTTTCACAGAATCAGTGTAAGAAAATATGAAGACAAACCAGTAGAAAAGGAAAAAATCATGGAAATCCTGAAGGCGGGAATGCAGGCGCCAAGTGCATGTAACCAGCAGCCTTGGGAATTTTATG
>SKEE01001694.1_pt1 | contig 17270 bp, 13 predicted proteins | sample 4826661 | NCBI WGS metagenome assembly SKEE01 (sample SAMN11008817, study PRJNA524170) | human gut metagenome | biome: Human fecal sample; material: Feces; isolation source: fecal sample from pouch patient p20 | host: Homo sapiens | place: Israel: Tel-Aviv | collected 2016-11-14
TTTATCCGCTCCCGGTTTTTTGACAAACAACTGAGGATCTATTATTTGATATAGAACTGTGCAGTGCGAAGCATGTTTCCAGACATGGAATAAACAGAAAGTTGAAGATATCTACCTGTAAAATAAAAAACTTTGGCTTGACTAACATAGGGCACATGGTGTATCCTTTCTGAGAAGTTAAGCGGGAGACCCGTAAGACTGCAAAAATTCTCTTTGCACTGCATTACATTCGAACAGGATGCGAGATCAACAGTACAAACTGAGCAGGCGATGCTTTTCGGAATCGAAAATATTTATCGAAGGCATGGGGCCGGGCCGCAGGAAGCGGCAGCGGATATGGAATGTGACTTTGCTTTCAGACATATCTGCGGGACAGTGTATGTTTCGCAGGTATGTCTTTTTTACTGCAAAATATGGATGGAACAGAAGGTAGAAGCTGGGATATCCCTATACAGAAAAGAAAGAACACCGGCGGAAAATCGCACTGTAGCGAGTAGTGAAGGAACCGCCGGTTTTTTCACAGAAAATGTTGTGCCATAAGAAGAACCTGATCATATATTTAAAAGGAGATTCTGTTTATGGAACACACAGAAAACAAAACAATTATACATGATACAGAAAAAACAGCTTCATGGGAACAGCAGACAGCAATGAAGGTATCCGGGATCAGTATCCTGGTAAATCTTTTATTATCTGTATTTAAACTGATCGCAGGTATTGTGGCACATTCAGGAGCAATGATCTCGGATGCCATTCATTCTGCATCAGATGTGGGAAGCACCTTCATCGTAATCATCGGTGTCCGTCTTTCTACAAAGAAATCAGACAAAGAGCACCAGTACGGACATGAAAGAATGGAGTGTGTTTCTTCCATTGTCCTTGCAGGAATGCTGCTTGTCACTGGTCTCGGGATCGGAATTACCGGTGCCCGTGATATCGTAAAAAGCACATCCGGTGGAACCATTGCCATTCCGGGAACACTTGCACTGATTGCAGCAGTGGTATCCATTGTGGTAAAAGAGTGGATGTTCTGGTATACAAGAGGTGCTGCAAAGAAGATCAATTCAGGAGCCCTGATGGCAGATGCATGGCACCATCGTTCAGATGCACTTTCCTCTATCGGAGCGTTTGTCGGCATCTTCGGTGCAAGACTGGGATACCCGATCCTGGACCCGATCGCCAGTATCGTGATCTGCGTTATGATCGCCAAGGCATCGATCGACATTTTCAGGGATGCCATTGACAAGATGGTAGATCATTCCTGTGATGCAAAAACTGAGGAATTCATGAAGAGAGAGATCCTCAAGGTACCGGGCGTCAGAAGAGTAGACCTTCTTAAAACCCGTCTTTTCGGATCCAAGATGTATGTGGATATCGAGATCGCAGCAGATGGAAATATTTCCCTTTTTGATGCACATGATATTGCGGAAAATGTACATCATACGATCGAGAATAAATTCAAAGATGTAAAGCACTGTATGGTGCATGTAAATCCGATCAACGGATAAAAAACAAGCTGCCGGAGCGACTGTGATCGTCATCCGGCGGCTTGTTTTTGTATAGAGAAACACCCGGTAGGGGAGCTACCGGGTGTTTCGAGGGGAGTATAAATAATTAAATAAGGGGTTATGTAAAAAAAATTTTTGAAGGGTAAATTCTTTTTACAAGAATGATTATAATATAAACTGGAAAAAAAAGCAATATGATTTTGGCGAATAATCTCCAAACTTTTTGGGATACTATTTCCTGTAATAAAAAGCGGCAGAAAGCTTCGGAAAGCCGTAAAATCAACTTCATCAGGAGGTAATTCAAATGGCGAAAAATTACGAAACAGACAGAAATGAGTCTAATTATGCAGGAAAAAATCACGGGGAAAGTGCTTCCAGAAACTGCGGAAAAAACAGCTCTAAGAACAGTTCGGGAAATTCTTCCAGAAACAGTTCCAAAAGCAGCTACGGAAACAAAATTTCCGATGAATATGATTCTGAGAAGGACAGAGGCTCTGACAGATATTAAAGGATAAGAAAAGCGGGAAAAGTCAGAGATGGCTTTTCCCGCTTAAATACATATAAGGGAACATTCACCCGGAAGCTTCCATATAATATACCAAAAAGAGGAGATTTTTTCCATGTTTCAGATCGAAACTATCTCTGCAAAAATGCTGGATTATTATGTGGAGCGCAGCGACGCTGTTATCATAGATCTCCGGGATTCTGCCGCCTACAGAAGGGGACATGTCCGGAACGCGGTAAATATTCCATACAGAGAGCTGGAGGAATATCTTGAGAAAAAACAGGATCAGAAATATCGTTTTCCCAAAGATAAGCTGCTGATATTTTACTGCGACCGCGGCGGCGCCAGTATGCAGGCTGCCCGGAGCTTGGCAAGACAGGGCTGTCGTACCAGGTCCGTGATTGGTGGATTTGCAGCCTACAGAGGGAGAAATCTTGTGCGCGGATAAAAAAAGCGGACAATATCAAATCAGATTGCGAATGCATATCTGTAACAAATCTTGTATTTTAAAGGAAATCATGATAATGTAAAGAACAGAGATAAAAACCAACACAAATTACAAGGAGAAAAGATTATGAAATATATGTTTGCGTCCGATGTACATGGTTCGGCATATTACTGCCGGAAAATGCTGGAAGCATATGACAAGGAGAAGGCGGAGAGACTGGTGCTTCTGGGAGATCTGCTTTATCACGGACCAAGAAATGACCTTCCGAAGGAATACGCACCAAAGGAAGTCATCCGCCTTTTAAATGAGAGAAAAAACCAGATCTATGCAGTACGCGGAAACTGTGAGGCAGAGGTGGATCAGATGGTCCTGGACTTCCCGGTTATGGCAGATTACTGTATCCTTGCCATCGAAGGAAAAACGATGTACGCCACACACGGTCATATCTATAATAAGGATAATCTTCCGCCGATGATGGACGGAGACATTCTGATCCACGGCCATACACATGTGCTGAAGGCAGAAAATATGGGGAATTATATCCTTCTGAACCCAGGTTCCGTATCCATTCCAAAGGAAGGTAACCCGCCGACCTATGCGATCCTTGAGAACGGAATTTTTACCATTAAAGATTTTGAAGGAAATACAGTACGGGAGATCACTTTATGAATCTGTGGGAATTAACGGCGCCCTGTCATTTTGGAACAGAGGCGGTGCTGAAGCGTGAAATACTGGATCTTGGCTATGAAGTGACCAGGGTGGAAGACGGAAGAGTAACCTTTGAGGCTGATGCCCAGGGTGTGGCAGACGCCAATCTGTTCCTTCGTACCACAGAACGTGTGCTTCTGAAAATAGGCGAAGTAAAGGCTGAGACTTTTGATGAGCTTTTTGAAAAGACCAAGGCTCTCCCATGGGAGAATTACATACCGAAAAACGGTAAATTCTGGGTAGCCAAGGCAAACTCCATCAAAAGTAAGCTTTTCAGTCCATCTGATATCCAGTCCATTATGAAAAAAGCCATTGTAGAGCGTCTCAAAGGCATTTACGGGATTTCCTGGTTTCCGGAAGATGGTCCGGAATTTCCTATCCGTGTGGCCTTTATGAAAGACGTAGCTCTGATCGGAATCGACACTTCAGGAGTATCCCTCCATAAGAGAGGGTATCGCCAGATGACTGTCAAGGCACCTATCACCGAGACGCTTGCCAGTGCTCTTTTGATGCTCACTCCCTGGAAAAAGGACCGTATTCTTGTCGATCCGTTCTGCGGAAGCGGCACCTTTCCTATTGAGGCGGCAATGATGGCAGCGGATATGGCGCCGGGACTGAACCGTCATTTTCTGGCCGAGAGCTGGGAGCATCTGATCCCGAAGGAATGCTGGGAGGATGCAAGAGAAGAAGCCAGAGAACGTGTAAATCTTGATATTGAAACCGATATCCAGGGCTTTGATATCGATGCAGCTGCCATCAAGGCAGCACGCGCCAACGCAAAAATGGCAGGAGTGGACAGACTGATCCATTTCCAGCAGCGCCCGGTCAGTGAACTCCGCCATTCCAAACCCTTTGGTTTTATCGTGACAAATCCGCCATATGGTGAGCGGATCGAAGAAAAATCCAATCTCCCTGCACTGTACCGTGAGATCGGTGAAAGCTATAAGGGGCTGGATCGCTGGTCCATGTATCTGATCACTGCCTATGACAAGGCAGAGAATGACATCGGCCGAAAGGCAGATAAAAACCGTAAGATCTATAATGGAATGATGAAAACCTACTATTACCAGTTTCTTGGACCACGTCCGCCGAAGAAAGGAAGTATTAAAGAATGAAAAAGATCATTTTTGCTACCGGAAATGAGGATAAAATGAAGGAGATCCGAAGGATACTTGCGGATCCTTCTCTGGAGATCCTTTCCCTGAAGGATGCCGGGATCCATGCGGATATTGATGAAAATGGAAAAAGCTTTGAAGAAAATGCCGTGATCAAGGCAGAAGCAATCAGTAAAATGACCGGCGAGATCGTTCTGGCAGATGATTCCGGTCTGGAGATCGACTATCTGAACAAAGAGCCGGGAATCTATTCCGCACGCTATATGGGTGAGGATACTTCTTATCATATTAAAAACGCAAACCTGATCCAGCGTCTGGAAGGTGTACCTGATGAGAAACGTACTGCACGTTTTGTATGTGCTATTGCGGCAGCTTTCCCGGATGGCAGAAGAAAGACAGTCCGTGCTGCCATGGAAGGCCGCATCGGCTACGAGGAAAAAGGGGAGAATGGCTTTGGCTATGACCCGATCTTTTATCTTCCGGAATATGGCTGTACTTCCGCAGAGCTTTCCATGGAAGAAAAGAACAGGATCAGCCATCGTGGAAAAGCTCTTTGCCTTATAAAGGAAGAGCTTGTATGAAGGTGCTGATCGTAAGCGATACTCACGGAAGAGATGAAAACCTGGAGATCGCGATAAATCGGGAGGCTCCTTTTGACATGCTGGTACATTGCGGAGATGTGGAAGGCAGAGAATTTTATATCGAAGCCCTTGCAGAATGTCCCTGCAGTATTGTGTCCGGAAATAATGATTTTTTCTCGGATCTTCCGAGAGAAGATGTGATCGAGGTCGAGGAAAATAAGATCCTGGTAACTCACGGTCATTACTACGGTGTATCCATGGCCTTTGATCAGCTGGCAGAAGCTGCCCGCTCAAGGGGATGCAATGCGGCTTTTTTCGGACATATCCACGTACCGGTTGTTGAAAAGGAAGCAGGTGTGCTTCTGGTAAATCCCGGAAGTCTGGCTTATCCCAGACAACGGGGACGCCGTCCAAGCTATGCAGTAATGGAGACAGATGGAAAGGGCGAAATGCACGTAGAGATCCGTTACCTCTGATTCCGGCAGAAAAAACAAATAAACTGTCATAATTGATAAAATTTGTGCCAATATTCAGCATATATTAGTCAAAAACGATTGCGAAAGTCAGCTATGTGCTATATAATGAACAAGTAGTTTTTTTTAGTAATATAGAGCATTCTTTAGGGTACTGACCATGAATGGGTCTCGTTCCTGAGAATGCAGCAGAGCGGAATGAGAAGGTCCGCTTTACATAAATGAAGGGGGAAAATACGCATGACTGCGGTTATTATAGGAAGTATCGGCTTTTTATGCTGCTTCCTGTATGATCATAACAGTATCCGATTGAAAAAAAGCTTTCTTCATCCGTTTTTTAGCATAGGATGTTTCCTGATCGCAGTGTCAACAGGTCTGGTGATCCGGAGCTGCTGGCCGCGGCGGGGAAGTTCTTTTTTTATTTCTGCTGTTTTTCTGACAGCAGCGATCCTGTTTCTGGGACTGTTGATCTATACATTGTTTTTTGCGCTGCCCTTTGATGAGACATATGTCAAAGAAAATCATGAAAGGCTGGCCTATACAGAGGGTGTTTATGCACTCTGCCGACATCCTGGCGTTCTGTGGTTCGCCGGATTTTATTTTTGCCTGGCCGGATTTCTGGGATCCGGGAAGGCAATGGGGGCTTTTGGGGTCCTTATTGTGTGGAATATATTGTACATTTTTTACCAGGACAGGATCGTGTTTCCGGAAACATTCAGTAATTACGGAGCGTATCAGCAGACAACTCCCTTTCTGATCCCAGACCGAAACAGTACAGCTGCCTGCATAAAAACATGGCGAAAAGGGGGGAAAAGGCGGTGAGTCTTGGCGAAAAGCTTCGAAAACAGCAGTATGATGCTATCTGGAAAGAATATTGCGGATTTCTTGATCTGACAATGCAGGATTATATGAAGATCCAGAATCGCCTGATGGAAGAGCAGATCCAGCTCTGGTCAGACTGTGAACTGGGCAAAAGCATTCTGAAGGGCAGGAGACCGTCCGGGATCGACGAGTTCCGTCGGCTGGTACCTCTTACCACTTATGAGGATTATGCCGACATGCTTTTGAAGAAGAGAAGCGAAACACTTCCGGGTAATCCGATCATCTGGATACAGACGACCTGGGAAGGCGGGCGCCATCCGATAAAAGTAGCACCATACACGAGAAGTATGCTGGATACCTACAGGAACAATGTAGTTGCCTGCCTCATATTAGCTACAAGCCGTGAAAAGGGCAAATTTGATGTGGAGGAAACGGACAAGATCCTTTACGGACTGGCACCGTTGCCTTTTGCTACCGGCCTTTTTCCACTGGCGCTGAAAGAAGATATCGACATCCGTTTTCTTCCGGAAGTGGAAGATGCGGTAAATATGAGCTTTGGTGAGCGGAACAAAGAGGGCTTCAAGATGGCCATGAAACAGGACGTGGAATTTTTCTTCGGACTTGGAAGTGTGGCCTATGCAGTAAGCCAGAGCCTCACCGGAAGCGTATCATCAGGAAAAAGCAAAACCTCCTTTTCGGAACTTCTGCAGTATAAACCAAAGATGCTGAAAAGGATCCTGAATGCCAAAAAGATCTGTAAGAAGGAGAAACGGGAGCTTCTTCCGAAAGACCTTTTTCACCTGAAGGGATTTATGGTGGCAGGAACCGACAACCAGTGCTATAAGGATGATCTGGAGGAAATGTGGGGAGTTCGGCCCATGGAACTTTTTGCGGGAACGGAACCTTCCATTATAGGAACCGAGACCTGGACCAGGAACGGAATGTACTTTTTCCCGGATACCTGCTTTTATGAATTTATCACCGAAAAGGATATGCTCCATAATTATGAGGATCCCACGTTCACTCCTCCGACCTATCTTATGGATGAGGTTGTTCCCGGGGAGAAATATGAGCTTGTGATCACTGTGCTGAAGGGCGGAGCCTTTGCCAGGTACCGTGTGGGAGATATGTATCGATGCGTGGGTCTTACCAACCAGGAGGATCGGACACAGATCCCAAGATTTGAGTACATAGACCGTGTTCCGTGGATCATTGATATCGCAGGCTTTACCAGGATTTCGGAAAATGGTATCAAAAGTGTGATCCAGCTGTCCGGGCAGCCGGTTACGGATTGGATCGCAGTGAAAGAATATAATGAGAAAAAACGCCCATATCTGCATCTTTATATAGAAGTAAAAAAAGAAGCGCTGATGTATCAGGCTATGAGCACGGATATTCTGAAAGAACTTCTGACCACGTATTTCAAATATATCGATCAGGATTACCGGGATCTGAAGAAAATCCTGGGAATGGATCCCCTTGTGGTGACCATCCTGCGCTGTGGTACCTTTCATCTGTATGAGTCCAGAAAAGGACGGAAACCACGGCATATGAGCACTCCTTATTATGAGGTGGCGGAACTTTTGAGACTGCAGGATGAGATCGGATTCGGGAATATGAGGAAGTAACTATGGAAAGCTATATATCATTTTCAATCATTTCAGTTTTTTTCTATACATTTATGATACTGACTCTTCTGGCTGGTAAGCGCAGCCGGATCATCAACAGTTTCATGTGTGTGCTGGGAGGAATGCTCTGCTGGACGTTGGGCTCTTTTCTGATGCGTATGGAGGCAGGACCCTCTTACATCCTGTGGTATTATGTGTCTCTGGCCGGAATCCTGTTTCTGCCATATTTTTACTATGTGTTCATCAGTGAATTCATGGGAGTGCGTATGGGCAGAAAAAGCAAGATCCCATTGCTTTTGATGCTGCTGCTTTTTGCAATCAACATCCCGGGCGGGATCATCCTGCGCTGGCCGGATCTGATCCGTAAAAACGGTGGTGCGCATTTTGTTTATAAGATCACACCCTGGTTCCTTCTGTTCTTTGTGGTGGCAGGAATCACCATTATTCAGATCTTTATCACCATGTACCGCGGATGCCGGAGACATCCCGGATACCGCAAACAGATCGAACCGATCCTTGTGGGGATACTGATCATTTTTGTGGGAAACCTTGCGCTGGCAGTGCCGGTATTTTCCGGATTCCCCATCGATATTGTCAGCGGTCTGATCAATGCTGTCCTGATGCTTTATGCACTGACCAGAAGACGGCTGTTCCAGATGCGCCGTCTTGCGTCAGATGGGGTTTGCTTTGGTGTGGGCGTGGTCCTGACGGTAGTACTGTTTATCAATCTTTCACCGTACCTGATGAGTTATATCCGAATGCTGCTCCCTGCAGCCAGTGAGTATCATGTGCTGATCTTTTCTTTCGTTTTTCTTATATCTGCATGGCTGGTCACAGTGCTGTGGAAATGTCTGATGAACAATGTTTTTATCAAAAAAGAGATCCAGCAGTCTCAGGAGCTGAAAGATTTCAGCCAGTCAGTATCCAGGACACTCCGGGTAGGAGAGATCCTGCGCAATACGGTAAATGTGTTGAAGGAAACTACCAATGCAGGACGGATCTATATTTGTCTGAGAGACAAAAAATCAGGGGAATATCAGGCTGTTTACAGCAACCGTCCGTTGAACGATCTGACCTTTTCACTGAAAGCGGATAATCCGGTGGTCACCTGGCTTACCAGAAATGAGGACTGTGTGGTGATCCGGGATTTTCGTTCTTCCACAGCCTACAAATCCATGTGGGAGTCGGAAAAACATATGTTTTCAGAGCTGGGTATCGAATACTGTGCAGGTCTTCGCCAGAATGATGATCTGGCCGGGATTATTGCGATTTCCGGTGACGGACACAGAAATCTGAACCATAATGATCTGGCCATGCTGTCTTCGGTCAGTTCGGTAGCTTCCATTGCCATCAAAAATGCCAGACTTTATGAGGCGGCATGGACTGAGGCAAGGACCGATGAACTGACGGGCCTTCTGAACCGGAAATATTTTTATGAGATCCTGGATGAGGAATACGAAAAAAATAAAGAGGGTTCGCTTGCACTGATCCTGTTCAATATTGATGATTTCAAGCTGTACAATCAGCTGTACGGAAATCAGCAGGGAGATGTTGCACTTCGAAAGGTGGCAGATATCATCCAGGCAAGTGTGGGAGAACAGGGATATGTGGCACGTCACAGTGCCAAGGAATTTGCGGTCCTGATGCCAAATTACGATATTTTTTCCGCCAGAAATCTGGCAGAATCCATACAGAAGCAGATCCTGCATATGCGCAACGATTCTGCAGACTACAAGCTGAAGATCCTTACGGTAAGCGTGGGGATCAGTGCGGCGCCTTATGCGGCACGCTCAGCAAAGGAGCTCTTGGATAATGCGGACCTGGCAGTATATCATGTAAAGCGCAGCGGTAAAAACGGCATCGAGATTTTTGACACCATGCTGAAGGAAAGCCTGGATGAAGAAAATGCGGGTAAGAAATCCGATCATGAACATATTTATCAGTCCTATGAATCCACGATCTATGCGCTGACTGCAGCCATTGATACCAAAGATCATTATACCTTCGGACATTCCAACAATGTGGCTTATTACGCAACAAGTCTTGCGAAGGCGCTGAACTATACAACGGAAATGGTGGAGATCATCCGTCAGGCGGCGCTTCTTCATGATGTTGGAAAGATCGGGATCCCGGAGCATATCCTGAACAAGGAAGGCAAGCTTACGGATGAAGAGTATGAGATCATGAAAGGTCATGTGGAGGCGTCCATCGGGATCATCCGTCACCTTCCGTCGCTGGATTATGTTATCCCTGCGGTTATCGGTCATCACGAACGTTATGACGGAAACGGCTATCCAAGGAGGATCGCGGGAGAAGATATCCCGGCATCTGCAAGGATCCTCTGCATCGCAGATTCCTTTGATGCCATGACATCCAAACGTTGTTATAAAGAACTGATGCCAGTGGAAAAAGCTCTTCGGATCATAAGAGAAGAGGAAGGAAAACAGTTCGATCCGGATATGGCGGAGGTATTTATCCACATATTTCGGGAAGGAAAGATCCATCTGGCAGAACCGGCGGAGCTGAAACGGGAAGAAAAAGCATAAAGAATATTAAGATTACGGGTCTGACAAGCTATGTCAGACCCGTTTTTGTGAAGAATATGAAGAAAGCTTTATTTATCATCTCCAGTAAGGCGAAGTACATCCCGGATCTCATCCACATTCATATCCAGGATCACGGCAAGCTCATCAATGGTGAATTTGGTGGCGTCATCATCGTCTGTGAGTTCTTTAACCGCAGCCTCCAGGTTTTCTACCTTGGATACCAGATAGTCGTCACGGAATTTCTGTTGTGTCTGTTCCTCAATGGCATGAAGGATCCCACTGCGGATACGACCACGCATCCAGGTGTCGTTTTTCTCCTGTGGGGCAGTTTCTTTGAGAGACGCCAGAAGGGCCAGATTTGCCTCCTGAATGAGATCGGCCAGGTGGATTTCCTCACAGTTCAGTTCAGCGGCCATCTGGGCTGCCTGAGCCATGTAGAACTGTGTCAGTGCACCTTCGGCAGCAGTGTCACCCTTTGCAAAGGCATGAAAGAGGGACGCAAGATCATCCGGATCAAGTCCTTCCGGGGAAAAGCTTTCCATATAGTCACTGAGATAAGCCTGTTCTTCGGCAGTAAGAGCAGCACGGGTACCCGGAAGCTCTTCCTTGTCGCTGGATTCGGATGAAACAGCATCTGCTCTGGCAGCGCCGGTGCCTTCATCGGCGCCTTCGATGGTGATCCCTTTTAATTTGAGATACTGCAGGATCTTTACAAGCTGTGAAGTGCTCAGATCCGATTCATCGAAATGATCACGGATCTGCTGCTGGGAGAGCTGCTTATTGTTTTCCTCAGCGATGGCACAGATGTCATTAAGCTTCTGCTGAAATAATTTTATATCCATGTAAAAACATCTCCTTATTATTTGCTTTTTTTCTTGACTTTAATTATGGTTTCATGATACCATAAGCCAGTCGCAAATGACAAGAAAACCTTTAAATAGGCGGAAAAAACGTGAAAAAAAGTTTTTTTAAAAAAATTCAAAAAAGGTGTTGACATTTGTAGATTGCTATAATATAATATCACTTGTCGTCAGGCAGGAAACGAAAACGAAACACAAACGAAGACGACAACAACTTAATAAAGACCATAAGTAAATGGTACATCGGGGTGTGGCTCAGCTTGGCTAGAGCGCCTGGTTTGGGACCAGGAGGCCGCAGGTTCGAATCCTGTCACCCCGACTGCTGTAAACTTATTACCGCAAGCATGCGGGTGTAGTTCAATGGTAGAACACCAGCCTTCCAAGCTGGATACGTGGGTTCGATTCCCATCACCCGCTTCTCTGAAAAGAGAGCATGTGTCTGTAGCTCAGCTGGATAGAGCAACGGCCTTCTAAGCCGTGGGTCGGGGGTTCGAATCCCTTCAGGCACGTTGTGGTGGGTATAGCGCAGTTGGTTAGCGCGCCAGATTGTGGCTCTGGAGGCCCAGGGTTCGAATCCCTGTATCCACCCTTCGCCCATTGGGCTATCGCCAAGCGGTAAGGCACAGCACTTTGACTGCTGCATTCGCTGGTTCGAATCCAGCTAGCCCAGTCCTTTTTTATGGGGTATTAGCTCAGTCGGTAGAGCACTTGACTTTTAATCAAGTTGTCCGGGGTTCGAATCCCCGATGCCTCATTAGCGGAAAGCATTTGCTTTCCGTTATTTTTTTACCATCAGACAGAGTGATGGCAACAATTGAATATGCGGATATGGCGGAATTGGCAGACGCGCTGGTTTTAGGTACCAGTGAGCAATCGTGCAGGTTCAAGTCCTGTTATCCGCACTTATTAAGAGATCTTCTGTAAATTTGATTTATAGAAGGTCTTTTGTATTTTCAGAATAATACTCATAATAAAATGCCACAGATGTATCGGTAATGATCTGTGGCATTTGGGCTCTATAAAATTTTTTAAATCAAATTACAATTTCTCTCCCTCATTCACTTCCTCAATAAATACTTTCCCTTCCGCCTGCTGCTCCACAAAGTGAAAACGGAGCACAGCCTGGGGCCAGTTGAGGGTGATGATGGCTTTTTTCTCCCGGGTCTTTCCGGCGGCCTGGATCTGGTCTACGAGGTCGGAGAGGATCTCACGGGTGAGATAACCGCCTCTCCAGTGGAACGTGAATTCTCGGCCTTTTTTGGCGGCCTGGAGGGCGCGTTTGTAGACGTCTTCCAGCTTGGTAAAGGACAGCTTTTTCTCGCGGTAGTAGAAGTGGCTTCCGTCCGGGCAGGTGGGGGCAGGAGCGATCAGTGGTTCATGGTCACGAAAGATGTTTTTGTCATCCAGATTAAAATAATCGTAGCGGATGCTGACAGAACCGTCCTCGTTTTTGCCAAGGGTATTGTCGAAGGTGGTATCCAGGTGATAGTACTGTCCGTTAATTCGGACAATATTCCAGGTGTGGCGGTATTTGATCCCTTTTTCCGGATTGTTTCCGCAGATGGCGATGATACACCAGACACCGAGGGCATCGCAGAGCACTTTTACAGATTTGGCGATTCCCTCGCAGACGCCTACGCCGTGTCCAAGAGGCCCGATGATCTCGTGGGAGTATGGCTTTTTCAGCTTGTCATAGCGGATGTTTTCGCAGATAAAGTCATGGACATATTTTTCCTTATCCCACTCGGAAAGCTTCATGGCAGGGCGTACAAGCTTGTCTACGCGGGCACCCAGAGCTTTCTGGTGTTCCCGGATCTTATTCTTGTCAAAGATATATTCAGGGATCAGGATCAGATTTGGGGAATCTTTGTAATAGCGGTATTTGAACCCCACGGCCCAGAAAATCTCCGGATGATCCAGTCTCAGCTGGAAAAACACATCATAGAGCCAGTTTCCGTCGGTAGTAGGCACCTGTGGGATCAGAAATTCGTCGGAAAGTTCCATAAGTCCGTGAAGCATTGCGCGGTACACGTTCTGTTTATCTTTCGGCATTCTGCCATAGTAATATTCTTCAGCCTGTTTCATATATTTGAATTTAATCTGCCTTAGTCCAGAAATTTCGTTGAAATTCAGAATTCAGCAGAAACCCCTTTCTAAAAAATCAACGAAAAAATTATATCATAAAAGAATCATCAGAAGAAGTGCAGAGATAAAATGGAAGAAAGATTACGGAAAAATAAAACATGCAGAGTCATCCCACAAAGATGTACCCTGCATGTTTTTTCTGCCTTGAAATATTTTTGCCCGGAAATAACTGAGAGACCAGAATCAGCCATTATATAACTGATAATACCGGCCCTTCTGAGCAAGCAGCTCCTCGTGGGAACCACGCTCGATAATACGTCCCTGCTCCAGGACCATGATACAGTCACTGTTACGTACTGTGGAAAGTCTGTGGGCGATCACGAAGGTTGTCCTGCCTTCCATCAGTTTATCCATACCATCCTGTACCAGCTTTTCGGTACGGGTATCAATGGAACTGGTGGCTTCGTCCAGGATCAGGACAGGCGGATCTGCAACAGCTGCACGGGCGATGGAGAGAAGCTGTCTCTGGCCCTGGCTTAAGTTTGCACCGTTTCCACGGAGAAGGGTGTTATAACCCTGTGGAAGCCTGCGGATAAAACCGTCGGCGTTGGCAAGTTTTGCTGCGGCGATGACCTCTTCATCTGTGGCATCCAGTTTTCCGTAGCGGATGTTTTCCATAACGGTTGCCGTGAACAGGTTGGTATCCTGAAGAACGATGCCCATGGAACGGCGAAGATCGTCTTTTTTGATCTTGGTGATATTGATGCCGTCGTAACGGATCTTACCTTTCTGAATGTCGTAAAAACGGTTCAGAAGGTTGGTGATGGTGGTTTTTCCGGCGCCGGTAGATCCTACAAAAGCGATCTTCTGGCCCGGCTGTGCATACATGTTGATGTCATGAAGAACGATCTTGTTGGAGTTATAACCAAAATCCACATCCTCCAGAACCATGTCACCTTTCAGCTCGATATAATCCGTGGTACCCTCAGCTTTATGGAAATGTTTCCATGCCCAGCGGCCGGTACGTTTCTCGGATTCGGTGAGAACGCCGTTTTCCTCTTTTGCGTTGACAAGAGTAACGTAGCCTTCGTCCACTTCAGATTTCTCATCCAGAAGATCAAAGATACGTTTGGCACCTGCAAGGGCCATAACAATACTGTTGAACTGCTGGCTGACCTGGTTGATGGGCATGTTAAAACTCTTGTTGAAAGTCAGGAAGCTGGCAAGTCCGCCAAGAGTGAAGTTTCCGATGTCATTGATGGCAAGGATACCGCCAACCATGGCACAGATCACGTAGCTGACGTTTCCAAGCTGGGCAACTACAGGCATCAGGATGTTGGCAAAACGGTTGGCGTTGTCTGCGCTGACAAAAAGCTGGTCGTTCAGCTCATCGAATTTCTGGATGCTTTCGTCCTCATGGCAGAAGACTTTGACAACTTTCTGTCCTTCCATCATCTCTTCGATATAGCCGTTGACAATACCAAGGTTTGTCTGCTGTTCCAGGAAATATTTTCCGCTCAGGCCCGCAAGTTTCCGGCTGGCAGTCAGCATAATGGCAACCATAAGCAGAGTCACGAAAGTAAGCGGAACGTTGAGGATCAGCATACTTACAAGAACACTGACAATGGTGATCACACTGGAAAGCAGCTGTGGGAAACTCTGGCTGATCATCTGGCGCAGGGTATCAATGTCGTTGGTGTAGATGGACATGATATCACCGTGTGCGTGGGTATCAAAATATTTGATGGGAAGTGTTTCCATTTTTGCAAACATGTCGTTTCGGAGGTTACGTAAAGTTCCCTGGGAAACATTGATCATGATACGGTTATAAGTATAGGTGGCAATAACACCGATGGCGTAAAAACATGCCACACGTGCGATTGCAGCAGTTAAAGGCCCGAAGTCCGGTGTATCTGCCTTAAGAAGAGGCGTGATATACTGGTCAATCAGGGTTTTCATGAACATGGTTCCCTGTACATTGGCAAGAACGCTGACAAAAATGCAGATCACCACGATCACGATATGGATACTGTAGTTCTTAAAAATATAACGGGAAAGGCGTCCCAGAAGTTTTCCTGGCTGTTCCGGCGCTCCCATGCCTTTCGGTCCAGGACCACCCGGACCTTTCATGTTCTGTTTTTTCAAGCCGGATCACCTCCCTCGTCAAAATCACCGGCACCGCCGGTCTGTGAATTGAATACATCCTGATAAATGGCGTTGGTCTTAAGAAGTTCCTCATGGGTACCAAATCCGTTGATCTCGCCGTTGTCCATAACGATGATGCGGTCTGCATTCTGGATACTGGAAACACGCTGGGCGATGATCAGCTTGGTGGTATCCGGGATCTCTTCTGCAAAAGCACGGCGGATTTTTGCGTCTGTGGCAGTATCTACCGCACTGGTGGAATCGTCCAGGATCAGTATCTTCGGTTTCTTCAGAAGAGCACGGGCGATACAGAGACGCTGTTTCTGACCTCCGGAAACGTTGGAACCGCCCTGTTCAATGAAAGTATTGTATTTATCCGGCATTTTTTCGATGAAATCATCGGCGCAGGCAAGCTGGCATGCACGGCGGCATTCTTCTTCCGTGGCGTTTTTGTCACCCCAGCGGAGATTTTCCAGAATGGTTCCTGAGAAGAGGACGTTCTTCTGAAGTACAACGGAAACCTGGTTCCTGAGAGATTCCAGGTGGTATTTGCGGACATCGATGCCTCCCACCAGAACAGAACCGTCCGTTACGTCATAAAGACGGCTGATCAGGTTGACAAGACTGGATTTGGCACTTCCGGTACCGCCGATGATTCCGATGGTCTCGCCGGAGCGGATGGAAACGTTGATGTCTTTTAAGACAGGCTCCTGACTGTCTTTTTTATAGCTAAAGTTCACATGATCAAAGACAATGCTTCCATCCGGAACTTCTGTTACAGGATTTTCCGGGTCTGTAATATCAGCAGTGTCATTGATAACTTCTGTAACACGCTCTGCACTGGCGATACTCATGGTGACCATGACAAAAACCATGGAGAGCATCATCAGGCTCATGAGGATGTTCATGCAGTAAGTGAGAAGACTCATAAGCTCACCGGTGGTGAGTGTGCTGCCTACGATCATTTTGGCACCAAGCCAGCTGATTCCAAGAATGCAGGCGTAAACCGTAAACTGCATCAGAGGCATGTTCATGACAACGATCTTCTCGGCACTTAAGAACATTTCGTATACTTTGTTACAGGCTTTCTGAAATTTGCTGATCTCGTAGTCTTCACGGACATAGGCTTTGACAACACGGACGGCACCGATATTTTCCTGGACACTTGCGTTCAGGTCATCGTATTTGCGGAACACAGTCTGGAAATATTTCGTTGCTTTCCGCATGATAAAGATCAGACAGGCACCGAGGAAGATCACCGCGATCAGATAAATGCTTGCAAGTTTGGCGTTGATGAGAAATGCCATGACCATGGCGCAGATCAAGCTGGCCGGTGCACGGGTACACATACGCAGGATCATCTGGTAGGCATTCTGCAGGTTGGTTACATCGGTGGTAAGACGGGTGATCAGGCCGGCAGTGCTGTACTTGTCAATGTTGGAAAAAGAAAAGGTCTGGATGTTGGTGTACATGGCTTTTCGGAGGTTTCTGGCAAAGCCTGTGGATGCCAGTGCTCCGTATTTTCCGCCCATAACGCCGGACCAGAGTCCGCACAGGGCAAGAACTACCATAACTCCACCCATCCGGTAGATATGGCCGATATTTCCGGCTTCCACACCCTTATCAATAATGGAAGCCATGGCCAGGGGAATCAGAGTCTCAAAGAGAACTTCCAGGATCATGAAAAAAGGCGTAAGAAACGATGCCTTTTTAAACTCCCTGACCTGGGCCAGCAGGGTTTTGAGCATAAAAAAACTCCTTTCTTTTTACTGTTCAAAAAGATAGCACCCCTGGAAAAAAGTTCCGGGCTGCTACAGAACAGATGTATTGTTCAGATAGTATTATC
>SKEE01001701.1_pt1 | contig 17199 bp, 20 predicted proteins | sample 4826661 | NCBI WGS metagenome assembly SKEE01 (sample SAMN11008817, study PRJNA524170) | human gut metagenome | biome: Human fecal sample; material: Feces; isolation source: fecal sample from pouch patient p20 | host: Homo sapiens | place: Israel: Tel-Aviv | collected 2016-11-14
ACACCGAACACATAGTGAGAAAACTTTTCTAACTGTTCTTTAGGATATTGAAGCGGTAGCTGTCGTTTGATTTCTTCCCACACCTCACGTTTATGGTAAGGCAGGTCGGAAACATCATTGCAGCCGATACAATCTTTCATATCCTCAAAAATATCTGTTTTCATGTTATCCTCCAATCTTAAAAATTTGCATGAAAAAAGCAGCAAACCGTTAAGATTTACTGCTTGAATTTTGCTACTTGTGATACTTTGGAAAAATATTTTTTATATTCTTTTCCCTCAGTATCTTTAGCATATGCGTAAATTTTTGTCGAACCGTTAAGTTGCATATCAAATATTGCTTTTTTAAAATCATTGATGTCGTAATATTGGCTAGTTACTTCGCCCTGTCCAAGTATTATTTGACTTTCATGTATTGTATGCGTATTTATGTACACATGTTTTTGTATTTGAAATCCGATGTTGGAAATTTTAAGTTGTCTATTCCCTACGTTTGTAGCTGTAATATACAATCCTATTCCACCAGCACTAATAAACGAACCGCCACTTACTATTAGTTTTTTCTTATAAGGTAATCTTGCTGTGCGTATAGAAACTATAATTGCAATTATACTTACCAAGAGCGTTAATGCTGACAGTAATATAGTAGCAAATCCATTATTTGAATTACACCAAGTAATTATTTCTTCAATCATTCATGCTCCTATTCTGGAATAATATCTGCTAATTCATCTTCAACGTCTATACCATATGCTTTTGCAATTTGACCTATCATTACGCCAAAAACGCCTCTCAATTCGCCAACAGCAGATGTGAAAATCATATTATCAAGCGTCCCCGGTTGACATGCGTGACAACGAAATTCTTTTTTATTTGGACACTTATTTAGAAATTTATTACATGAGCTTCGCATGGCTCTTATATATCCATTTAAATTGGAATTTTCATTAACATTTGGTAATTCAGAGGTTAAATAATTTTTAATTTCTGTTACGGATGTTATACAAGGGCATAAGGATTCATAATCTAATTCTCGATATAAAACTCGGCGTGGCTCAAGAAAAATAATAATTCTGCGTGCAATGGAACGCTCTGTGTCAACTGGATTCCATGAAATTCCGAAAACAGGGCAGCTAATGCCAGTTAATCTATTTGCCAATTCTGTAAATCTCATAATGTGTACTTCCTTTCATTTTTATACACATTATATCAATTTACAGTCCATCAAGCAATCTTTCTATGCACCAATAATTTTATTGAATAACTGCAACAGTACGTCTTTCACGCCGGAAGCGTTGAACACCAAGCCGACAGCGATTAAGGCAATCACCAAGAATCCGATAAGTTTGGAAAACTCACGCTTGAATCCGAGATACACGCCGATAACCACGATTGCCATTAACACAAGGCTTTGTGCATTGCTCAAAAACCAGTTGTATAAGTTCTGTCCAAAATTCATTATTTCTTGCTCCTTTCCATCATTTCAATTTCTCTGTCTGCGGCTGCTCCTGCCTGCATAAGACACATGGTAACGACTCCAAAGCTTGCCCCAAGTGAGAACAGGAAGAAGTCAAATAAGATATGCTTCATGTTGTTATTCCTCCGTTTCTGTAATCATTTCCTCCGTAGAGGTTGTCTGCTGTTCAATCAGTTTCCTGTGACGCTCGGTGAGCTTCGCATGGTCTAAAATGTCTTTGAGATAAGTCGTGCCATTGGCACTGTCAATCTTCTGCAAGACTTTCCAAGTGGGAGCGACCTGTCTGCTTATCCAGTTCAGCGTCCTTGTGAGCGTGTACGGTTCTGGTTTGGTCGTCAGTTTCAAACGCCCACGATCAGAACCGATAAAGTACGCCCATTTCTCATTGGTTTTCCATTCGCTGCGTCTTTTCTCCACCTCCCTGTCAACGAACCGCATATAGCGGTTGATAATGTCAAAAGCGGTACGCTCTGCGTCATGGTAGGTCAGCAGGTCACGCACCGCATAATAGGCTCGCTCATTTTTCAGCCGGATTTCAAAACGGTTCTTGATTTTCGTATCTTCAATCGGAATATCGTATTTCACATACTGCTCATAGTCCTTTTCGTAGATACAGAAATAAACCTCTGATTTGAGCGAACCGATATACAATGTATTTCCCATACCGTATTTATCCTGTTCATTGCTTCTTACCAGCTCACCGCTACGGTAGCTCTTGAAGCTGCGGAATACGGAAATACATTCTTCATGGTTGCATTTCTCTGTCAGCTCTGGAATGTCCAAGATTCCTGCCATATCGTTGATGGCAAGGTCAAGACGTTTCATCACACCTCCCTCCACCAGAGTGTCCATGAGAAAGTCATACCAGCTCCTATGCTGTGCCAGCAGATAGCTTTCCATCTGCCGACAGCCTTTGCCTTTCAGCTCCAGCAATGTGCCTTTTTCCTTATCGGGTGATGTCAGCACGAACACATCACCAAGCACATAATGTTCCGCATAGGAGTAGAACCCGTAGTCCTCATGTATCATTACGTCCAGTTTTAATTGCAGAATATCTTCAACAACGTGCCGAACATCCTGTGTAGGGAATCGGATTCTGACGTAATCCAAGACCATTTCCAGCGGATTCTCTGGATTCAGTTTTTTCAGTGCGTCCGTGAATTTCCCCTTGATTTCTTCCGTCAAGGCTACTTTTCCAGATTCAATCCTGCTGACATACTCACGACTGACACCAGCCATGACCGCAAGACGATTCTGGGAAACGCCGTACTGCGTCCGTTTTTCCTTAAAATCATTTATCCAGTCAGTATCATTCAGTTTCAATCCCTCCAATCGAAAAAGGAATGTGACAGTTACCGATTTTGTCACACTCCCTTGAATGTTTGAAAAGTCCTCTGTTTTCAAGGACTTTTTGATATGTAATTGACTGTTTCCAGATAATTTGTGCCCCCCTGTTAGATAACGGGGGCGAATGGTTGGTGTGGCAAGCCACACCAACACAGGCTAGTCCGTACCTGCGGCTAACGCTTTGCACGCCGCCTGTCCGTCCTGCCTGTTTTGTGACAATCTCCCTATCTCTTTTAGGAAGTCGTGTCCTTTGGGTACAAGGGGAGTGTAAAACTCGGATATGACGCTGTTTCCCGTATCAACGTAGCCACGTCCTTTGATCTGTTTCAGAAAAAAGTCCTTGTCTACTTCACCGAACATCATACTGTAACCAAGTTCTGACATACGCCCCAATGCCACACGGAAATTGAACTGGTCACGAATTCCATCACCGAGATACTTTGCGTCTGGTCGCTGACAGGCGAGAATCAGAAAATATCCTGCCTGTCGTCCGAGCATGACTATCTGTTTCAGCTTGTTAAGAACAGCAACATTTTCCTTTGTGGTGAGCATTTCCATGAACGCCACATATTCATCAAAGATAAGAAAATGCGGAGCAAGACCGAGATAGGCATAGTTTTCACCTGTCTTGTAGTTTTCCATGAGCTTCATAGCTTCACTTCTTGCCATCATACCATCATAAAATCTATCAATACAGGCGGTTATATCTTCTTTCTTGTACCAGACCTCCGGCATGACAACGGACAAATCCGCAAGGTCGGCGTTCTTTGGGTCTAATACATACATGACTGCATTGCTGCGGAGCAGAGCTTCAATGAGAGTGAGGATAAAATACGTCTTTCCTCCACCTGTACCCCCGGCAATCAGCATATGGGGGAGCTTGTCATACTCCCACCAGACATTTTTCATCAGACGTAAGCTGCCATGTTCCGCTTGTACCTCATTGATAGTGATTCTGTTCGCAATCGTATCATAGAGCAGCACATATTCAACGTAGCTGTCCTTTAATTCTTTAGACACCAATTCACAGTACAAGCCTGTTTCCAGTTTCTTTTCCAAGTGTAAAAGCTGCTCTTGATATTTCCCCAATGTGATTTCTGTACGGATATATAAAAGTCCATGCTCCATACGATAATACACTTTAGGAAAATAGGTGATTTTATCTTTTTTAGTAGTGGCTGGCAAGTCTTTGAAAAAACCGCTGTCCTGTGTGGATTCTGATTCATACCAGCCATTTTCCAGCAGCATACGAGCCAGCTTTTGACGGTGAAAGAGCTGCTTCACTCTGTCATATTGGAATCTGCGATAGAAAAGGGCAGCCAGCATACAGAGCAGAGCCGATATAATTATCGTAGTCACCAAGTATGGCGTGACCGTCAAATGGACGTTGCCATCTTGAAAAAGTGAGATTGCTTTCCAGTCCGTAGTGAGGATTGACTTTAGGTTTAGCTGCATAACCACCGCAAGGAACAGCAGGAGCAGCGAACCAGCCGAGAAACGAAAAACCAGTGATTTGTCACTGGCTCTAATACGGTTTCCTTTCTTTTTGAATTGTAGAATAATAACCCTCCTTTGCATAAAAAAAGCAGCAAACCTTATAGATTTACTGCTAGAGTAATTATAAAATTATTAGTCATTAGTTGAAAAGTCCTTAACAATTTTCAATGCAAGAAAATCCATTTTCACCTTTTCTATTTTAGCAAATTTTTCATTCCAGCTTTTTTGGACTTTTGATTGTTTCAAAACCTCTTCTAAAGTGTAATCTTTAAAATATTCCAGCTTTTTATCAGAATAAAATCGCTCTTTACAATAATAATTGAAAAGGGATACTATAGCTTCTTTACATTCTGCTGGTTCAATTTCAACAATATACTTTTTTAGTATGTTTTGTAAATCGATGTCTATATAATGATAATCTGGAGGGTAATCATATCCGACTGTTTCATCTTCTATAATAATGGGAACAGGTTTAACCACAATTCCATTATTTTTGAGTGTGTATTCAAAATAAGAAATTAAACTGTCAGCATTTACATTGATTTCTTTATAGTTACTAACCTCGCTGTATGCAGACACCAACGAAACTAAAACAGCACGCTCTTTTTTTGTTAAGTACCTAGCACAATAATTTTGTGACAAATCACATAAATTCTTATAATTTGCCAAAGAGTAAGAGTCATTTAGTAAACGCACAATCGGAAAGAGCATTGTCATTTGAAGATTGTTTCTGTTCCCTTTATGATAATACGCAGCAGAAACAACCAATGAAATTATTCCAGACAAAATGATAGAAACTATAGTAAGCCAGTTAATAGCCAACCATTGTATAAGTTCGTCCATAAACACACCTCTTAAAATAAGTATTTTTAGACAATTATACCTTTTCTACATATCATAATCAATTAAATTTATTTCTTATGCTGCGACTGCTGGTTATGGTGCTGCGGATTTTCTGCTGGCTGACCGTTCTTATTCTTCAAGACAATATCATCTGCCTTGATATACCAGTCAACGTCTGCACCTTGAAACGTAGCGGTTGCCACCGTATCAGCCACAGGATTGATGATTTCCACCTCGGCGTTGTAGTCAAATTCCTTTAATGGAACAGAAGCCGGAATACTCACCTGTATCATGCGTCCTTGCTCCTTACACTTCAAATCGTAGGTACGTTCTTTAATTTCTTCAGAAACCGTACCGTCCTCATTTTGAATATGTACCTCTCGTCTTAATGCAGAGAATTTCAATACTCCGAAAGTCTTTTCCTTGTCTATAATGATTCCGTTTGCTAATCTCATAATCTCTGTACCTCCTTATGCTTTCACCATATCGTCTGCTGACAGGATATAGTTCGTGAATCCTCTTGTGCCGATTTTATAACCCTCTGCGGTGATTTTAGGATTGATAAGTTTCACTTTTTCCTCTGATTCAAAGTTCTTCTCACCAGCAGAAGCGGGCAGCACCACGATAATATCATCTGCCCTCTGTACATCCGAATAAAGGTTGAAGCTACGGGAAACGACCGTCATACGTCCGTTGATCCTACGCTGTTCCACCTTATTCTCACCTGCAAACTCCAAATTCCCGAATGTCTTTTCCATGTTTGGGATAACGTGTTTTAATTCCATAAATTGTTTACCTCTTTTCTTTCTGATTTTGATTGATTTGTTATTTAGTGTCATTCTGCTGTCGAGATAATATCTGTCTGCCTGTGAATTATCAAGGGCAAGCGTTGTGCTAAAAGCACCCTTGACAATCCCCATTCAGAAAGATAAATCGTAATCAAGCAGAAGTTAGATATAGTGTCAGCCACAGACTGACTTTTTTATGATGGGCGGTGAACGGGGCGTTGCTTTCATAAGCTGATACCTCCCGTATTATTTAGACTTTTTTACTCTGCGGAATCTCTTATAACATGCAAAGATAAGACCAGCAGCGGAAATCCCCATCATGGCGAATAATGCGGCAAATGGCGTATTGTCACCTGTCTTTGGTGATGTGCTTGTCTTAGTTGGTGTGCTAGGTTCATCTGGTGTGGTAGGGGATTCTGGTTTCTCTTTGATTGTTACAGTCTGCCCCTCATCTTTGATGTCCTTATGTTCAGCCACTTTGATAGGCTCGTCTGGATTGGTTACGTCATATAATTCTTCAAAAGTAACAAGCTCCTTACCTGCAAGCTCACTGGCATTGAATGTAAATTCAATCTGAACTTCCATCTTCGTGTCAGTAGCGGTAAAAGTAAGGTCATTTTCCACACGTTTACCATTCGCCAGAAGTTCAGCATTTTCAGACTTCACCATTTCCCAACCTTTAAGAGTATATTTCACGCCTTTTTCAAGACCATCTAAAGTGACCGTATCAACGATAGTTACTTTGTCGTCTGCTTCAATCGTCTTTTCACCTGTTGCCTTGCCAGTGGCGGTTGTGTGCATAGTGATGATACGTTCTGTAATCGTTACGGTTTGCCCCTCGTCCTCAATGTCTTTATGTTCCGCTACCTTTGTAGGTTCGTCTGGATTGGATAAATCGTATAATTCTTCAAACGTCACAAGTTCTTTGCCTGCAAGCTCGCTGGCATTGAATGTAAAGGCAATCTCGACTTCCATACTGGAATCTTTTGCAGTAAAGGTATAGTCGCTTTCTACAGGCTTCCCGTCAATCAAAAGCTGTGCATTTTCAGATTTCACCATCTGCCAGCCTTTAAGCTGATATTTTGTACCTTTCTCCAAACCATCTAAAGTGACCGTATCAATGACAGTCACCTCTTTACCAGCAACAATCATCTTTTCATCTGTAACTTTGTCGGCAGCGTTGGTATGAATTTCAATCACACGTTCTTCAATCGTCACGGTCTGCCCCTCGTCCTCAATGTCCTTATGTTCTGCTACTTTGACAGGCTCGTCCGGGTTGGATAAATTGTACAATTCTTCAAAGGTTACAAGGTCTTTACCACCAAGAGCAGAAGCATTGAACGTATAGGAAACCTCAACTTCCATTTCTGATTTTTTCGCAGTGAATGTATAATCACTTTCCACAGGTTGACCGTCAATCAAAAGCTGTGCATTTTCAGACTTCACCATCTGCCAGCCTTTTAACTGATATTTTGTGCCTTTCTTCAAACCGTCCAAAGTCACGGTATCAACGATAGTCACGCTCTTTCCGGCAACGATTGATTTTTCACCCGTTACTTTGTCTGCGGCAGTCGTATGGATAGAAATTTCTGGTTCGTAATCATCTGTCAAAGTACCTAAGTCAATGACAGTCTTATTTCTTGAAACCACTACATCAAAGGCAGGAATCAGCGTCATTCCCTTGTTGGAATCGCAGCGTAATTCTTTGATTGTGTAGGTATCATAGAGTAAAGCACCTTTGCTGTCGTCTGGTGTGGAAGTACCAAACCAGATACCATCTTCACTGGTCTTTCCGGCATTGGTATTCTGCTTATGAGATACCCAGTCAGCAGCGGTAGAAAACTGACCGTTTTTATCTGTCACAATGATATGGCTTTCACCAGTCGTCTTGCTTGTGATCCTAAAGGGAACATTCGCAAGTCGTTTGTGAGTACCGTCACCGATTTTGACACCCTCCAAATCACCACGCTTAATCTGATTGTAGACAGAATGTGCTTCGTCCGTTAAATCCACGATTTCACCGTCATTCACAATGTCAAATTCAATCGAGTTTGCACCGTCTGTCAAATATCCCTCTGGGGCGTTACTTTCCTCAATACGGTATTTTCCGTATGGTAATGTATCAGCGGCAGTTGCAGCGATACCATCAACACCTGTATGGATTGTCTTGACGACTTCATTTTTGTTGTATAACTTGCCATCTACCAAGACAGCGTTATCATTTAAGGAAATGATTTCAAAGGCAGTATCTTTCAAAGTCGCACCGCCTTGTGCTTTCGTATCTTTTGTTTCAAGGTCACGTTTCTGGATTTTCACACCGCCACGGATAACCTTGTCTGATACAGAATATTGGTTGCTGCCGTTTAACGCTGCAAGCTCACCATCTTCTGTAATCTGTGCCACATAGACACCTTTTATCTGTTCCGAACTTCCGGCAGCCTGCATATAAGCACCCTCCAATAAGTAACCGTTTGGAGCTGCCTTTTCTTCCACAGTGATAGTACCAAGCGGCAAGCAGATAGTACCGTTTTGTGTATAGAAGCTGTCACCCGATACCTTGTAGGAATCCGCTAATCTTGTGATGTAATGGACTTCATTCTTGCTGTCTTTTTCAGCGATTGTCTTTGTCGTCCATGTGCGTGTCGGCTCTGATGGAAGATTGTCTTTGGTATGGTAACCGTCATAATACTTCCAGACGAACTCCGCACCCTCTAAAGAAGCGTTACCCTGTGGCGTAGCTTTGGAAGTTTCCATATCAATCTTGAAAAGCTCAACCAAAGTGTCTGTGACTTTTGGTATATCGCTGACTTTTAAAGTCGTAGTTTCATTAACCTTGACCGTCATAGTATAGACGTTCTTATCTAACTGGAATCCCTTTGGAGCTTTCGTTTCTTTCACATAGTATGTTGAGGCTCTTAATTCCACAGTGTCAGTATTGCCATTGGCATTTGTCGTAAGTGTGGCAACAGATTTCGTGCAGCCTTTATCAGAATAGACACCATAAGTCGTACCAGAGAGAGAATAGCAGTCATTCCCGTTTGTGACTGTGGTATTACTGGAAGATTTCTGAATCTTGCCATTTCCGACAGCCAGCTCTGCGAAGAACTGTCCTAAATCCTGCCCCTCACCAGTGTAGATATATCCGTAACAGTCATAGCGTCCTTTATTTTCTTTTACAAAGGCTTTCGCTCCGGCGAACACTTCATCTTGTACGGACTTTGAGATTTCATCATAGGCAGCTCGTACATTGTCACAGCTCCACCCAAGATGGACACTCAATCTCTGCCAGACTACTAACTGTCTTAAAAGATAGGCGTGCTGGCTGCTCAATCCTGTATGGCTTTTCGTATACTGTTTGACATACTCAATGGATAAGGCAACGTCAGCTATCTGGTCGGCAGTCATGCGTGTGCTTGCGTCACTTCTGGTCTTATATCCATTCTTAAAGCCTGTGTTGATGTCGATACAGTAAGCGTCCTCACCATCAACGGTCATATGCCCCTCGTTGAATGTAGAACCGATAGAACCGTCATTCATTACTTTCTCAACGATTCCGACACGTTCCTCTGATTCCGTCCAGTATTGCGTTTCCGCAGCATGGACAGCAGTTGTGGGTAGAGCAGTAAAGACGGTTGCCAGAGTGAGAACACCTGTAAGCAATCGTTTCAATATCTTATTCATATTTCTTGATTCTCCTTTCATTTGGGTAAAAAAATAGACGCTCATTTCTGAACGTCCATCTAAAAATTAGATATTGAGGTTTTGAATTTTAGGTACTGAAATAAACAAAATTAAGTGTACCTCATTGCATTAAAATTGCATTTTTTTATTTTCTAATATTGTTTTTTAGTAGTCTATATTGCTTGAAAATGCCTTAAAATCAACGATTTTTGCCAATCCGCTTCACTGTCTGTCTGGAGTTTGAGTAATGTACATGAGCCAAGAAATGCCGAATTTGCGGCGTTTCTTGGCTCGTTTTATGTCGTGTGACAATCAAATGACAATAATTTTGGAAAATGTTGCGTTGGATAGTATCATTTCAGCTTGGCTTAACCAATTACATGTGGTATCATACGAAATTCATTTTCAGATACTGCGCGCATTACACCAATGAATTCAATTTGTGTTTTAGAGATTACCTTTACTTTAAATGGGAAACCGGGGGAAGTTGCTCTGGTGGAGAAAGCAGCTAAAGCATTGCAAGTTAATCCGTTGTTTAAGGTTATGTCTTTGTTAAAACCATGTGTAAACATTGCGTCGCTTTCACATTTTATAATGATATCGTTTTCCTCGTTTTTAACTAAAATGGCATATCGTGAAATTGGTTCCATATATGTTTCGGCACGAAATTCTATCAGCATTTCACTAGAACTATTTTTCTTAATGTATGCACGCAGATTTTCATATGTTTGATTTAATGAAGAAAAAGTATTTGCACCGTTGATAATATCAATCATTTGTCGGATGGCATTTTCTAAGCCTTTACCGAACACATCAATATATAAAGTTTGAAGTAATAGTGCAGGCATCATACAGTCGTCTAACTTAACAGGAATAAGTTTTGCTGTTCCATTAGAGGCTTTTAGAATTGCATTTTGCCATTCTAGTTTAACCATATTGCTTTGTAAACTGTTTTTGGACACAAAGAAAAAGAAGAATTTGCAATTGGTTAATCCTTCATTCATTTTGTCAATTATACCATCTCCAGGTTGGATAGACCAACTGTCATAAAAAACATTATTTTGTCCGTAGACTTGAGCTAACCTCAATGCAATTGGCTCTACAATGGTTTTGTCTTTTGCTGTATGACTAATAAAAATCATGAATCATCGCTCCTTTACTGTTTTAATCTTTTTTAGGTTTCCTTTTCCTCTTCACATAAGAAAAATCCGGAAATAGGTCTTTTAACAATTCAGCAGTTTGTTCAGCATCGTCATCCTCATTCATTTTTTGAACCAGTAGCTGGTCGTCATCATGAAGATTTAGCGATACAGTATATTCTTTATTCGGGTCTGTTGGGCTCATTGGATACTTCACTTCTTTGAGATAATATTCCGTTTCTGATATTTCTCCATCCTCCAGCTTGTCTCGTAAACATGCCCAATACTCAACCATCTTTCGGAAGTTATCAAGGTCTTCCTGTGGACGAGGACCGGCACTTGGAAGCCGCTCTTCAAATTTAAAGCATACTTCCCCATCTTTCATAGTAGGTCGTAGTCCATATGCCCATTCAATGTCAAACAGAACATGAAGTGCACTGAATATATTTGCTACATCAGGGTCAGATAATGCATAAAAGCTGACTCCTAGATTGTTTGCAATATTTAATAAAGTTGCTTCATCTGGATATCTGTTTCCAAGTTCATAGTTTCTGATAGTGGATTCGTTTAATCCACATTTATCTGCCAGTTCTTTTTGTGTCATATCAGATGCAATTCTGAAGTTTCGAATCAAATAGCCTACCCGGCTAGTGAATTTCTCGCCCATTTTAACTGCTCCTTATTTGTGTAATGAGTGATTTGATATGCACGAAGGTACGAGGTACAAATCATGCATCTGTATAGATTATATCACTAACAGTGCAAAAGTGAAATGTTTTCTGATAAAAAGTATTGACAGTACAAAAACGAACTGTTAATATAATTCACACCATACCGTTCAGAAATGAACTGAATAATTAAAAACGAAAGAGAGGAGGCATTAGCTTATGGAGAACAAGAGATTTTTGACAGCACAGGATGTCATGGAAATGCTAGGAGTATCACTATCGTATTCCTATAAACTGATACGAAGGTTGAATGCAGAACTTGAGATTGATGGATTCGTGACAATAAAAGGACGTGTCAGTACACAGTATTTTATGAAACGAATCTACGGGTTATCTACGGATAAGGAGGTGGGATAGATGGCAGTTATCAAGAATAATAAGACAGGAATGTGGGAGGTGAGGACCTATTATAAGGATTTGACCGGAGCAAGGAAACAGAAAACCAAGAGGGGCTTTGCCAAGAAGAGCGAAGCTCTTGAATGGGAGCGGAATTTCAAACTGAAAGAGGATCAGAGTATCAGTATGAGCTTCAAAAGTTTTGTGGATATTTATCTGACGGATTTAGAGCCAAGAATAAAACGCAATACTTTTCTGACAAAGAAGCACATTATTGAGACAAAGATTTTGCCTTATTTCGGAAAACGAAAACTGGATGATATTCGAACCTCGGATGTCATCCAGTGGCAGAATGAGATTATGAAGCTGAAAAAAGATAATGGGGAGTTATTCTCCCCTACCTATCTGAAAACAATTCATAATCAGCTCAGTGCCATATTAAATCATGCGGTAAATATGTATGGTCTGAAAGATAATGTGGCACGAAAAGCCGGAACTATGGGCAAAGAAGAAAATAAGGAAATGGAGTTCTGGACACAGGATGAATTTCAGGCATTTTTAGATTGTGTGGCAGATAAGCCTATTTCCTATTATGCATTTGAAATGCTTTATTGGACGGGCATTCGTGAAGGTGAGTTGCTTGCCCTGACACCGGCTGATTTTAATTTTGAAAAGAAAACTCTTCGGATAAATAAGTCATATCAGAGGCTGGAAGGCAAAGATGTGATTACGGACCCGAAAACACCAAAGAGTAACAGAACCATTGTCATGCCGGATTTTCTTGCTGTTGAGATGGAGAATTTTATAAGCAGTCTTTATGGAATAAGGGATGATGACAGAATTTTCACTATTTCAAAAAGTTATCTGCATCATGAGATGGACAGAGGTGCAAAGCTTGCAGGAGTGAAGAGAATACGAATTCATGGATTACGACACTCGCACATTTCATTGCTAATCAATTTAGGATTTTCTGCATTGGCAATAGGTGAAAGAGTCGGGCATGAGGCGGTTGATATCACATATCATTATGCACATTTATTTCCAACGGTGCAGACGGATATGGCAGCACAACTGGAAACGGAAAGGGAGGCGTTAGTCAATGTCAAAAAAGAATAAAGATAATAAAAACAGATGGCGGAATGTTACAATAGCGTTCCGCATGTCACCAGAGGAAAATGAAGAACTGAATAACAGAGTGAAACTCAGCGGATTTCGTACCAAGCAGGATTATATAATCCAGAGTGTCCTTCATCAAAAGGTGGTTGCCACTGGTAATCCGTTGATGCTAATGCAATTCCGGCAGAATCTGCGAAGGATTGAGCGTGAGCTTGAAAGAATTGAAAAGGCATCGGATATGGATGGGGAGTTGCTTATGCCCATCCGTTCCATGCTGGAAATATTGGAAGGTTTCAAGGAACAACAGAGAACATTGGCAGATATGAAACAACTTATAGTACCAAATGAGGAATAATAGATATTTTGTATAAAGGAAGTGACTGCTATGAGCGAAGAAACGTTATTTGAAAAATTCGGTGTGAAATACATAGAAAAAGACGGCATTTTTTATCCGTTGATTACATCCGGTGGAGAGGAGAACAGTACAGATGTCGGTAAATATGGTCGTATGTGGATGGATTACATACAGAAGGAATATCCGCAGCGATACAGAAGTCTAGTACGATTTGGTGAATTATATGACAAAGCAACCCAGGTAAATGAAATAGCTTATGAATTGCTGGAGGATATTGAAAATGAGTGGTTGCGTAAACACAAACCAAAGCAGTCGAATTCTTTTGTGGAAATGTATCGGCTAAGGACTCAAGCAAGAATGATAGCAGAGGAAGTAGTTCTGCATGATGTGGTGAACTGTTTTCATTAGGGGATAAGAGTAGTTCTGTATCGGAGCTGTGGCTGGTGAATAATATGTCGCGTATCCGCGACTCATAAGCTCCCGAAAGGGAGCTTTATCCGGCTCGAAGAGCCGTATAGCCTCTCCGGCGAGGAGCGCAAAACCCGCTTGCGGGTCTGCATTTTTGATAGTGAAGCTGTCAAAAGTGCTTTTGCGTTACTTTTGGCAAAAGTAACAAAACCTTTCCAAGGAAATCTGCTGTTTCGTGCCGTATCCGGCACTCATTACGGATAAGAAGTCCAGCTAATAAATGTCAATAGTTAAATGAAAAAATTGCTCTTATTTTCTGGCTAAAAAAGGGTAGACATCCCCCTTGGTGAAAATATCGTTCTTTTGAAAGATATTGATTCGTTGGATGTACAGTATTTTATGCAGCCATGTCGCATTTGGAAGCATTGTATTGTTTGATATGCTCCTGTGGAGTGATGATTTCAAAAGACTTGTTGTCTCTGAGTATTGCAAATATCATATTGCATACCTTATGTGAAACAGCTCCCATTGCTACGAGCTTTGGTTTTGAGTCACATTTCTTGAGGTAGTACTCACGAAGAACTGGATTTTTAGCTTCTCCATTACGGGAGATACTAATGCTTTGTAAGGTTAACGTGTGAATAACACGTCTAGCTATGGCAGAACCACGCTTAGACATTTGAACTTTGGTACCTTCAAATTTTCCGGATTGTTTTACTGCCGGATCAAGACCGAAATAAGCGAAAAGTTGTTTTGGTTTTGAAAAGGCTGAAAAGTCACCAATCTCACCCATGATGGATACAGCAGACAAGAAACCAGCACCTTTGAATGTTTCAATCAAATGAATCTGCTTGACAAAGTCGGCATCTTCATTAGCATCAACAAGCTCATGGAGCGATTCAAGAATGTTGTTGATTTCTTCATCATATTTACGTATGAAGCTGATATAAAGGCGAATACGCTTGATGTTGCTGTCTATGATGTAACCAAACTGATTTGCATCAGTTGCCGCCTGAATTATGGCATTATACTTATTTTGAGCATATGTAAGCCCAAAGCGAGCTGTTGATTTGATGATATCAATAATCTCTTGCTTGTCTGCTTCAAGAAAAGCAGAGGGAGATGTATAAGTCTCCAACAGTGTAAGAGAAGTGTTGATTGTAACCTTGGAAAAGATGCCGAGATACTGTGGAAACGCCATGCGTAATTCACCCTGAAGCTTATTCACATAGGCACCGCGATTATCCATTAAATCGTAGTATTCACGGCATAGGTTACGGCAGTTTAGAGCAAGGTCTGAAGGCATAAGTGAAACCTTTAAATCAGGTTTCAAACCAACCAAAGCAGCTTTTTTAGAATCAAAACGATCATTATGTACTTTTCGTATGTTGATGTTTGTGCTATTCTTAGTGATGATAGGATTAATAACAGAGCAGTTAAAACCCTTATCACGAAGATAGCAGAAGAGTGGGTAATGATAAATTCCCGTGGATTCGAGGAAAATGCGACTTTCCAAAGAATACAACTCTTCTGCTTCTTTTATTTTAGAAACAGCGGTTGTAAGGGAATCAATACTGCTATGTAGGATTTTGTAAGGTTTTCCTACGAATTGTTGGTTTGGAAGTGCTATAGACATCCAGGAGAAGTCAGCACCGACATCAATACCAACAGAGATGAATAAATCATCGAGATTAAAGATAACTTTGTTTGACATGAGCAATAGCTCCTTTCTGATAGGAATCCATTTCCAATCTGGCAGGTACACAACCTAGCGCGTTATTCGGGTATGGCCTTCCGGCTCCCAACCAGCTAAAACATAAAACCCTGTCGAATGGACTAATTGACTTCATTGTAGGTATCAGTCACAAGAGTGACTTCCCAAGGAGGTGAACATTCTTTGTCCTATCCTAAGAGATAATACCTTATGTTTTATCTGGTGTCTATCAGGAACCGTCAGACATGATCATTATTACGGATAACATCTGATGAAGGAAGAACCCCTTCTTCTGTTATCTGATTTATAGAAACTTATTAACCAAGTAGTCTTGATTGACTACATCATTATTATACTAGGAGATAATAAAATGGATTTTGCAATTTTCAGTAAAACAGAAGTGGAGGAAATGTTCCAAACTATGATTGAGCATATGCCAGAAAACATTTCCGGGAAATCAGCCGCAGATTACCGAAATCAGATGAAGCCAAAGGAAACCCGCAGCAAAGTGATTGACGGAATTCTCGCCAGCCAGATAGACTGCAAGGAATGTAAGCCTGTCTATGAGAAGTACCAGAAGATATTTTTTAAGAAAACAAAGGAGAAATTCAAACAGGAACACCCGGAGGTTGTCCGGTATGAGAAAGCCGCTGCCTACCTTGCCAAGCACCCGGACGATAAGGACAGTACTCAAAAAGAGCTGCAAGAGGAGCAGGAAACGCTTCTGGAAGAAATTGCAGCCCTGAAAACACCGCTGATCGAGGTACAGGCTGATTTGAAGAAGCTACGGGACATCCGCTACTGGGTACGGAAAGCCACACCCGGCACAGAGGAAAGCAAAGAGCCGCCAAAGAAGCAGCCTATCAAGGAAGTCTTGCAGGATAAGGCAGACGAGAAAAAAGCACAAAGAACCGCCCCGGCGCAGACGAAACACCGACAACAGGATATGGAACTTTAACTGGCACTTGCCATTTTCAATCAGAGAATGTCAGGTGCTTTTTTCTTTTTAAGGAGGGATAGATTTGAATGTATTTGAAGCTGTGAAGCAGTCCGTCACAACAAGACAGGCTGCGAAGCATTATGGAATCCATGTAGGTCGGAACGGGATGGCTTGCTGCCCGTTCCATCACGATAAAACACCAAGCATGAAGCTGGATCGGCGTTACCACTGCTTCGGCTGCGATGCGGATGGGGATGTGATTGATTTTGCCGCCGCCCTGTATGGGATGGGAAAGAAAGAAGCCGCCGTACAACTGGCACAGGACTTCGGGCTTTCCTATGAGGACTGGAAACCGCCGGGAAAGGCAAAAAAGCCCAAGCCCCGGCAGAAATCCCCGGAGGAACAGTTTCAGGAAGCAAAAAACCGCTGCTTCCGTATTCTTGCCGACTATCTCCACCTGCTCCGGGCATGGAGAAAGGAATATGCCCCGCACTCCCCGGAGGAATCCTTTCATCCCCGGTTTGTGGAAGCCTTACAGAAGCAAGACCAAGTGGAATATCTGCTGGATGTGCTGCTCTTTGGGGAAACGGAGGAAAAAGCGGCTTTGATTACGGACTACGGAAAGGATGTGATACAGCTTGAACAGCGAATGGCAGAGCTTGCAGCCGCAGACGCAGCAAGAACTAAAAAACACCATGAACGCCATGCAGCCACCCCAGAGCGTTGAGGAAATCAAGGCGGGACTGGAAACTACCGAGAAAGGCGGTGTCCGTCAGAGCATACGGAACTGCCTGACCGTATTCCAGCGTGACCCTCTGCTTTCCGGGGCTA
>SKEE01001702.1_pt1 | contig 17196 bp, 14 predicted proteins | sample 4826661 | NCBI WGS metagenome assembly SKEE01 (sample SAMN11008817, study PRJNA524170) | human gut metagenome | biome: Human fecal sample; material: Feces; isolation source: fecal sample from pouch patient p20 | host: Homo sapiens | place: Israel: Tel-Aviv | collected 2016-11-14
GGTTTCACTGAAGGTTAATTATAGCTTACTGGGGTCTGACCATCTAATCAACGGATAAATGAAATAATTAATCGGTAAAATGTTCCTGAAAATTCTATAAATTGGTAAAAGATATAGCCATGTAGCTTCAAGAATACTCTCCCACTGATAGATATCATACTACAGCAAAATAATCCGAAGCCATTTTGGAGATGCGAGGTAAACGACAATATGAAACCAAAACGTAAAAAAACAGCCCTAGTCACCGGAGGAAGTTCCGGAATTGGCCGATGTACTGCATCTGCCCTAAGCCAGGCAGGCTATACAGTTTATGAATTCAGCCGACGTAATATTCCCATAAAAGGCGTGAAGCATATGAGTGCTGATGTGACAGATGAGGCTTCCGTACGGGCTGCCGTTGAGCAAATCCTCCGGGAAAGAGGAAGTATCGATATCCTTGTAAACTGCGCAGGTTTTGGCATTTCCGGGGCTGTGGAATTTACAGAGTTAAAACAGGTGAAAGCGCAATTTGATGTAAATTTTTTTGGAACTGTCAATGTAAGCAGAGCTGTTCTTCCTTCTATGCGCAGACAGCATAGTGGGCATATTGTCAATATCAGTTCTGTGGCAGCAGTGGCACATATTCCGTTTCAGGCATTTTACTCTGCCAGTAAAGCGGCAGTTTCTTCTTATTCCTGCGCACTTGATAATGAGGTAAGTCCTTATGGGGTCAGGGTAACAGCCGTAGAGCTGGGGGATATTCATACCGGTTTTACACAGGCCAGACAAAAGACTGTTTCAGGTGACGATGAATACGGTGGCCGTATTTCGCGAAGTGTCAGCCAGATGGAGAAAGATGAGCTGAGTGGGATGCCGCCGGAAGTTGTTGGTACATATATTGCGCGGATTGCACAGAAAAAGAATTGTGCACCGATTTGTGTGGCGGGTACGAAGTATAAGATTCTGAGTTTTCTGTGCAAAATTTTGCCGGGTACCTTACGGGGGAAAATTGTCGGTTCCATTTATGCAAAATAAATGCGGAAACGGATTTATCTTGTGATGAATTTTGGAACAATGGCGTGTCTTACAAAAATCAGAGAGAAAGTGGTTTTCAGCTTTACGATAAAATGGTTTCATGTTATCATTATTTTACTTAAAATAATTGATAACCTGGAGCCATTTTTGATTGTGAGGTGTAAGGAATGGGTAGATTTGTAAATCCTGATAACAGTGCATTTCAGGTGGCACTGAATTCCAGGATATATGTGGATAAAACCGGATTGCTGGAATATACGAACAGTGTACTTAATACAACAGAAGCTTATATCTGTAACAGCAGACCACGCAGATTTGGAAAATCATATGCTGCGAATATGCTTGCTGCTTATTATAGCAAAGGCTGTGATTCCGAAGAGATGTTTTCGGGGCTGGATATAAGCAGGGTGTCTGATTTCAGGACACATCTTAATAAGTATGATGTGATCCATCTTGATATTCAGTGGTTTCTGGCGAATTGCGGTGATGCGGACAACGTTGTAGCGTTTGTTACGAAATCAGTACAGGATGAATTAAGAGAGATTTACCCGGGTGTCCTGCCGGAAGAAGAAATGAGTCTGCCAGAATGTCTTTCACGTATCAGAAATGCTGTTGGACAGAAATTTATTGTAATTATTGATGAGTGGGATGTTCTGATCAGAGATGAGGCGGCAAATAAGAAAGTACAGGAAAGCTACATTAATTTTCTGCGGGCAATGTTTAAGGGAACGGAACCGACAAAGTACATTCAGTTGGCGTATCTTACAGGTATTCTGCCGATAAAGAAAGAAAAGACGCAGTCTGCATTAAATAATTTTAACGAGTTTACAATGCTTGATGCCGGGGTGATGGCACCATATATTGGCTTTACAGAAGAGGAAGTGAAGGAGCTTTGTGAAAGATATCACAGGGATTTTGAAAAAGTAAAATACTGGTATGATGGTTATTTGCTGGAGGACTATCAGGTATATAATCCCAAAGCAGTAGTAAGTGTCAGTGTGCGGGGTAAGTTTAGAAGTTATTGGTCTGAGACTGCTTCTTATGAGGCAATTGTTCCTCTTATCAATATGAATTATGATGGTTTGAAAAACTCTATAATTGAAATACTTTCCGGTGCTTCAATTAAGGTGAATACAACTGCTTTTAAAAATGATACGGTAAATATACAAAGTAAAGATGATGTTCTTACGTATTTGATACATCTTGGATATCTGGGATATGATCAGAACAGAAGGACTGCATTTGTTCCAAATGAAGAAATACGGCAGGAATTGACGAATGCAGTTAAAAGCAGAAAATGGAATGAGATGATTACTTTCCAGCAGGAATCAGAACGCTTACTGGAGGCTACACTGGATATGGATGAAGAAGCGGTTGCGGAGGGAATTGAGAAAATCCATACAGAATATGTTTCAAATATTCAGTACAATAATGAAAATTCCCTGAGCAGTGTACTTGCAATTGCATATCTGAGTTCAATGGAATATTATTTTAAACCGGTTCGCGAATTGCCAACAGGACGCGGGTTTGCAGACTTTGTATTTATTCCGAAACCAGAGTACATTTCCGATTATCCGGCACTGATAGTAGAGCTTAAATGGAATAAGAACGCTGAAACAGCATTACAGCAGATAAAAAAGAAAAAATATCCTGAATCAATACAACAGTATACAGGAGATATTTTACTGGTTGGGATAAATTATGATAAGAAGACGAAGAAGCACCAGTGTCTGATAGAATCATATGAGAAGCAGGAAAGGTAAAGAAAATCAGGAGGAAAATGAGCAATGAAGAAAAAGATAGTGGCAATTTTGACAGGTATGACATTGGTTATGTCTAATGGTATTTTTGTTTCTGCCAGTGAGAGTCAGGCAGGAGTGGAGAGTCAGGCAGCTCTGGAAAATGAGACTTTTACATCAGAACAGCAGGATTTTGATGAAGAAAGTTCGGAGGCAGATGTGCAGTCAGATGAATTTTCGGATGAAGAAGCTGGAGAGGTATTTTCGGATAATGTTCAGGATAATAACCAGAGCAGCAAAAATGATATAAGTATTCCGGGTGCTGATCTTAATGAAGATGATCTGACGCAGAATGCATCTGCATCGGGAACGATTGTTCTTGGTGTGAAAGGCTCTTATATTGCAGATATACAGGCAGCTCTTGACAGGATTAATGAAATCCGTAAAGAAGCGTGTAATGAAGGCGTTCAGGACCCGAGAAATCCTTCAAGGAGATTGACATCTTCTGATTATGTACCGATTAAATGGTCATCAGACCTTGAGTATATAGCCAGAATCCGTGCAGCAGAAGCATCCGTTTATATAGAACATACCAGACCAAATGGAAGCAGCTGCTGGACTGTAAAGTCTCCTGATGGTGAACAGAGCTGGGGAGAGGTGCTGGCATGGAACTGGAGCAATTCCATGGTTCCGGGAATCAATCAGTGGTATGATGAAAAAGAAGACTGGGTAAAACAAAATACTTCTGCTGTTACAGGACATTATACTCAGATGATTGATCCGAGTCATACATATATAGGGCTTAGTACTTTTTATAATGAAGACGGTGCATACTTAAATACAACCTGTGGTGAATTCAGTTACGGAAGCGGTATGGATGAAACGAGGGGCTCAGCAGAAGACAATTGTACGCAGGAGATTGAATTTGCCCAGTCACAGGTTTCTGTAAGTATGAATCTTTCAAAAGAGGCATTAAATGTAAATGAAACAGCAAAGGCTGAACTTGCAATAGAAGGCTATAGATGTAAAGTTTACTATGTAGAGGGAAAAACAGATCCAATCACCTGGAGTTCCAGTGATCCGGCTGTTGCCAGTGTAGATGCGGATGGTACGGTAACAGGTATTTCAGATGGAACAGCGACTATTACAGGAAAACTGGGAAACAGTAAAATTGCTCAGAAGACAGTGACTGTAACAGATAAGAAAGATATCAATGATGAAGATGTGGAAATTCAGGTAGGCACACATAAATATGTTTACAATGGTTATGCTAAAACTCCGTGGGTGAGTGTTGTCAGACATTATAGAGAAACAGATGAAGATATAGATTTATATGAAGACGAAGATTACACCCTTACATATACGGATAATATTAATGCCGGAGTGGGACATGTGACAATTACCGGGACTGGGAAATATACAGGTGAAAAAACGATAGAGTTTGTTATTGACAAGGCAGATGCAGAAATTCATGCTTCCAGTCAAAGAATAGCATTTGGTAATCTTTATGGAGATATTGCGGATTCGATTGTTACAGATGGAAAGATTAGTTATAAATCTTCCAATAGTAAAGTAGTAGCAATTAAAGGTGATCGGTTTATTCCAAAAGATATTGGAAAAGCTACAATTACGATTACAGCGGCAGAAGGAACAAATTATAAGAAGCTGACAAAGAAGATCACTGTTACTGTATATCCTTCAGGAATTTTTGTTACCGGATTAAATTCTACAGCCAGAGGAACGGCAACTCTGACATGGATGCCAGGACAGAGAATCACCGGCTGCCAGATTCAGTACAGTACTCAGAAGAATATGAAGAATGCGAAAACTGTTACTGTAAATAATAAAACAAAGAGTTACACAATGAAAAAATTAAGCCGGAATAAGAAATATTATGTGCGTATCCGTGCATACAGAACAACTGGTGGACAGAAATACTATTCAACATGGGGCAGTGTGAGAACGGTAAAAGTAAAATAAATTCTTATTGGGTTTGATTTGTAGCGTAAAGCTGAAAAGTAAGCTTTTCAGCTTTACGCTAAAATGGTTTCATGTTATCATTATTTTACTTAAAATAGTTGATAGCCTGGAGCCATTTTTGATTGTGAGGTGTAAGAAATGGGAAGATTCGTGAATCCGGATAACAGTGCATTTCAGGACGTGTTAAATTCTAAAGTGTATGTGGATCAAGTGAGCAACAGATGCAATTCATCTCCCACCTTAGAGGTGGGAGTCTTCTTGCTGGAAAAGGATAAATTTGATCTGCAAAATAATCTGGTGATTTACCCTATGCAGTTGTATAATAAAGAAAATATGTAACTGTGAAAACACCGAACAGTTAACGAAAATATAAACTCAAGGAGACAGGGAATTGAGGGAAAAATGAAAGAGATACACACAATATTGGATGAAATCATAGCCGCCGCAAAAGAGTGCGGTCAGGTCATGCTTCAGGCTGACAGAAGTAATATCGGGATTAAAGACAAAGCCGGAAAAGCAAATTTTGTTACAAGGTACGACTGCAAAATTCAGGAAATGCTGCAAATGAAACTGGCACAGATTCTTCCGGCAGCAGAATTTTTCGGGGAGGAGGAAGACTGTCAGATTGACCGGAATGCGGAATATATTTTTGTTGTAGATCCCATTGACGGAACGACTAATTTTATCAAGGATTATCATATGAGCTGTATATCCATCGGATTGCTCCGAAACGGAAAGAGATACCTGGGTGTAGTGCATAATCCGTATCTGGATGAAACCTTTTATGCGATTTCCGGTGAGGGTGCATATATGAATGGGAATACGATTCATGTATCAGATGACAGCCTGGAAAACAGTATTGTTTTGTTTGGGTCATCCCCATATAATACAGAGCTTGCAAAGGCATCTTTTGAGCTGGCTTATGAATATTTTCAGAAATGCCTTGATATCAGACGCAGCGGTTCAGCAGCTCTCGATTTATGCGCGATAGCATCAGGAAGGGCAGAAATTTATTTTGAACTTATTTTATTTCCGTGGGATTTCGCAGCTGGTGCACTGATTGTTGAAGAGGCCGGTGGAGTTGTAACAACTGTTGAGGGTGGAGAACTGCCATGCCTGGAAAAGAGTTCTCTTCTTGCAAGAAATTTATAAAGTAGTGATAAAGTGGAAATGTTTTTCCAGAGCTGAATAAAGGCGGAAAGGAATCTGAAATGCAGACAAATGACAGACAGATAACAGAGTTAATGAAAGCTGTTGATACTGGAAGTGCACAACTTCCGGATTTTCAGCGTGGATGGGTTTGGGATGATAACAGGATTAAAGCGTTGATTGCAAGTATTACGAGTAATTTTCCTGTTGGTGCAGCAATGTTTCTGGAATATGGAAATGCGGATATTCGCTTCAAATACAGAGTAATTGAAGGATCTCCTGCTGACAGAGTCGTTCCTGCAGAATTGATTCTTGATGGACAGCAGAGGATCACATCTATGTATTCTTCCTTATACAGTCCCAAACCAGTACATACAAAAACTGATAAAGGAAAAGAGATTCAAAGATTTTATTATATTGATATAAAAAAAGCCTTAGATCCGTCATGTGACCGGGTAGATGCAATTATTTCTGTTCCGGAAACAAGGAAAATTATGTCCAATTTTGGAAGAAAGGATGTATTAGATGTATCTACGCCGGATTTAGAATATGAGAAGAAACTATTTCCGCTTAATACGATCCTTGATTCTTCAAAAACATTCATGTGGATGCAGGGATATATGGCTTATCATAAAAATGATCCTGCGATTGTGAAGGAATGGATGGATTTTCAGGGCAAAATTATAATGGCAGTCTTCCAGTATAAGATGCCTGTAATTCTTCTTGACAGAAATACCCCGAAAGAAGCTGTTTGTCAGGTTTTTGAAAATGTAAATACCGGTGGGGTATCTCTTACAGTTTTTGAACTTCTGACGGCTGTTTTTGCCATGGATGATTTTGAACTCAGAAAAGACTGGCAGAGCAGGTATGATAAGTATTTTAACGGAGATATTCTTTCTGTTATAACGGCTACAGATTTTCTGACTGCCTTAACGTTGTTTTCAAGCTATAAAAAGGGTGGAACTGTAAGCTGCAAGAAGAAAGACGTATTAAATCTTGCCCTTTCAGAATACAGAAAGTATGCAGATGATCTGTCAGAAGGATTTGTTGAGGCGGAGAAGATTTTACAGGAAGAGAGAATTTTTGTAAGCCGGGATCTTCCATATACAACCCAGTTAATTCCACTTGCAGTATTATGTACAATTCTTGCAGAAGACCGTAAAATTAAAATTACCAATATTAAAAACAAGATTAAACAATGGTATTGGTGCGGGGTATTTGGAGAATTATATGGCAGTGCCAATGAAACGAGATATGTGAATGATGTTGTCGGTGTTATGGAATGGATCAATGATGACACAAAATTACCAAAAACGGTAGCAGAGGCATACTTTAATCCTCTCAGACTGTTAACACTGCAATCCAGACTTTCCGCGGCTTATAAAGGGATTATGGCCCTGATCTTAAAGAACCACAGCAAAGATTTTATATCCGGAAGAGAAATGGATTTTACGGTATATAAAGCGGAAGGTGTTGACATTCATCATGTATTTCCGAAAGATTATTGTGAAAAGCAGAGATATCCAAGAGAAAAATGGAATTCTGTAGTGAATAAAACGCCGATATCTTATTCAACCAACAGAGAAATCGGAGGTGTTGCTCCGGGCAAATATCTGGATAAGATCGCACAAAAAGGACAGGTTGCCGTTCCTGTTCTTGACAGTTATCTGGAATCCCACTGGCTGAATGTCACTGCCTGCAGAACGGATAATTTTGACAAGCATATAATTGAAAGAGCGAAAAAGCTTCTCGATGCAATCGAAAGTGCAATGGGAAAAGCCATTTCCGGACGTGACAGTCAGGATGTAGTGGATAAATTTGGCGATAAACTTTAAGGAGCTGCGAATAAATAAGAAATTATGATAAAAATTTTTTGAGGTAATGATTGACAGCTTATTGCACTGTCATGACAGATTTGCTGATGCACGTACAAGAATTGACATATTTTTACAAAATTTTCCGCCTGTTAAAAACTTATTTTGTCATTTATAATAAAAGCATCACAGGAAGCTTCGTGTAAAAAAACAGAAAAAAGTAATAATTAAAAAGCAGGAACGAAAAGAAAAAAGCAATTACGAAAAGATGAAAAGGAGTGGCAAAGGTATGGCGAAATGGAAACGTGCAAAAGCAATCGCAGCAGTAACAATGGCATCTGCAATGGTGATGACAACACCTGTATGGGCAGCGGAGGAATATGATCTTAACAATCCTCCTGTCGTTGATACAGAGGCAGGACAGCTCAGAGGATTTATGAACGAAGGAACTTATACATTCCTTGGTGTTCCGTATGCACAGGCTGAAAGATTCCAGGCACCTCAGAAAGTGGAAGCGTGGGATGGTGTCAGAAATGCACAGTCTTATGGAACAATCTGCCCGATCCAGAATCAGACATCTGTCGGCTCTGATGAATTTGTATGGCCTCATCGTTACTGGGTGCAGAATGAAGACTGCATGAACCTGAACGTTTGGACACAGAGTCTTGATACAGAAGCGAAAAAACCGGTTATCGTATTCTTCCACGGTGGTGGATTTACGAATGGTTCTTCTGTAGAATCAGCAGCTTATGATGGAAAGAACCTCAGTGAGTATGGAGATGCTGTTGTAGTAACTGTAAACCACAGACTGAATGTTCTTGGTTTTATGGATTTAAGTGATTATGGCGATGAGTATGCAGACAGTGCAAACCTTGGTGTTCAGGATCTTGTAGCATCCCTGCAGTGGATTCAGGACAATATCGCAAACTTTGGCGGCGATGCAGATAATGTAACAATCTTTGGACAGTCCGGCGGCGGTGGAAAAGTAAATACCTTACTTGCAACTCCATCAGCAGAAGGTCTGTTTGACAAAGCTGCCTGCATCAGTGGTTTTCATCCGGTAATGACAAAAGAAACAAATGATCAGGTCGTAGACAAGACTCTTGAAAATCTTGGACTTGAGAAAGATCAGGCAGATCAGTTAAAAGATATTGATTATTATGACCTTGCCAATGCAGCAGCAGATGCATGCACAGAGCTTGGCGCAAGCTGGAGTCCGGAAGCAGATGGAACAATCGTTCAGGAAGAGTACTGTGACTGGGCAGCAGATATCCCGTATATGGTAAGTTCTGTATTTACAGAGTTTAACTACAACTGGACATTTGACGGACCAAACAAGAACGAGTGGACAGATGAAGAGACAATGGCAAATCTGACAGATAAATTCGGTGAAGAATATGCACAGAAGATTGCTGATGAATTCCAGAAAGTATTCCCGGATCGTCCGCTGGCAGATGCATACTTCTATTATGGATCAGGCATCCTGAGCCGTCAGACAGTAGAAGAACTTATGGCAGAGAAACTGGAAAAAGCAACAGCTCCTTGCTATGAATATCTCTTCAACTATGAAGTACCTGTAAATGGTGGTATCCTTCCATTCCATTGCTGTGACCTTATCTACCTCTTCCACAATGTAGATATCCCGGTAGTTTCTATCGCAACAGGCGGAGCTGACAATGAAACTGCTCACAAAGTTCAGGATACAGTTGCAGACGCATTCCTGGCATTTGCAAAGACAGGTGATCCAAGCACAGACAGCCTTGAGTGGAAACCATACACAGCAGAAGAAAAGAACGTTATGTTATTTGATGAAACAAGTGAATGCAAAGTTCTCGGTGATGAAGACCTTTGCAGCTTACAGGCTGAAGCACTCGCAGCACAGGCTGAGTAATCAATGACAGATCGCTGACAGAATCTGATATATCAGTGCTGACAGAGAAAAAGATTTATGCCAATAGAAAATAAGTAAAAAAGGGCTGCCCGGTGGTATTTCCCATCGGGCGGTTTTTTGTGTTATACTTCTTTATATAACAAGAAAAAGAGATCAGGCGAAAAAGGGAGGAATGACTGATGTATACGCTCTTGGTTGCAGATGATGAGGAAATTGAATGCTGTGGGATCACGAATGTGATCATGGAATGTTTTCCTCAGATCACAGTGGTAGGAAGTGCTCATAACGGTGCAGAATTGATAAAGGCTGCAAGGGAACACCGGCCGGATATTATTATTGCAGATATCAATATGCCGGGAATGAACGGACTGGAAGCAGCAGAAGTACTTCGCCGGGAAAATATAAATTCCAAACTTATCATTAATACGGCATACAGTTATTTTGAATATGCAAAAAAAGCAATTCTTCTGAAGGCGGCAGATTACCTTCTCAAACCCATAGAAAAAGAAATGTTCTGTCAGACTATAGAAAGAGTCCTGAAAGTGATCGATCAGGAGAGAAGTGAAGATCAGGATAACAGAAAAGATAAAGAGACATTTCAGAAAATGCTTGACGTTGCAGGAAAGGAAGTTCTGTCTTCTGTGATCATGGGAACTCCAAATGTGGAAGAACTGAACATGTGGCTGGAAAATATGGGGCATACTTACTGGGGCGGATTTTTTGTTGTTGGAAAGTGCATACAGGAGCAGGTGTCGGAAGATTTTCTCAGAGAGATATACCAGGTGTCGGAAAAGAAGCGGAAATCAGAAGGAACCTTTCTGGCAAAAGTGTTCAGCGGAATGGTCGTGTGGTTCTTTTTCCCGGAAGAAAAGATCGGAAAAAGTAATTATAAAGAATGGGTTTCTAAATATTTGGAGGAGATTGCAGAGGAAGTCAGGGGAAATTCCGGAGCTGAGATTTATTTCGGGATCAGCAACTGGCACTATGATTTTGAGGAGATGCATCAGGCATATCAGGAGGCAGTGACTGCGGTAAACAGTTCTCCGGAGCAGAAGATCGTAGCTTTTCAGAGCGTTGGGCAGGTAAGAAAACTGATGCAGATTTCTACCAAAAACATGGAAAAACTGGCGGAATATGTAAAAGAGCAGGACATGAAGATGTGTAAAAGTCTTCTGGAAGAGCAGTTACAGCTTTGCAGGGAAGCAGAAGTAACAGAACAGGAAAAGTATGTTATGTTTACTCTGATGCTGCAGGATTGTTCCCGAAACGTGTGCGGATATAATATTTACTCCTGGAACCAGATTAAAGCAGCAGCTTCGAAATCTCCGGAAAATGTAAGTACGGCAATCCTTTACCTGCTTCACAATCTGGATATTCTGAAAGATACTGCAAACACCAGAACCGGATATGTTCTGAAGTCTCTTGGCTATATCGAAGAACATTTTACAGAAAATATTTCTCTGGATATGGCGGCAGAAAATATGGGGATCAGCTCCTTTTATCTGAGCAGGCTTCTCACACAGCAGCTACAGATCAGTTTTGTGGATCTGCTGACCAGTGCGAGGATCAACCGAGCCATTGAACTGATCCGGAACCAGAAAGCGGTAGTGCGGAATATTGGCATAAAGTGCGGCTATCAGTCGGCAGCGTATTTTTATAAGGCATTCAAGAAAAATACGGGTATGACGGTAGGAGAAATGAGGGAGTTTCTGAATTTCAAAAATACTTTATGGTGAGTGAAAGGATTTGATTATGAAAAACAGGTGGAAATATCTGATGGCCGCGGCAGTGATAGCCGGTGTCCTGACAGGTCTGGCAGAAACTTCCGGCAGTTGTCAGACGGAAAATGCTCAAAACGAGATGGAAAACATAAAACGGGTTAATTTTATTGCTGCGATCGCGAATGAAGGTTACTGGGGAAGAGCGGCTGATGGGGCTATCCAGACCGGCAGTCAGAAAAACATGGATGTGAAATGTCTGGGACAGACAAATCTGGATTCACAGGAACTGTTGGATAATCTGGAAATTTCCATTAATTCTGATCTGGATGGGATCATTTCCTATGGGCTAAATCAGTCTGCAGAGTTTCAGAAACTTTTAGAAGAAGCAGACGAAAAAGACATCCCGGTCGTGCTGATCGACAGTGATGTGGAAACGGAGCATAAACTTTGCTATATCGGGATTGATGACTATGGAACCGGGTGGCTGGCGGGAAAGGAAATGGCAGAGGAATGCGATGGAAAAGCAAACATTCTTATGATTGTTTCCGATAAAAATATTACTAATCAGGTTGAACGCCTGCGGGGATTTCACGCGGCAATCCGGACATATCCTGATATGAAAGTTGCAGATATGCTGGAATGTGGATCCAGTGTATTAACTGCTCAGAAACTGGTCACAAAAGTGATGGAAGAACAGCCGGAGATTAATGCGATTTTCTGTGCAGAAGGGATAGGAACCGGTGCCTGCTGCTATGTGATGGAGAAGCAGAACAGAAAAGTCGGAGATTCCATGCACATTATCGGATATGATTATAATGGTCTTACGAAAAGGTCTATTGAAGAAGGATATCTCAGCGCATGTATTCAGCAGGGTTCCCGGCAGATGGGAGAACTGGCTGCGCAGGTGCTTGACAAATATCTGAATGAGGGGATACGCCCCGCAAAAACCATACATACGCATGCCAGCCTGATCCGCAGGGACAACATGCAGAAAGCAGAAAAAATTGATTCAGAAAATGTGAAAGTAGAGTGGAATTATTACTGATCCGTAAGAGAAATGCGGCATCTTCTGAAATTACTGTCAACAGAAGATCTGCCGGATCAGCAGAAAGGTTATAAAAAATATGAAGGAAAAAAACTGTAAAACAATTCGAAAAGTACTTTCAGAGTATACCTGGTTTCTTATGGGAGTGACATTTCTGATGCTGCTTGTTTTCTGGGGATTTTATATGTTTTCCAATTATTGTTATCAGAAAAATACAGATCATGTGCTGACACTGAACAGCTTTTATAATGATCTGGACAGCAGCAGTCAGGTGTTTAATCAGTATATCAACAGTGGAACAGATGCGGATTATGAGAATGTATGCAGTGTCAGTGATGAACTTACTGCAAATATGGAAAGACTTCAGAGGATACAGGTCAGTGAGAGTTTTCAACGCGATATGAAGGATCTTGGATGTCAGCTTGGGGAATATCAGCAGATGCTGTCACTGCTTCATGAACATATGCAGCAGGGGAAAAAAGCATCTCTGGATTCTTCTGTCCTGGAAAGTATTGCGTTGGATTCAGAAAAAGCCAATCGGATGTATCAGCTTATGAATGCGCAGTATAAGGAAATTTATCTGAGACTTTTTTATTCTATGAACAAAAAACAGCAGGAATTAAATACAGGGCTTACAGTGATCTGTGCTTTCCTGTTTGCAGGTATTTTTGTTTTGATGTACTGGACCATGAAACATGCCAGAGCCATGACCGGACGTATCGCTGACCCGCTTCAGACGCTGACAGTGGCAGCAGAAAAGATCCGCGACGGAGAACTGGAATCTTTTGAGGAAGTACAGGTTCGAACAGCTTTTTATGAAGAGGCACAGACTCTCATTGGTGTGTTTAACATGATGGTCATGCAGCTGAGAAAACAGATCAATGTGATCAAAGAGAAGGCACGGACAGAGGCGGCTCTGCATGAGAAAGAACTGGAAAATATGCGCATCGTAACTCTTTTAAAAACCAGTGAACTGAAAGCATTGCAGATGCAGATGAACCCGCATTTTCTCTTTAATACACTGAATATGATCGCGAGGACCGCAGATTTCGGAGATACGGACCGGACGTCTGTGCTCCTGCAGAAAACAGCACAGCTTTTGCGTTACAATCTGGATTGTTCCGGAAAAATGGTTTCTCTTGCAAATGAAATAGAAATGCTGGGAAATTATGTATATTTACAGGAGCAGCGTTTTGGCTCCAAGATATTTTTTGATTTTGATCTGGATGAGAGGTTTCATAAGATTTCGATTCCGTGTTTTATTTTGCAGCCCCCTTGTGGAGAATGCAATTGTTCATGGCATTAACAGGAAAATTATCGAACAGAATCCGGACAATGAATATATACCACCAGAAGAACGGGGAACGGTTATCATCCGCACTTCCTATGATGCAGAGAAGCATCAGGGAGAAATTTCCATCATTGATAATGGGGTGGGTATGACAGACGAGGAAAGGCAGGCAATCCTTGCAAGGCTTGATTCCGATTCTGATCAGAGAGAAAAAATCGGTCTGGCAAATGTACATATGCGTCTGAAACTGGTATTTGGTGAACGTTATCACCTTATCATAAAAAGCGAGGAGGGAAAAGGAACGCAGATATCTGTAATACTGGACTGTGTCTGAAAAACGTTATGATAATTAGAGTAAACTTGCATGAAGAGATTGCATAGCAAAGAAAAAAATTTTTATATAAATAATGCATCAGCACCGGTAAATATCAGGTCTGATGCATTATTACTATTACTTGGAATTATCCGGAAATTTATTGCCTGGATTTTTTATTTAAAAGCCGGAAACAGATTACAAAGAAAATAATTCCATATACAGTTGTAATCGGGGTAGCCATTCCAACATAGGTCAGAGAGGTATCTGGCAGTCTGGACATGATAATGGAAACCGGGATTCTGATGCAGAACGCGGATGTGATTCCCTGGATCATAACAGGAATACTTTTTCCGCATCCATTAAAGTATCCGATACTGCTGAAAAGCACACAGGTCAGAATACAGTCTACAGAAAATCCCTTCAGATAAGCAGCGCTCTGGACAATGACTTCCGGATCATTTGTGAAGAAGGAGGAAAGAAATCCGCCTCCGAAAAATCCGGCCATAAAGATAAGGACTCCCACGGAACATCCTGTAATAATTGCAGTGTAAAAGCCTTTCCATGCCCGGTCTTTTTTTCCGGCACCGATATTCTGAGCGACAAAAGCAGAGACACTTTGCATAACAGAAGACGGCACCAGCATGATAAAGGAAACTATTTTCTGTGCAATTCCATATCCTGCGGACGGCATGAGTCCCATCTGATTAATGACAGAATTTACCACAAGGAATGAAATCTGAACAGTTGTTTCCTGTAACGCGATCGGAACCCCTACGTTCAGGATTTTTTTGAGCTCATCTTTATAGATTCTGCATTGCTCTCTGGAAAATTCAATTGGCATATCCTGCTTTCTTAATACAGCCACAGAACAGACAACAGAGACAAACTGTGCGAATACAGTTGCGATAGCAGCTCCTGCCACATCCATATGAAATGCTCCGACCAGAAGCAGGTCACCAAGGATATTTACCACACAGGCAATGCCTACGAACAGAAGTGGAAGATGGGCATTTCCCACACCTCTGAGTACACCGCTGATCACATTATATGCAATGATAATGACGATTCCGGCAGAACAGATTCTGATATAAAGAATCGTCTTGTCGAAAGACTCGGCCGGTGTCTGTAACAGACGCGCAATTCCGCCGGCTGCGAATTCCAGCACAAATGTCATGACAACTGCGATGATCAGGAAAAGGATAATGGTTGTTCCAACTGCATTTCCTGCTTCTTCTGGCTTCTGTTCCCCGATATGATGACCGATTATTACGGTAGATCCCATTGCAAGGCTTGTAATGATAAAGGTAGCCATCTGCATAAAAGAACTTCCGGTTCCTACTGCGGAAATACTGGAAGCATTTCCGAATTTTCCAACGATCAGAAGGTCAACTGCGCCATAGGCAGCCTGTAAGATCAGTGCTCCAAGCACAGGAATGGCAAACCTGAGCAAAGACTGGAACACAGGACCTTCTGTAAAACTTATTTCTTTTTTTGACATTGTTCCCTCCTGGTTTATAATAAGTTTATATTCTGATTATAACAAACACATTCGACAAATCCTATCATAAAATATATTTTGGTAGAAATTTGATGAATTCATAAAATAATCAGAAAATAATTAAAGGAAAACAGTGTGAAATGTGCGAAACAAAATGGGACAAACTTTTAAAAATAAAGACAGGCGGAAGGGATGATTCTCATTCGGATCAGTATCGGTTTCCGTACGAACCGACACCATACCGTGTACTGGAGCGTCTGGCCAACAGCAGTCTGATCAGGAAAGGGGATACTCTGCTGGACTACGGAACCGGTAAGGGGCGGGTATGCTTTTATCTTTCTTATCAGACCAGATGCAGAACGGCAGGGATTGAGTACGATGAGCGTATTTATAAAACAGCACAGGAGAACCGGGATCGTGCAGTTTCAGGTGCGAGAACTTCGTTTACCATGACCTGCGCGGAAAACTATCCGGTACCTGCGGAAGCGACGAAATGCTATTTTTTCAATCCCTTATCTGTAGAAATTCTGCAGAAAGTACTGGCAAGGATTCAGAAATCTTATTATGAAAATCCAAGAGAGATAGAGCTGTTTTTTTATTATCCGTCAGATGAGTATATCAGTTATCTGATGACGCAGGAATACCTGATGTTTGAGGATGAAATTGACTGCAGGGATTTGTTTGAGGGAAATGATGACAGAGAGAAAATATTGATTTTTCAGCTGCTGTGATTTAACCAAATCAAGTAAGTCCCCTGCTTCAATTGCGAAAAGCAATAAGCAGTGGGTGGGGACTTGCTTGTATCAGGAGGCGTGCAAGCGCCTTCTGATAAACTGCGGAGCAGTTATTTGGTTATGAGCAAGCAGCAAAGCGGATTGCGAATATCCGCTTGACTTCACCTTGCGCATTTGCCTTTATGATAAAGATGAAATTATCAACACTAAAATGGCTGGATATTATCTGATTGAAAATTCGGATGCAGAACTGGCACTGTTTGCCCTGCTTTTTGAGTTTGACGGGGATGTGCACCATATCCGCCACGTGATGTATAACTGTTCAGCTTCCCGTCCGAAGATCGAGGGCAAGACCAACGAGGAGAAGAAGGAAGCCGTTCAGTATTTATCAGGTTCTGCCGAAGCTGATCGAGCTGTGGGGGATGAACATCAGGACGGATGTGGAGGCTAAAAAAAACTTCATGCAACAGACCGTGAAATGACAACTCCCCTGTTTCTTCTCCGGTGTGTGCAGCTGGGGATTTCCATCCGGGATCTGGATCTGCTGACTATCGGGATGGTGAATGACATGTTTGTGGAGAGCAGGAACGATGAGTACAAAGGATGGAAACAGGTTGCCACACAGGAGGATTTCGACAGGTTCTGATCTGATGAAATGTGGTGACAGGATGATTCAGAAAGGGTATAATGGGTTTATCAAAGTCGGGATTTGGAGGAGATTCTTATTTATGAAAAAAGGAGTAAATAAATCAATCTTATTTTACATTGCATCAGTTCTGTTTTTCATAGCGTCAGCTATTGGCTTTACGAGTGGAAATGAAAGTTCTATGGCTATAGTATGGTTATGTCTTGGTTCTTCATTTCTTTGCTTGGGTTCGACTCATAAGAAAAAGGAAAACAATACAGATGATAAATAATTTCCTGCTTGTATTGTTGGAAAATCGGGATTCATAGAGTCCTTTTGTGATTTGCAACTGCTGGTTGACAGATTTACAGCCTGAAAT
>SKEE01001704.1_pt1 | contig 17179 bp, 12 predicted proteins | sample 4826661 | NCBI WGS metagenome assembly SKEE01 (sample SAMN11008817, study PRJNA524170) | human gut metagenome | biome: Human fecal sample; material: Feces; isolation source: fecal sample from pouch patient p20 | host: Homo sapiens | place: Israel: Tel-Aviv | collected 2016-11-14
GCTTTTGGAGGCCGGCTTTAGCAGGGAAAGTGCCCTAAAGCTGATGAACTCTGCCATGGTCATATCGGCGGGCGAGGAGTCCTATTCCACGGTTGATTTTGCCACAATAGACATGTACACAGGTGAGCTTGAGCTGGCCAAAACAGGCGCTGCACCGTCATTTATCAAATCAGGGAAACAAGTAAGTGTTATAGAAATTGAATCACTCCCGGCGGGGGTCGATGTCTGGCAGGAGAGCAAACATTCAAAAAATACACTTCAAAGTGGCGATTTCCTTGTCATGGTGACGGATGGTGTGCTAGAATATCTGCATGTAAAGGACAGACAGGGGAAGCTTATGGATATCATCGCAGGCGTCAAAAGCGACAATGCAGGCGTGATGGCGCAGGAAATTCTGGACAGGGTGCTGCTTGACACAGGCGGATACGCCATGGATGATATGACTGTAGTTGCAATAGGAATCTGGGAAAAATAATGATTAGACGGACAAAAGATTATATTCTGGAAAACAAAATGATAAAAAATCACAGCACGGTGCTTGTTGCGTTGTCGGGTGGTGCGGATTCGGTCTGCCTTCTGCTGCTGTTAAATGAGATAAAAAGACAGTGCGCAGATGAGCTTGATTTTGCGTTGGAGGCAGTACATGTGGAGCACGGCATCAGAGGAGCCGAGAGCAGGGAGGATGCGAGGTTTGCGTCAGATCTCTGCGAGAGGCTTAACATACCGTGTCATGTGCATTCCGTGGATGTACCGCAATATGCAAAAAGTCATGGACTCGGACTGGAGGAGGCCGCCAGGATATTGCGCTATGAAGCGTTTGAAAAGGAAGTCGCCAGGATATTGCGCTATGAGGCGTTTGAAGAGGAGGCTGGCAGATATCCTTGCGAAACTGCCGATGCATCAGACCAAAAGCAGGGTAACAGCAGGCAGGCAGTCGTTGCAGTTGCGCACCATATGGAGGACAACGCGGAGACAGTTCTTTTTCAGATGCTTCGCGGAAGCGGAGCGAAGGGACTCGCCGGCATGCATCCGGTTTCCGTGAAGAACGGTGTCACCTATATCAGGCCGCTTTTATCAGCAACACGCGCACAGATAGAGGAATATCTAAAGGAAAACGGACAGGCTTTTGTCACCGATGCCACAAACACTGACACAGCCTACTCCAGAAATAAGCTGCGCCATGATGTGTTTCCACTGCTTTTGCAGATTAATGACAGGGCGATTGAGCATATCAATGAGAGTGCAGGACAGCTTGCGGTGATGAATGATTTTTACGAGCAGCAGCTAAAAGAGGCGTGTGACAGCATGGTTTCAAAAAAAGAAGGCAGGGTGATACTTGAAATCAGTCGCTTTGAGAGCCTGCATCCGGCATTAAAAAGCGGAGTAGCGCGCGAGTGTATACATCTGGCGTCAGGGCGGCTCAAGGACATCACGAGCACACATATCAGTGCACTTGTGAAGCTTGCAGGGCAGCAGTCGGGCAGAAAAATCAATCTGCCGTATGGCATTATTGCGGAAAAATCATTTGGCGAGGTGATACTCTTCGCCGGAAGGTGTGACGATGAAAAAGAAGAAATTCACATTACGCAAAAAGAGCTTGAGGTACTGAGTGCCACGGGAGAGCAAAAAAACATAAAGCTTTCGGCAGATGGCTCATATGTCACACTTTGTATACAAGATTTTAATGGTAAAATGGACGAAATTCCCAAAAAACCATATACGAAATGGTTTGATTATGATAAGATGAAGAAAGGCTTTGAAATAAGAACAAGAAAAGCCGGTGACTATATAATTGTGGATGACGAGGGCCATCATAAGAAGCTGAAGCAGGTATTTACAGGTGATAAAATTCCTGCACAGCAGAGAGCGGGGCTGTGGCTTATAGCCCATGAATCACTGGTGCATGCCATTATCGGATACAGATCCGGCTGCAGCGCACTTGTCACACCACAGACAGGAAAAGTACTTAAGTTCACATTTTACGGAGGAAAACAAAATGGATTTTTCAAAGAAATATGATATTTCGGTTTATCTGACAGAGGAGCAGCTCAATAAGCGTATTGCAGAGATTGGAGCGCAAATCACAGAAAAATACAGGGGACAGTCAGTATATCTCATTTGCATACTCAAGGGCTCAATATTCTTTACCACTGAGCTTGCAAAGAGAATTGATTTGCCTATGACTATGGATTTCATGTCGGTATCCAGCTATGGCTCAGGCACAGAGTCATCAGGCGATGTCAAGATTAAAAAGGACCTTGAGCATTCTATCGAGGGAGAGAATGTCATCATCATAGAAGACATCATTGATTCGGGAAATACTCTTAGCAGGCTTTCAAAGCTCCTTGCCAAAAGAAACCCGAAGAGTCTCACAATCTGTACACTTTTGGACAAGCCTGAGCGCCGTGTGGTTGATGATGTAAATGTAGACTACGTGGGCTTTGTGATTCCTGATAAGTTTGTGGTAGGCTATGGCCTTGACTATGATCAGAGGTTCAGAAATCTGCCTTACATCGGCTTCGTCGAGGGCGAAATAAAATAAAAAGGAGAAGTAAATTGAATAAACAAAAAAGCGGTATGCGCGGAATGGGCGTATACATTATCATTGTATTTGCAGTAATCTGCATCTGGTACTGGCTGAGCGCCGGGGCTACATCAAACTCTTACACACAGAGCCAGTTCGAGAAGGATCTTGACAAGAATCAGGTGAAGAGCGTAAAGGTAGTGCAAAACAGGGAGATACCGACAGGAAGTCTGGAGGTGAAGTTCAAGGATGGCACGTCAAAGGTGCTTTATGTATCAGATGTAAACAATATCGAAAAGACCATGACAAAAGCAGGGTACACCGACTATACAGTTGCGGATGTTCCGGCTGAGAGCTGGATTATGACTCTGCTTCCGTATCTTTTGGTATTCGGAGCCATGTTCATACTCTTTGCAGTGATGAACAACAACGCAGCAGCACAGGGCGGCGGTGGCAAGATGATGAACTTCGGCAAGAACCGTGCGAAGCTCACCACACAGGAGGAGAACCATATCAAGTTTTCCGATGTAGCAGGCTTAAAGGAGGAAAAGGAGGAGATTGCAGAGATAGTTGATTTCCTTCGTGATCCGGGAAAATACACCAGACTTGGAGCAAGAATCCCAAAGGGCGTCCTTCTTGTAGGACCTCCGGGAACAGGTAAGACTCTCCTTGCCAAGGCAGTAGCCGGAGAGGCAGGGGTACCGTTTTTCACCATTTCAGGATCTGATTTCGTGGAGATGTTCGTCGGAGTCGGAGCATCACGAGTGAGAGATTTGTTTGAGGATGCCAAGAAAAATGCGCCTTGTATCGTATTTATCGATGAGATTGATGCAGTAGCCAGACGCCGTGGCACAGGAATGGGCGGCGGACACGACGAGCGTGAGCAGACATTGAACCAGATGCTTGTCGAGATGGATGGATTTGGTGTCAATGAGGGCATTATCGTCATGGCAGCCACAAACCGTGTGGATATACTTGACCCTGCTATCATGCGTCCGGGACGTTTCGACAGAAAGGTTGTAGTAGGCAGACCGGATGTGGGCGGCAGAGAAGAAATTTTAGGTGTCCATGCCAAGAAAAAACCTCTTGCAGAGGATGTAGACTTAAAGCAGATTGCACAGACTACAGCGGGCTTCACAGGTGCAGACCTTGAGAATCTGATGAATGAGGCAGCAATCCGTGCAGCGGGCGAAAACAGAGAATATATCACACAGGATGATATCAGAAAATCCTTCGTCAAGGTTGGTATCGGAGCTGAGAAGAAGAGCCGTATCATCTCTGACAAGGAAAAACGCATCACAGCCTACCACGAGGCAGGGCATGCAATCCTTTTCCATCTGCTTCCGGATGTGGGACCTGTATACACGGTTTCAATCATCCCTACAGGAGCAGGCGCAGCAGGCTACACCATGCCTCTGCCTGAGAAGGATGAGATGTTCAACACAAAGGGACGTATGCTTCAGGAAATCGTAGTAGACTTAGGCGGTCGTGTCGCAGAGGAGCTTGTGTTTGACGATATCACAACAGGTGCATCACAGGATATCAAGCAGGCTACAAAGCTTGCGCGCGAGATGGTTACCAAATACGGTATGTCAGACAATATCGGCCTTATCTGCTATGCTGATGATGAGGAGGAGGTCTTCATCGGACGAGACCTCGCCCATGCAAAGAACTACAGCGAGGGCATAGCATCGGCAATCGATGCCGAGGTAAAGCGCATCATCGACGAGTCGTACGACAAGGCAAAGAGCATGATAGCAGAGTACCGCGATGTGCTTGACAGATGTGCAGCACTTCTTCTTGAGAAGGAGAAAATCACAAGAGATGAGTTTGAAGCACTGTTTGACGAGGACAGCAAAACAACAGTTGAACATAATGTTTAAAAAATAACTATACTTTTGTGCAGAATCACTATATGAAAAATATTGAATATGACTAAAGAACTATACAAATTGCATAAAAACAAACCACGATTTTTATGCAATTTGTGAACACTTATCGTTATAACCGTGATATTATAATAACCGTAAAAACCCCCCAATACATTATATAGTTTTTGCTATACCCCATAGTAAAAATACCTTCTCCTAAAAGGCAGCCGATCGCAGGCTGTCTTTTTTAATTTCTATATTATAGCTACAAAGTAAGGGATTGTGTGCCCGGGATGGTGCTTTGGTGGGGGATTGATGCCCTTACTGGAGCGCATAGAGAAGTTGCTTAGAGTCTGTCAGAATTATGCTTAGAGGAGCAGAAATGCCCGGCCATGGACGGCTGGGCAAGGCGTTATGCGCCATGGACGGCGCATAAAAGCCGGTTTCGTCAGTCATAGAAAGATTAAAAGCATAATTCCTACAGACTCTTAGCAGCGTAGCGTAGCGAAAGCGAGGGCATCAATCCCCCACCAAAGTATCGTCCAAGGCGCGCAATCCACGTATTAAAGAAAATAATTTGGTTACGATAAAATATGCTTGCATAATCACATCTATTGTGATAAACTATGCAAGTATCGTAATTGAATACATGGGCAGATTCCCGAGTGGCCAAAGGGGACAGACTGTAAATCTGCTGCAACTTGCTTCGATGGTTCGAATCCATCTCTGCCCATTAAAAAACCTCAAGTCGTATGACTTGAGGTTTTTGTGTTATTCTGAAATTATCATTTAATCGACCTGCGCCCCGGTGTCGGTAAGCACAGACTCCCACGCCACCGTATCAGGCCAGCCCTTTGTGTTAAAGCCATCGCGGATACATCTGCTGTAGTAGTCCAGCTTGTTTCGTATCGGCGAATCATCTGTGAATCTTGCATCATCATAGATGCCGTTAATATAATCGTCTATCGCGGTTCCGAATATTTCAGAGCGGTCCTCTGTTGCAAAGGTCATGCCGTAGGAATCAATGAAATACCCGGATATGTGGCTCGATGGATCATCCGGATTGTAGTTTGCGTAGCTGTCATCATAAGAGAAGCTGTCAGGATTAAAGCTGTTCCATTTCTCCTCGGAAAACTCGCTCTTGTCATCATAGGTGTGTATGAATGTAAGCCTCTGGTCAATCAGGTGGGAAATCTCATGACCTACAGTGTAGCTGAAATCCCAGCTGTAGTTGCAGTTTAGAACCATCACATTGTGGTTGTTTATTACATTTATAAAGCCACTTGGCTCATTTATCATATCTGAGTGGCTTGACGAAATGTCACCGCACAGATAGATTCGCATGCCTCTTATATCGCCATAACACAGCTGTGTGAAAAAGTCATCAGGGAAACAGTCAAGTATTTCCTCAAGCGAATCCAAAGCGACTGACAGCTTATCCTTGTTCTTAAATTGATGGATATCGTAGTAATCAATTCTCTTTGGCACCTCAGGCCCGAAATATATGGAAAAGCCGTATTTCTGTTCAAGCGCTGTGATACGTGCATTTATGTCGGATAAATCACCCCAGTCATATGACGCGGTGTCGGGTATCAGAGTGACCTCGTCTCCGTATGTATTGTAGTTGGAATCCTTCCCGGCCTCTTCCATAGCCTCCTGATTTTCATCGGTACTGTCAGCGGGGTCTATGGCAGAATATGGGGATACATATGAGCCATCGTCGCGCAAGGCCTGCAGCAGTGTATCACAGTCATTGTATGACGTGATTTCGGCTTTGCTGTCATTCTTGCCCTTGTCGAGTGACCAGATGAGAATTTCCGGGTTGCACTGCGCTGTGTACAAAAGCATCATAACACAGTTTGCATCAGGCAGATATACCGAGTTGGCAGAACAGTAGGTCTTGGTATCGGCTGCCGCAGAGTCGGATGAGCTGTCGGACATTTTGCCTGTGTTTCGAGTCGCCAGATTGTATGAAAAGGATGAACTGACACCGGTGGCGGGTGAATATTTATAGTAACTGATGATGTTGTCCGAGGATAAATCCTGGCATCGTATGAGCATGTCACCATCCTCTGCCAAAGTCACATCCACCACATCCGGCAGTGAAAAAAAGCTGTTTTCTCCATCGGATGAATGATAGTTCCAGATATTGTTGGCCGTATCTGCCTCGATTACAAAGCCCTTTGAGTCGACACATGACATGGAAAAACTTTGTCCTTCGTAGGTTGAAAGCACTGTGTTATCGTCAATCCTTATATCAGAGACTGCATATTTGTAGGTATCGGGTGTGACACCTGACACGAGAGCGTATTTTCCGTCAGCGGAGGTGGCAATCTGTGAGACATCATAATAATTGCCGGGATTCGGCACATCGCCATCATCAGAATCTGATGTATCGCAATTGCCATCATAGTCCTTGGGATTATATTTGCAGGTTTTTATCTCTTTTAAATCCTTATCATAGATTGTTGCCCTGCCGGCATCGGAATTGATGAGCCAGAGTCGGTCACCTTTTATCATGTAGTCATCACAGTCGGTTTTGTCGTGAGTGAGGCTTGCCGTGATTTCATTGGACCAGGGATTATATACATCAAATGAATACTGAACAGATTGATCATCGGTCTCTATGATGGAATTATTGTAGCTGCCCTGTCCTACCATAAGGATGTTATCACCAAACTGTCTTGTATCATTGTACGGCCGCCCCTCAAAGGCGACATTGTGCAGGATAGACAGGTTGCTGCTTCCTTTAACACTTGTGGTATCCTCCCAAAACGCAGGTGATTTGTGCAGAATAGCCTGCTTTTGTGCGGGACTCTTGAATAGATAAGAGACATCCGAAAAAGAGCAGGCTGTCATGGAGATTGCACTGAAAAATACCAGCGAATATGTAATTAAAGTGGTTACATGTTTGCGTTTGAACAATTTTGTCTCCTTTGGAAGGTGGTGTATATGCAGGCTATTCCTCAGCAGCATGTGCGGTGGAAACTCGTGCAGTAGACTCTCTTTCAATCAGCCTTGGACGTAGCTGTGTGCGGCTGATTGGAATATGGTGAATGAGCGAATTCAATATAATATATGCACAGCGGCCCAGATCATTACACTCCTGTCTGACAGTGGTAAGAGGAGGGGTAAGGGCTGCGGCAAACTTGACATCGTCAAAGCCGACCACACTTATATCATTTGGCACATTGAAGCCGTGCAGCTGGCACTCGGAGATAACACCCTTTGCTATAGCATCGCTTCCACAGAGGATAGCGGTGGCACCTGCTGCAATAAAATTTGAAACGTAATACTGTGCGGTTTCAGGAATATAGTAGCCGTGTCCCATGAGCTCCGGGTAGATTTCAAGACCGGCATCGCGCATAGAGTTTTCAAAGGCTTCCTGACGCTGATCCGAAACCAGGGAAAAAAGAGAACCATTGATAAAGGCAATCTTTTTATGGCCCAGATTGTGCAGATGCTTTACAGCCATGTCAATACCCTCGTAGCTGTCGGTGCCTACATAGGCTACATTGGGATTGTTTTCTATATAGTTATCAAACAAAACGGTAGGCATTGTAGTATTTTTGAGCTGCTGCATCCATTCATCGTGAAGAGCAAAACCTACCAGAAATGCGCCACAATAGCCATTCTTTAATATATATGTATCATATTTTTCTTCTGCCTGAAGCTGAGGTGTGACAGGGATGATGTCCACGTCCCATTTGTGCTTAAAAGCATTCTGTTTGAAGCCAAGCACTACATCATATCCGAACTCATCGATAGACTCGTAGTTCATATTTTCAATAAACAGAGCCAGCTTGCGGTTTTCTACCTTTCTGGAGCGCTTTGTGCTGTAGCCCATTTCGACAGCAGTGTCTAAAACTGTCTGACGAAGCTCCTCACTTATATCGCTGGCGCCATTTAATCCTTTTGAAACAGTGCTGATTGACACACCCAGCCGGGCGGCAATATCCTTAATAGTAGCCATAGTATTTGTCCTTTCTTATGTGATAATTAAATTATACATTTACTATCAGAAATAGGCAATATTTTCTGTAATAAATTTTTCGAAAAAAATCTTCGAAACTGTGGTAATAACTACCAAAAAATGAATGTAAATTACGTGAAAAATGGCAAAAATGAGTTTAAAACCACTAAAAAGATTGACAAATCTGACAATAGGAAATAAAATAATCTCAGATACGAAAAAAATAGAAAATTTTAGGAAAGAGGAATGGTAATTTGGAGGCCAGAGAAAATCTCAGAGGCTCCGGAATACTTCTTTCAATCTCGAGTCTGCCGTCACCATATGGTATAGGTACTCTTGGGAGAGAGGCTTACAATTTTGTTGATCTCCTTGGTGATTTGAAACAGAAGTACTGGCAGGTTCTTCCGGTAGGCCCCACCATATTTGGCGATAGTCCATATCAGCCATCATCAGGCTGTGCGGGCAATATCTATTTCATAGATTTAGATAAGCTGGTAGATGAGGGGTTGTTAGAGAAGGAAGAGATCCTGGGGTATAACTGGGGCACAGACGAATCAGAAATTGATTATGCAGCATTACATCAGAACAGATGCAAGATTTTACAAAAAGCGTTTGAAAGATTTGATACAAATGCACAAGAGTTTCAGGATTTTGTAAAAAAACAGTCGGAGTGGCTTGGACAATATGCACTATTTATGGCACTGAAAACCGACAATTTATACAAAAATTGGAGCGAGTGGCCAAGTGAGTATAGAAATCCGCAAACGGTTGCGCTTGAAAAGTACCAAAAAAAGAATTATAATACAATTACTTTTTGGAAGTTCTGCCAATATAAATTCTTCGAGCAATGGGAGGATTTAAAAAATTATGCTAACTCAAAAGGTGTCTACATAATAGGCGATATCTCATTCTATGTAGGATATGACAGTGTAGATGTGTGGGCAGAGAGACAACTCTTTATGATGAGCGCAAACGATACACCAGAGTATGTTGCAGCTGCCGGTCCTGATAAGTATTCAGAGAGCGGACAGGTGTGGGGCAATCCGATGTATGACTGGGATGCCATGAAGGAGGACAACTTCTCATGGTGGAGAAAGCGAATGCGTGTATGCAGAGAACTTTTTGATATTGTCAGGATTGATCATTTCGCAGGAATTGTGAAAGCATATGCGGTACCGTACGGACAGGATAAGAGCCTATCCGGGAAATGGTTCAAGGGACCGGGACGCAGGCTTGTCAATGCAATTAACGAAGAGCTTGAAGGGGTTAATGTAGTGGCTGATGATTATACATCAGCAAGCCTTTTACCGGGAGTGAAAAAGCTCCTTGCAAAATCGGGCTGGATGGGAACTAAGGTCATGATGTTCGCTTTTGATGGTGATCCGACAAACGAATATCTGCCACACAATTATACCGATTCACATGTAGTTGCATATATTGGCACACATGACAATGAGACGATAGTTGGTTCATTCAGTGACAAGACAGATTATGAGCTTGCTTATCTGTATGAGTATCTGAATATTGAAAATAAATCACAGGTTCCAAATGCTCTTATCAGGGAGCTGTATCACAGCACCGCAGAGCTGGCGATAGTCCAGATGCAGGATATATTAGAGCTTGGAAATGAGGCGAGGATGAATTATCCTTCGACAGTCGGACATAACTGGAGATGGCGTATGACAAGTAAGCCACACAGATTGGACAACGAAAAGATAGCCTGGATTAGAAACATTGCGGTGGTTTACCGCAGATAATTAATTTGATATAAGTTGCACGGCAATTTATATATATACTTTTTTACATTTTATATTCAAAAAGGAGAGGAAGATATGAAGAAGAAAGTATTAGCATCTTTACTTTGCGCATCTATGGTAGCAACAATGTTTGCAGGATGCGGAAGCAGCAATGGAAATGGAACAGAGAAAGCCGACAAGAAGGCCGGCGGTAAGGAGACCATTACAGTAATGGGACCTTCAGAGGATTTAGATGATGCAAAGGGTGCTTGGCTCAAGACAGAGTGCGAGGCATTTGCTAAAGCAAATCCTGATTTCAACATCGAGTTCAAGTATGTTACATCATCTGAGAGTGATGCAAAGGACGTTGTTACAAAGGATCCTAAGGCAGCAGCTGATGTTTACATGTTTGCAAACGATCAGCTTGAGCCATTAATTAAGGCTAATGCTATTGCTAAGTTAGGTGGAGAGACAGCAGATTATGTTAAGACATCTAACTCAGAGGCTATGGCAGCAACTGTTACATATGATGGAGACATCTACGCAGTTCCTTATACATCAAACACATGGTTCATGTACTATGACAAGAGAGTTTTCTCTGAGGATGATGTAAAGAGCCTTGATACAATGCTTACAAAGGGTAAGGTTTCATTCCCATTTGATAACGGCTGGTATCTCAATGCATTCTATGCAGCAAACGGATGTACAATCTTCGGAGACGGAACAGACAAGGCTGCCGGATATGATTTCAGCGGAGATAAGGCAGTAGCAGTTACAAACTACATCGTAGATTTATTTGCAAATCCAAACTTCGTAATGGATAACAATGAGGGATCACTTGGTCTTGCTGGACTTAAGGATGGTTCAGTAAACGCTTACTTCAATGGTAACTGGAACTATGACGCAGTTAAAGAGGCACTTGGTGAGGAGAACGTTGGTGTTGCAGCTCTTCCTACAATCAATATTGGTGGAAAAGACTGCCAGTTAAAGGCATTCTTAGGATCTAAGGCTATCGGTGTTAACCCTAACTGCAAGAACCAGGAAGTAGCAGTTAAGCTTGCAGCATTCCTTGGAAGTGAGGATGCACAGCTTGCTCACTTCAAGTTAAGAGCACAGGCTCCTGTAAACAAAGATCTTGTAACAAACGAGGAAATCGCAGCAGATCCTGTAGCAGCAGCTATGGCTAAGGTTTCATCTGATTGTTCAGTAGCACAGCCTATCATTGATATGGCAGGTTACTGGGATGCAGCTACACCATTCGGTGATGCTTTCCAGAACGGTGCAGAAGGCCAGATTACAAAGGACAATGCAGCTCAGAAGACAGAGGACTTCAATACTCAGCTTAATGATTCTCTTAAATAATTAAGTAGATCAGATTATGATTCCAAGGTTCCGGGTAGCCGGAATCTTGGAATAAATTAGTTTAAAGGATTGGCATATATAATGCATGCCAGGAGGAAAAGTATGATAGGAGCAAACAAAAAGAAAAAGGTTTCGGAATTTGCTACTCCGTATACTGTTGGCAATGCCCTCACAAAAGGCGGAGCTACAGTTAAGCTATCGGCACTCGTAATGGGTCTTGCCAATATGGCTCATAAGCAGATCATAAAGGGTCTGATTTTTCTTGCTATAGAGATTGCATATATAGCATATATGGTTAGTGCTGGTGCTTATTACATTTCCATGCTGCCTTCACTTGGCTGGAGAAAACAGGAAGAGGTATTTAATGAGCAGAAGCAGATTTATGAATATGTTGCAGGCGACCAGTCAGTATTATTACTGTTATATGGCGTCATAACAATTGCCATCACAGTATTATTTATTTACATGTGGTGCGAGAATTTAAAGAGCGGATATAAGGCAGAATGCCTTTCAAAAGCTGGAAAAGAAATCAATTCTTTTGGCAAAGATGTCAAGGATTTATTTGATAAAAACCTACATAAGACACTTATGTTTCTCCCACTTATGGGAATATTTATTTTTACAGTTTTACCATTGCTGTTCATGATTCCAATGGCCTTTACAAACTATTCAGTAAAGGGTGATCATCTGGTATTGTTCGACTGGACAGGCTTTGCCTCATTCGGACAGGTGCTTGGACTTGGTGGTAAGCTTGGTAAGATATTCTGGAGAGTACTCGGATGGACAATCTGCTGGGCTGTATTTGCAACCTTCCTTTGTAACTTCCTTGGACTCCTTCTTGCTATCGTTATCAATCGTAAAGAGACACATTGCAAGGCATTCTGGCGTACATGCTTTGTTATCTCAATTGCGGTACCGCAGTTCGTATCACTCCTTGTAATGAGACAGATGTTCCAGCCACAGGGTGCTGTTAATAACCTGCTTTTGGAGTGGGGCTGGATTGATAACCCGCTTCCATTCTGGACCAACACTATGTGGGCGAGAGTTTCTGTTATTCTCATCAACTGCTGGGTAGGTATTCCGTATACCATGCTTCAGGTTACAGGTGTATTACAGAATGTGCCTTCAGAGCTTTATGAGGCTGCAAAGATTGATGGTGCAAACGCAGCACAGATCTTCTTTAAGATCACACTCCCATATATCATGTTTATCATGGGACCATATATCATCACACAGTTTACCGGAAATATCAACAACTTCAACGTTATCTACCTGTTATCAGCAGGAAAGCCTACACCTGTCGGAGACAGTGCAGGAAAGACGGACCTTCTGGTTACGTGGTTGTACAAGCTGACTATTGATAATCAGGAGTACAATATCGGTGCCGTTATCGGTATCCTCACATTCGTTGTACTTTCTATCGTAGCGCTTGTTACATACAGAAATACAAAATCATACAAGGATGAGGAGGGATTCATGTAATGAGTAGTGTAGCAAAAGCAAAAAAACCTATGTCTGCCGGACGTGCTAAGAAAGTAGCAAAGAATTCCCTTGTTCATATCATTCTTGGAATACTTGCTGTAGTATGGTTGTTCCCAATTTTCTGGATTATTATGACAAGCTTTAGAGCTGAGAGTGGTGCTTATACAAAGTACTTCTTCCCACATGGCTTTACGTTTAGCAACTATACAAGGCTGTTCACAGAGACTACACTGTTGAACTTCCCGAGAGCATTTTTTAATACACTGTTTATTTCAGTGTTCTCATGTATCATTTCAACAGTATTTGTACTTTCTGTTGCGTATTGTATGTCACGACTGAGATTTAAGATGCGTAAGCCTTTCATGAATCTGGCTATGATTCTTGGATTGTTCCCAGCGTTCATGTCAATGGTTGCCGTATACTTTATCTTAAAGGCTATCGGACTTACAGAGGGCAGTATGCTTCGAATTTCATTGATTCTGATTTACTCAGCAGGAGCAGGAACAGGCTTCTATATCGCAAAGGGATTCTTTGATACTGTGCCTAAGTCTCTTACTGAGGCGGCTATCCTTGACGGATGTACACAGTTCCAGGTATTTTACAAGGTTATCCTGCCACTCAGTAAGCCAATCGTAGTATATACAGTACTTACAGCATTCCTTGCGCCATGGCTTGATTTCGTATTTGTAAAGGTTATCGTTGGTCCAAACGACAAGTATTGGACAGTATCTCTTCTCCTTTACAACATGCTTGAGAAAGAGTTTATAAACGGATGGTTCACAAGATGGGCTGCTGCTGCAGTTGTTGTATCAATACCTATCTCAATACTTTTCATCATCATGCAGAGATTCTACGTGGATGGACTTACAGGAGCTGTCAAAGGCTAATTTGGTTTTATTTAGGCCGCTGCACTTTTGTGCGGCGGCTTTTGGTTTATATTGGGTTGTGGCAACTTTGGGGGTGTGTGGCAAACTTAGCACTTTCAGGTTGTGTGGTGCCGGCATGGCACACAGTATATTCCTCAGGAAAATATGAAGTCAGCCACGGGCTTTCTTCGCTGCTTGGATTTGGAGAGATGAGGTGTGTGGCTTGTTTGTGGGGCATGGTACCCCGTGGCAGTTCATATTTTTCTTCGGAACACACTGTGTACCCTCCGGCCGGAGGGTACCGTGTGCTAAGTTTGTTGCTACTTTGTGGAAGATGTGAGAATTGAGTTAACTACATACTTATGAGTAATGCTGGCTGCGTTGCAGCGTCGCAAAATATCCGGTGGACGATTGTTCAGTGCGTATTGAAATGGAGTGTGGACAAAGCAAGAGAATCGTATGTTTTAGCGAATATGTGTAGTGATTTTGTAGATACAAGTTTGCTCAGAATTTAGTTAAGAAAAGGAGTGCGTATGATTAATAATAAAATAGGCGGCCGCAAAATGGTCGGCAGGGCTGTGAATAGATTGGCGGGCAGGTTGACTGCTGTGGCATTGACGGCAGCTATGGCGGTGTCAATGCTTGCGGGATGTGCTGCGGGTGGAAAGAATACCGAGACGGCAGCAAAGAAGGAGTACAAGCCTTCTGCTATGGAGCAGATGAATGCGAAAAATGATCCTAATGTGATTCAGGACAATTACAGGACCTGCTATGAGGTGTTCGTATACAGCTTTTTTGACAGTGACGGTGACGGCATTGGGGATTTAAATGGACTTACAGAGAAGCTTGACTATATCGAGGGACTTGGCTGCAATGAAATCTGGATGATGCCTATTATGCCTTCTCCTTCATACCACAAGTATGATATTACGGATTATATGAATATTGACAAGCAGTATGGTACTCTGGATGATTTTGATGCGCTTATTACGGAGTGTCACAAGCGAAACATCAATGTGATTATTGACTTTGTAATAAATCACACATCTAACGAGCATCCGTGGTTTAAGGCGGCTGCTGATTATATCAAGTCGCTTCCTGATGGGGCAGAGCCGGATTCTTCGGAATGTCCTTATGTTGATTACTATAATTTTAGCAAAACCAATGCCGGAGGCTACAACCGGCTGCCGGGCACGAATTGGTATTACGAGTCACAGTTTGTAGACAGCATGCCTGACCTTAACCTGCAGAGCGAAGCTGTAAGAGGGGAGATTGACAAGATTACATCCTTCTGGCTTGACCGCGGCGTGGATGGCTTCAGACTGGATGCTGTGCTTTATTACAATAATAATAACCAGACTGAGACTATAGATGACCTCACATGGCTTGTGAACAATGTGAAGAGCAAAAAGGCCGATGCTTATATGGTTGGTGAGGGCTGGACTACATACAGAGAGTATGCGAAGTACTATAAGAGTGGAATTGACAGTATGTTCAACTTTGATTTTTCACAGCAGGATGGATATATTGGAAAGGTGTTAAACGGTACAGCAAATCATGGTGCCAGCACATACGGCAATGCTTTGGTTGATGTGGAAAATGAGATAAAGAAGTATACAGACTCATACATTGATGCACCTTTTTATACAAATCATGATATGGGACGCAGCGCAGGATATTACAACGGAGATAATGCCGAGGAGAAAACCAAGATGGCGCAGGCCATGAATCTTCTTATGCCCGGAAATGCTTTTTTGTATTATGGAGAGGAAATCGGCATGAGAGGCGCAGCCAATGATGAGACGAAGCGTCTTGCCATGAGATGGAGCGGGGATTCAAAAGCTAAGGGAATGTGTGTGGGACCTCAGAATGCAGAAGAAACCGAGCAGACATACGATACCCTTGATAAGCAGATGGAGGATCCATACTCTATTTACAACTTTGTGAAGCAGACAATATCAATAAGAAATGCTTTCCCGGAGATAGCACGAGGTACAAATACCTTTGAAAAGGATCTGTCAAATGATAATGTGTGTATATTCACAAGAGAGTACAATGGTGAGAAAGCAGTGCTTATATTTAATCCATCAAAAGATGAAGCAAGTGTGGATGTGTCATCGCTTGGAGTAAATGATGCTGTTGCAATGCTTCAGACTACAAAGAAAGCACCGTCATATAAGGATGGAACGGCAAAGCTGCCGGCATATTCGGTGCTTGTTTTGAAGTAAAATTATTAAATTATATAATTAAATTGAGGGATGATTTTTAAAGCGTGCGCAATTATACAATTGCGCACGCTTATTTTAATAGATTTTGACATTTTGCATAATTTGTGAGTTTTAAGTTGAGATAATAATGACGTAGCATTAATTATTAAAAAAATGTAATATTTTAATATCAAAAAAGGAGGATTCATATATGAAGAAAATTAGAAAAGGAGCACTATGCTGTATTCTGTTACTTGCGATAATTATTTCGTCAATTCCAATGAATAAAGAAATTATCAAGGCGTCATCAGATTCGTATCTTAGTGTGCGAGGAGTGGATTTATCAAGCATAATAGCATTTGAAAAATCAGGACAGAAATTTTATTACGAAGATGGAAAACAAGGGGATATTTTTGATATTTTGAAAAATTCTGGAGTAAATTATATACGGGTTCGTGTGTGGAACAATCCTTATGATACTGAAACAGGATTAGGATATGGCGGAGGAAATAATGACATTTGGAAAGCCATAGAAATAGGCAAAAGGGCTACCGAAAAGGGAATGAAGGTTTTTGTGGATTTTCAATATTCAGATTTTTGGGCTGATCCAGCAAAACAGTATGCACCAAAAGAATGGAAAAATTATTCAAATTCACAAAAGATATCGTCGATTTATCAATTTACTTTTAGTTCATTAAAAACGTTGATTGATTCGGGAATTAACGTGGGGATGGTACAGATTGGAAATGAAACAAATGGTTCTATGTGTGGAATGGGTGGATTATATGATGGAGTGTGGAATTTAACATCTGGTGTAGGAGATGGATTGAAAAGTGGATGCAATGCAGTAAATGATATTAATAAATATTATGGTTATTCAGATTCCAAAAAGATACTTCGTGTATTACATTTCACAGATCCAACAACAACTTCTGAATGGTATGCAGAGCAGGTTAGAAATGTAGGTGTAGATTATGATGTTTTGTCTGTGTCAGCTTATCCATTTTGGTTTGGGCATGCATCTGATTTAGCATCTACATTAAAAAATATTTCTGTTAAATATAATAAGAAAGTTATGGTAGCTGAAACAGCATATCCTTATACTTTTAACAATGCTGATGATACAGTGAATAATATTGGCTCTAAAGAAGATATGAC
>SKEE01001708.1_pt1 | contig 17175 bp, 13 predicted proteins | sample 4826661 | NCBI WGS metagenome assembly SKEE01 (sample SAMN11008817, study PRJNA524170) | human gut metagenome | biome: Human fecal sample; material: Feces; isolation source: fecal sample from pouch patient p20 | host: Homo sapiens | place: Israel: Tel-Aviv | collected 2016-11-14
TCACATCTCCCTTCGCCTGCCGTCGGCGTATCAATGACTTGACACGTGCATTGAGTTCCGCCAGATGGAAAGGCTTTGTAAGGTAATCGTCGGCACCCATATCAAGTCCTTTTACCTTATCCATCTCACTTGACTTTGCGGTAACAAGAATAACCGGAATATTTTTTGTAGACTTGTCTTTTCTTAATTTTTCAAGTACAGACAATCCGTCAAAATCGGGAAGCATTACATCAAGAATAACAAGCTGCGGCTTTATTTCTGCACACGCTTTAAAAAAACTCTTGCTTTCTCCAAAGCTTTTAACCTCATAACCGCTGTTTTTCAGTGCGTAGGTTTCAAGCTCCCTGATGTCTGTATCGTCTTCTACAATATAAATTAACATATAATTCTAACTCCCCGATATAGATTTAAGGCAGACATACTTCCGCCTTAAACCTAATTATATCACAATAGTCTTGATTTGCAACAAAAATCATCAAAGGTTATACTGTCTTTCCTGTAATTGAAAACACAACCCATTCACCGATGTTCTCTGCGTGGTCGCCGATTTTTTCAAAATACTTTGCAATAAGCAAAACATCTATAGCCTGCTGATCAAGTTCTTTGTTTGCGTTTATAATATCGATAACCTCTTGTTTTACCTTATTGAAAAGGTCATCAATTGCGTCGTCCATAGTAGCTACGGTCTTTGCAAGTTTCAAGTCTTTTTTAACAAAAGCGTCAATAGCCGTTGTTACCATATTTGAAGAACGCTCTGCCATTTCAGAAAGATGAGTCATTGAATAAATATTTTCGCAGTCTTTCAAATAAGTTGACATTTCCGCAATGTCAATAGCCTGATCGCCGATTCTTTCAAGGTCAGTAATCATCTTAAGAGCCGCAGATACCGTTCTTAAGTCACCTGCAACAGGCGACTGTAAAAGGAGGAGATTTAAACAATAGTTTTGTATTTCTCTCTCCATCGTATTGATTTTTTCTTCAATAATTCTTGATGTTTCAAGTTTATCGTATTCACCGTTTGTAATAATGGTTATCGTATTTTTTATTGCACCTTCAACCAAAGCGCCCATTTCAATGAGTTTATCGTTAAGTGCTTTTAATTCCAAATCAAAATACTCTCTCATTAGCCGAACCTTCCTGTAATGTATTCCTCTGTACGCTTATCCTTTGGAGTAGAAAACAAGGTAGCCGTATCAGTGCATTCAATCATTTCGCCAAGCAGGAAGAATGCCGTATTATCAGCAATTCTCATTGCCTGCTGCATATTATGTGTAACCATAATAATGGTATATTTATCTTTAAGCTTCATACAAAGTTCCTCGATTTTACCTGTGGAAATAGGGTCAAGTGCAGATGTTGCCTCGTCCATAAGTAAAACTTCAGGCTTTACCGCAAGCGCTCTTGCAATGCAAAGACGCTGCTGCTGACCGCCCGAAAGGCCGAGTGCGCTCTTTTTAAGTCTGTCCTTAAGTTCATCCCAGATAGCGGCATCTTTCAAAGACTGCTCTACGATTTCGTCAAGCTCTCTTCTGCTTCTTATACCGTGTGTTCTCGGACCGAAAGCTATGTTATCATACACGCTCATAGGAAACGGATTTGCTTTTTGAAAAACCATACCCACTCTTTTTCTGAGAACATTTACATCCATATTTTTGCCGTAAATATCCTCGTTATCAAGACGGATATCACCTGTAATTTTACAACCCTCAACCAAATCATTCATTCTGTTAAGTGATTTCAGGAGCGTTGATTTACCGCAGCCCGACGGGCCGATAAAAGCTGTAATACGGTTTGCCTCCATATTAAAGTTTACAGACTTTAATGCGTGAAATTTGCCGTAATACAGGTTCATATCCTTAATTGTAAACTTATCCATTTATTTTCCTTCCACTCTTACTTATTTTTACTTGTAAGCTTTTTGGCGATAAATGCCGAAAGCGTATTTATTAAAAGTACAAGCACAAGCAATACAACCGCTGTTGCCCAAGCCTGATCTGTATGCAATCCCTCGTTTGCAAGTACATACATATGAATAGCAAGCGTTCTGCCCGAAGACATAAGACCTTTTGCAAGACCCGATGCCGAACCCGATGTATATAAAAGAGCCGCAGTTTCTCCGACTATTCTGCCGACTGCAAGAATTATACCTGCAAGAATACCCGGCATTGCACTCGGAAGAATTATTCTTATAATTGTTCTCAGCTTGCCTGCGCCAAGTCCGTAACTGCCCTCTCGGTACGAGTCGGGAACAGAAAGCAAAGCTTCCTCTGTAGTTCTCATAATTGTCGGTAATACCATAATTGCAAGTGTAAAAGAACCTGCAAGCAATGAAAGTCGCCACTGCAAAGTAGTTACAAAGAATAACATACCGAACAAGCCGTAAACAATCGACGGAATACCCGAAAGAGTTTCTGCCATAGTTCTGATAAGTTTTACAAACTTGTTGCCCCTTTTTGCATATTCCGCAAGGTAAATCGCAGCACCTACGCCAAACGGTACGGCAATTACCAAGGTAAGCAAAGTTACCACAACAGTATTGATAATTGCCGGCATACAGGATACATTATCACTGTTATATTCCCATGCAAACAGCTCCGGTGTAATATGCGGAACACCCATTACAAGAATATATACAATTAAAAATACCAGAGCAAGCACTGATATTGCCGCTGCAAGTACAACCAATATAAACAAAACAAGTGAAAGCGGCTTTCTTTTATATTCTCTTAATCTTTGGGCAAATCCTGTTTTATTGATTGCCTTTATTTCATTGTTATCAGCCATTCTTTTCACTCCTGCTCTTAATTGCCTGCATTGAAAGTGTAATAATTAATATGAACACAAACAAAACTACACCTGTTGCTATAAGTGCCTGTCTGTGAAGTCCCGTTGAGTAACCCATCTCAAGTACAATATTTGCTGTAAGCGTTCTTACACCGTCCGTAAGTGATGTAGGAATCTGTACCTGGTTGCCTGCAATCAGGATAACCGCCATAGTTTCGCCGATTGCTCTGCCTATGCCAAGCACAACACCTGCAAGAATACCCGACTTTGCGGCAGGAAGCATAGTTTTAAACACACTTCTCTCTCTTGTTGCGCCGAGTGCCAATGCACCCTCGTAGTAATTTTCGGGCACCGCACGGATTGCCGATTCCGACACACCGATTATTGTAGGCAAAATCATAATGCCAAGCACTATTGACGCTGCAAGCAGGCTTGAGCCGTCGCCGCCGAAATTTTCACGAATAAACGGTACAATTACCATAAGTCCGAAAAAGCCGTAAACGATTGACGGAATACCTGCGAGTAATTCTGTTGCGGGTTTTATAACCTTATATAACGGTTTCGGACAAAAGCGAGCAAGGAAAACCGCTGTTAAAATTCCGATCGGCACACCGATTACAACAGCGCCTGCCGTAACATAGATACTACCGATAATCATTGTAAAGATGCCGTAGCTAGCCGGAACATTTGTAGGTGCCCATTCAGAGCCGCCTATAAAATCAAAAAATCCGATTTCTGCCATTGCCGGAACACCGTTGTAGAAAAGGAAAATACATATAAGCACAACTGCCGCTATGCTTGCAAGGGCTGTCAGGAAGAAAACTCCCTGCATAGCCCTTTCTTTAATATTGCTTAATCTCATTTAGTTATATCGCTCCAAACCTTAGCTTCGCCTGTATAGATAGCTTTTACCTGATCCATTGTGAGATTTTCTGTAGTATTGTTTGTATTTACGATTACCGCAATACCGTCTTTTGCAATTGTTGTTGATGTAAGAGCTGTTTCTGTATCTTTAAGCTCTCTTGATGCCATACCGATGTCACAAGTACCCTCAAGTGCAGACTGCATACCTGCCGAAGAGTCTGATGTCTGGAGTTCGATTTCTGCCTTTGTATTTACCTGCTTGTAAGCCTCGATGAGTTTTTCCATTACAGGTGATACTGAAGTTGAACCTGCTACTGTAATTTTGCCCTCCGGCTTTGTTCCTGCATATGCTGCGTTTTCAGATACCGGAACATAACCCTCTTTAGAAATTACTGCCTGACCGTCTGAGCTTAAGATATAATCTACAAAATCCTTAGCAAGACCGCTTAAGTCGCCCTTATAAGCAATGTTGAACGGACGGCTGATTTTGTATTCGCCTGATTTTACATTTTCTGCTGTTGCCTCAACATCTTCAACCTTAAGAGCCTTAACGCTGTCGTTGAGTGAACCGAGTGAAATGTAACCGATTGCTGCATCATTGCCCTTTACATTAGTAATAACAGCCTCAGTACCGTTTACTGTAACTGCATCTGTTCTTGTCGTATCTTTCTTTGTGTCGCCGTCTTTAACAAGAACACCTGTAAGCTCTACAAAAGCATCACGAGTACCGGAACCCTGCTCTCTTGTAATTACAGAAAGTGTTTTGCTTGTATCAAAAGCACTTGTGTTTGATGAACCGGCATTGCTTGAGTTGTCGCCTGATGCTGTTGATGAAGAATTGCCGCCGCAGCCTGCAAATGCACTTGCCATAATTACGCCTGCTGCTAATACCGATAATAATTTTGTACTTGTTTTTTTCATAAATATAATCTCCTCAAATAATTATCGTACTTCTTTTGAGTACGCTCTTAGTTTAGTTAATTTTTGTAAAGCTATTTACCTCCTATTTGTAAAATACCCGTAAAAAATTATTTTAATTATGTTATGAAATAATATTTTCTATAAAAAGTGATGACAAGAGGCAAATAATATGTTATAATATTATAAATATTGATATTTAGGAGGCTGAAACCAATGGAAAATACAAAGATTCCATATAAAATTTATCTTGACGAAAGTGAAATACCTACTCAATGGTATAATGTTCGTGCAGATATGAAAAACAAGCCTGCTCCTCTTCTTAACCCTGCTACATTAAAACCAATGACAGCAGAGGAGCTTTATCCTGTTTTCTGTAAAGAACTCGTAGCACAGGAACTTAACGATACAGACGCATACATAGATATTCCGCAGGAAATTCAGGATTTCTATAAAATGTACCGTCCGTCCCCGCTTATCAGAGCATATTTCCTTGAAAAAGCTCTCGGTACTCCTGCTAAGATTTACTATAAGTTTGAGGGTAACAATACAAGCGGCAGTCATAAATTAAACTCTGCCATCGCACAGGCTTATTATGCTAAAAAGCAGGGCCTTAAAGGCGTTACAACAGAAACAGGCGCAGGCCAGTGGGGTACCGCCCTTTCAATGGCTTGTTCTTACTTTGGTCTTGATTGTAAGGTATATATGGTAAAAGTATCTTACGAACAAAAGCCGTTCAGAAGAGAAGTTATGAGAACTTACGGTGCAAGTGTTACTCCTTCCCCGTCTACAGATACTGCAGTCGGCAGAAAAATTCTTAAGGAGCACCCGGGCACAACAGGCAGTCTTGGCTGTGCAATTTCCGAGGCTGTAGAAGTTGCAACTTCTACAGAAGGATACCGTTATGTACTCGGCAGTGTGCTCAATCAGGTACTTCTTCACCAGTCGGTTATCGGTCTTGAGGCTAAAAAAGCTCTTGATAAATACAATGTTAAGCCTGACATCATTATCGGTTGTGCCGGCGGCGGTTCTAACCTTGGCGGTCTTATATCTCCGTTCGTAGGCGAAAAATTAAGAGGTGAGGCTGATTACAGAATTATTGCCGTTGAACCAGCATCTTGCCCAAGCTTGACAAGAGGTAAGTTTGCATATGACTTCTGCGATACCGGCAAGGTTTGCCCGCTCTCTAAGATGTACACACTCGGCAGCGGATTTATTCCGTCTGCTAACCATGCCGGCGGACTTCGTTACCACGGTATGAGCAGCACACTTTCACAGCTTTACCACGACGGTCTTATGGAGGCTACTTCTGTTGAGCAGACATCTGTATTTGCTGCCGCAGAACAATTTGCAAGAGTTGAGGGTATTCTCCCTGCTCCGGAAAGCAGCCATGCAATCAGAGTTGCAATTGATGAGGCTCTCAAATGCAAAGAAACAGGCGAAGAAAAAACTATTCTCTTTGGCCTTACAGGTACAGGCTACTTCGATATGCTTGCATATGAGAAGTTTAACGACGGTCTTATGAGCGACTATATTCCGACAGACGAGGAACTCCAGAAAGGCTTTGACGGTCTTCCGAATGTTCCGGAGAACTGATATAATTATTATGGAGAGAGGCTTTCCTCTCTCCTTTTATTATAGTAATTTTTATTAATAATTGTAAAAATATCAACTCAATTAGCCATAACTAACTCGTAACTACTTGACAAAATAATTCTGTTGTGCTATTATTCCATTCGTAGAAAATTATTCTTGAAAGGAAATGACATATATGGCAAAACCAAAGCTTCCAATTCCTGTAACACTTCTTACAGGTTATCTTGGTTCCGGTAAAACTACACTTATCAACCATGTCCTCGGCAATCAGGAGGGCTACAAATGTGCCGTTATCGTAAATGATATCGGCGAAGTTAATATTGACGCTGAACTTATTCAGAAAGCAGGCGTTGTTACTCAAAAAGATGACAACCTTGTTCCCCTTTCAAACGGCTGTATTTGCTGTACACTTAAAGTTGACCTTATCAATCAGATTGCAGAACTTGTAAAGTCAGGTAAATTTGATTATATTCTCATTGAGGCAAGCGGTATCTGCGAGCCACTACCTATTGCACAGTCTATTGCTGTACTTGAGGGTGACGAAGAGGAAGGCACTCCTGCTATCTGCCGTCTTGACAACATTGTAACTGTTGTTGACGCACTCAGAATGGCTACAGAGTTTGGCTGCGGCGACAATCTTCTTAAAGACGATGTTGACGAAGAAGACATTGAAAGCCTTGTTATTCAGCAGATTGAGTTCTGTTCTACTATCATTCTCAACAAAGTTGATATGGTAAATGAGGAGCAGCTCGGCAGAGTTAAGGCTATGATTAGAACTCTTCAGCCAAAGGCTAAAATTATTGAGGCTAACTACGGTAAGGTAAGCGTTGGCGACATTCTCAATACAAATCTTTATGACTTTGAAGAAACTGCGGGTTCAGCAGGCTGGGCACAGGCTTACGATAAGGACGAAGACGAGAAAAACGAGCATCACGATCATGATGAGGATGAACACGAACATCATCACCACGACGAGGACGAGCATGAGCATCATCACCACGATGAAGACGAGCATGAGCATCACCATCATCATGATGACGAAGATCACTCTCACTGCGACCACGAGCACGGTCACTGCTGCCACCATCACCACCACGGTGACGATGACGAAGAGTACGGTATATGTACTTTTGTGTACCACAGCCGCCGTCCGTTCAATCAGGAAAAATTACAGGAATTTGTAAACAATTGGCCAAAGGGCGTTGTTCGTGCAAAGGGTATTCTTTGGTTCTCCGATAAAGACAAGAGAGATTACCTCTATGTATTTGAGCAGGCAGGCGTACAGATTACCGCTACAGAAAACGGCAAATGGCTTGCTGCATTCCCTAAGAGCGAGCAGAAGAAATACTTTAAAGAGTATCCTGATATTGAAGAGCATTGGGATGAAAAATACGGCGACCGTGAAATCAAACTTGTATTTATCGGTCAGCATATGGATAAGCAGAATATTATTGAACGACTTGACAATTGTCTTGACGATTAATAAAAATAATTACAGGGTTGATTCAGAAAATAGAATCAACCCTGTTTTTTATCAAAAATTGTAATTAATTTATGGTTTAGCACACAGTTAAGATTAAATAATTTTGAAAAAGTATTCCGCATTTAGAATAGAACCTAAATTTTTAATTATTGATATAAAATATAAATTATTCTGATTTATTATCTTCTTTTGTTTTCTTTTTGGCGGCGGATTTAAACGGAACAACCGAACCGTCCTCCTGTTTAATACTTACATTATCGAGAGTATTATCAAACTGTTCTCTGATTTCAGCAAGATACACGGCATAAAGCTGTTTCTGTTCTGCCTGTTCTTCGGCATTAAGTCCGAGTGTTTTCTTTTTCTTTGCAAGTTCATTTATTCTTTTAATTAAATCTTTATCCATAATAATCACTTCCTATGTTAATAATACCACACTGTAAAGTTTTTTGCAATACAAAAGCCGTATCATATGGACAACCATAAGATACGGCTTAATTTTTTACCAGTAACGAGCCTCGGTTTTTACTCTTGTATATGCTTTTTTGCTTCTCGCTCTTGTACGGCGGGCTTTTTTTGAAGCCTTAATATTTTTAATAATATATACACCGCCAAAAATCGAAAGTAAAGCAAGAACTACCACAAACCAAAGACCAACATTAAGATTGCGCTTTACAACTGCCGAAATAATAGCAGGTGTATTGGCCGATGTGTTTGAAAGTGCAGCCTTTGTAACCTTATTTGCAGCCTGCGCTACAACTGCGGCTGAATGTGTATAATCCTGATTTTGTGTATTCTGCAAAACAAATTGTGATGAACCTACCTGCGGCATTGCATACGGACCTGTGTAGCTTACTGTAGAAGCAAGTGCGGAACCGTTGCTTGAAAGTGCTGTTGCCGAGAACATTGCCTGATATGTATCCTGATCCACAATACCTGTAGCTTCAAGATTATTTGCAAGCTGGAATGCCTCAACAGCTTGTACTGTAGTTTCTCCGAAGTAGCCGGTAGCTATTTCATTAAAGAAACCGAGAATAGCAAGTCTGTTCTGAATTGTGAGAACTGAGTTACTCTGATCGCCCAACTGATATGTAGGTGTCTGTTCAGCAAGTTTTGCCTGAACATCGGCATAGGTAGGACAATCTTCCGAGTAAAGAATATCTCTGTCTGTACCTGAAATACCGTCAACATCTACTCCTGCTGCCTGCTGGAACTGAATGTAAGCTGCCTCTGTTGCATCGTCAAACTTACCGTTTACTTCGCCATCATAGTAGCCAAGCTCCTTAAGTCTTTCCTGAATCTTCGTTACTTCGTCACCCTCATCGCCGTTTCTGTAAAGAACAGGCTTTGTAGGTGTTTCTTCTTTTACCTCTTCAGTCGAACTGCTGTTGTCGCTGTCAGTTGAAGAATCGTCAACCGTGTTGTTTGAAGAGTTGTTGTCTGAACTTGAAGAAGAATTGTCGGAAGAATTTGAAGAAGACGGATCTGACGGAGTATTGCTTGATCTGCCCTTTGAATCAAAGTAATATGTAGTGCCGTCAATTGTTCTTGATGTATCTACAATGTATTCGCCGTTTTCATAGTAATAATAATCACCGTTGAACTCTTCCCAACCGTTTTCTATGTAGTCAATAGCGCCTACCTTGTACCACTGCGTCCACCCCATATAATCTACGGTGTCATAGCATACATCTTCGTCATCGTTTCTTGCGTCAACTGCCATACCGTCGCCGATATATACACCGACATGACCATCCATATGAAGACCGAGTCCGTGTATTCGTGGAATACCGTTGCTGACATATCCACTTGCGCTTGATGCATACAGCTGTGAATCTCCGCCTCTTGCGTTGCCTCCGCAATAGGAATAAATAAGGCCGGAACAATCTACGGTACCCGGAGTAGCTCCGCCGTAAACATAGCTCCAACCGCTGTAATATGCATTGAGCGCCCACTCTGCAAGACCTGCACCTGTGCCTGATGCATGAGCTGTAGTACTGCCTGCGACTGCGCACGCACCCGAAAGCATTGTTACACTCAACAGCACAGAAGCAATTTTCTTACTTCGCTGCATTGTATTACCTCCAAATTGTGTCAGGTGTAATAATTACATCAAAATTACACTTATTAACAAATTTGTAATAATTATAGCAGATATTCAAGAAAAAATCAACCCCTTGTTTAGCATCCCTCCCCTTTTTTGTTAAAAAGCACAATAAAAATGCTATTATAATTCAATATCAGAATTTTAATTCGCATTTAGATTACAAATCAAGTAAATTTTTGTAACATTTTGAAATAATTGTAAATATAATTATTTTAAACACGAGGCAACAAATAAGCCGCACTCTGACGAGTACGGCTGAATTTGTAATAATTAAATTATTTTTCATCATGTTTGAAATCATTGTCAGAAATATTGTAAGTAGCACCTACACCTTCCTGAGCAAGTTTCTTTTCGTTTTCAATTACACTGTCCTTTTTGTCAGGCCACTTTGCATAGAGGACCTTCAAAAGGATAGGAGTAAGAATTGAAGAAACAATAATGAGAATGATTACAGCTGTAAAGAACTTAGCGTCCATAAGACCTGCGTCAAGTCCCTTTTGCGCAACAATAAGAGCAACCTCACCGCGGTTCATCATACCTACACCGATTTTAAGCGAATCCGTCATATTGAACTTGCAAATTTTTGCCATACCGCCGCAGCCGATAATTTTGGTTACAAGAGCTACAGCAACAAGTGCGATTGAGAACCATAATATCTGCATATTAAAGTTATCAAAACTTGTCTGTAAACCGATGCTTGCAAAGAAAATAGGTCCGAAGATCATATATGAACTGATGTCCATTTTTCTTTCAATATAACCAGCATCATTGATGTTACAAAGAATAATACCTGCTACATAAGCACCTGTAATATCGGCAATACCAAAGAATTCTTCCGAACAATAAGCTGCCGCAAAACAAAGAACAAGTCCGAAAATCGGAATTCTTCTTGAATGAGGCCAGTGCTTGCTGATCCATTTAAAGAGGAAGTAAAGTGCAAAACCAAGTACAATTGCAAGTACAAAGAAAAGAATTGTCTTGATGCAAACATCAACAGGTGAAACATCAGGGCTCTTGAAGCCGATAACTACGGTAAGAAGAATAATACCTATAATATCGTCAAGTATCGCTGCGGAAAGTATCGTTGTACCGACCTTTCCTTTCAGATGTCCCATTTCCTTAAGAGCCTGTACGGTAATACTAACCGATGTTGCCGCAAGAACAGTACCCATAAATATGCCTTCGTAAAGCCGTGTATCCGGAGTACCGAATCCAAAGCCCATATAAACAAGCATACCGCCTACAAGAGGAACAGCAACACCTGACAAAGCAATCAACAATGCAACAGGTCCTGTTTTTACAAGTTCCTTAAGGTCTGTTCCCAAACCTGCCGAGAACATAAGTAAAATTACGCCGATTTCTGCCATACCTGAAATAAAATCGTCCTTAACTACAAGGTTAAGCAGTGAAGGTCCGATAATAAGGCCGGCAATGATTTCGCCAACAACCTGCGGTGCTTTGAGCTTACGGGCAAGAAGTCCGCAAAGCTTAGCAGCAACAAGGATTATGGCAAGATTTCTTAGAATAAGCATTAAATCCATAGTGCGCCCCTTCTCCCTATACATATTAATATAGGAAATATTAAAAATTTTCCACCATATATTTTAGCACTTTTGCTTTAAATTTCAAGACGGTATTGTTAATATTATAACAGTAGCAACAGTTTTGTCATAATTTACATTTTTTAGCATTTATCTATAATATTTATGTATTTTTTATCTATATACAATTGATTTTAAAATTTTAGAAAATTAGTTGTTTTTTATGGTATTTTAAATTACCATTTTAAAGACATTCAAGTATTTAAGCCTTTATTATTAATTTGTAATTAGAAATAATTTCTTATTATTTTGTCGAATATGTAAGAATACAGCATACCTCAATACTAATTTATTATGTAATGCGATAAAAGTAACAAAAAGCGAAAAAAAAAGCGAAAAAAACATTGACAAATATTTAACAAAGATGTTAGAATGGTATTACTGAAAATTTGAAAATCAGTATCAGTATAAGTTTGAAAGGATCCTTCAAATTATGAAAAAAATATTATGCGCACTTATTGCAGGTGCAATGTGTGCAACAATGGTGTTCAGCCTTGCAGGCTGTGGCTGTTCGAATAAAAACGAACCCGGCTATACCATTGAAGCTACAAAGCCTGACCTTACAGACAACGGCTTTGGTTATTACATTGTAAACAGCAATGAGCTTATGGTAACAGAGTACACAGGTAACGAAAAAAATATTGTTATTCCGGATACCTATAACAACTATAAAGTAACATCAATAGGTCCTAACGCTTTCAGCGAAAAGGACATTGAGAGTATAACAATTCCCGATACGGTAACTGAGATTGAGGGTCATGCTTTCCAGTCATGTACAAATCTTAAGTCGGTTACACTTTCCAAAAATCTTAAAACATTAGGCAATAATGTATTTTTCCTCTGTACTTCACTTGAAGAAGTTACAGTTCCGGGTTCGGTAACAGACCTTGGTCTGTTCACTTTCCAGGGTTCGGGAGTTAAAAAAGTAACTATCGAATCAGGCAGTCTTGAAGAAATCAGAGAATATGTTTTTTATCAATGCCCTGCCATTACAGAAATCGACATTCCTGCCAATGTAACTAAAATGTCTGAATACAGCGTTTGTGATAACGCAAACACTGTTACAATAAATGCTCCAAAGGGTTCTTACGCAGAAAACTATGTAAAAACCAACGGAAAAACCAACAAGCTTGAATTTAAAGCTGTTGAAGAATAAGTCATCCATTTTCAGCTTATTGCTGAATAAAATACAAAATGCAAGATAAGAGGTAGATTTAATGAGCACAAAAGAGTATCCGATCGTAGAAAACGCAGAGACTTTTGAGGCAGCTTTAGCAAAAGTTAAAGAAGCTCAGAAGATTTTCGCAACCTACACACAGGAACAGGTTGACAAGATTTTCCTTGCAGCAGCATCCGCAGCTAACAAGATGAGAATCCCACTCGCTAAAATGGCTGTTGAAGAAACAGGCATGGGCGTAGCTGAAGATAAGGTTATCAAAAACCACTTCGCTTCTGAGTACATTTACAATGCTTATAAAAATGTTCAGACATGTGGCGTAATCGAAGAGGACAAATCTTTCGGTATTAAGAAGATTGCAGAGCCAATCGGTGTTATCGCTGCAGTTATTCCAACAACAAACCCAACATCAACAGCTATCTTTAAGACACTTATCTGCTTAAAGACAAGAAACGGTATCATCATCAGCCCACACCCACGTGCTAAGAAGAGCACAATTGAGGCTGCTAAGGTTGTTCTTGAAGCTGCTGTAGCTGCAGGTGCTCCGGAGGGCATTATCAGCTGGATTGACATTCCAAGCCTTGAGCTTACAAATATGCTTATGCAGGAAGCTGATTGCATCCTTGCTACAGGTGGTCCCGGCATGGTTAAGGCTGCTTACTCATCAGGTAAGCCTGCTCTCGGCGTTGGTGCAGGTAACACTCCTGCAATTATTGACGAATCAGCAGATATTCTCCTTGCTGTAAACTCAATTATTCACTCAAAGACATTCGATAACGGTATGATTTGTGCTTCAGAGCAGTCAGTTATCGTTGAAAAGAAGATTTATTCAAAGGTTAAAAAGGAATTTAAGGCTCGTGGTTGCTATTTCCTTAACGACGAAGAGACAGAGAAGGTAAGAAAGACTATCATCATCAACGGCGCACTTAACGCTAAGATCGTTGGTCAGAAGCCTGTTACAATTGCTGCTCTTGCAGGTGTAACAGTTCCTGAAGAAACAAAGATTCTTATCGGTGAAGTTGAAAGCGTTGACATCAGCGAAGAGTTTGCACACGAGAAGCTTTCTCCTGTACTTGCTATGTACAAGGCAGAGGACTTTGAAGATGCACTTGCTAAGGCTGAGCAGCTCGTTGCTGACGGCGGTTACGGTCATACATCTTCCCTCTATGTTGATGCTGTTAACGATAGAGCTAAGATTGACGAGTTTGCGGGCCGTATGAAGACTTGCCGTATTCTCGTAAACACACCATCTTCACAGGGTGGTATCGGTGACCTCTACAACTTTAAGCTTAGACCATCTCTTACACTCGGCTGCGGCTCATGGGGCGGTAACTCAGTTTCAGAGAACGTAGGTGTCAAGCACCTTATCAACATTAAGACAGTAGCCGAGAGGAGAGAAAATATGCTTTGGTTCAGAGCACCACAGAAGGTTTATATTAAGAGAGGCTGTATGCCTGTTGCTCTTCAGGAACTCAAGGATGTTATGGGTAAGAAGAGAGCATTTATCGTAACTGACTCATTCCTTTACAAGAATGGTTATACAAAGCCAATCACAGATAAACTTGATGAGATGGGCATTGTTTACACAACATTTGCTGATGTTGAGCCTGATCCGTCACTTATCTCTGCTCAGAAGGGTGCAGAGGCTATGCGTAAGTTTGAGCCTGATGTAATCATCGCACTCGGCGGCGGTTCAGCAATGGATGCCGGCAAGATTATGTGGGTTCTCTATGAGCATCCGGAAGCTGACTTCCAGGATATGGCTATGCGTTTCTGCGATATTCGTAAGAGAGTTTATACATTCCCTAAGATGGGTGAAAAGGCTTACTTCATCGCTGTTCCAACATCTTCAGGTACAGGTTCTGAGGTAACACCATTCGCAGTTATCACAGATCAGGAAACAGGCGTTAAGTACCCACTCGCTGACTACGAGCTTATGCCAAATATGGCTATCGTAGATGCTAACAATATGATGAGCGGTCCTAAGGGTCTTACAGCTGCATCAGGTATCGATGCTGTCAGCCACGCACTTGAGGCTTATGCATCAATGATGGCTACTGACTTTACAGACGGTCTTGCACTTAGAGCTCTTGAAGTTATCTTCAAGTATCTCCCGGCTTGCTATGACAACGGTATGAATGAGCCTGTTGCTCGTGAGAAGGTTGCTCACGGTGCTACAATGGCAGGTATGGCATTTGCTAACGCATTCCTCGGTGTATGTCACTCAATGGCTCATAAGCTCGGTGCTTTCCACCACATTCCACACGGTATTGCTAATGCCCTTATGCTTGAGCAGGTTATCCGTTTCAACTCTGTAGAAACTCCTGCTAAGATGGGTACATTCCCACAGTATGATCATCCAAAGACACAGGCTCGTTACGCTGAAGTAGCAAGATTCCTCGGCCTTGGCGGTAAGGACGATGCTGACAGCGTTGAGAACCTCATTAAGGCTGTCAATGACCTTAAGGCAAGAGTTGGTATTAAGAACTCAATCAAGGAGTACGGTATCGATGAAGCTGACTTCCTTGCAAGACTTGACGATATGACAGAGCAGGCATTCGACGATCAGTGCACAGGCGCTAACCCAAGATACCCACTCTTCAAGGAAATCAAGCAGATGTATCTCAATGCTTATTATGGCAACAACAGCGAGACAGTTTAATAGATAAATTATTTCGTTACTTCTCCCCCGTGGTTTTCCACGGGGGATTTTTTAGGTTCTATTTATAAATTATGGTTTGGCTGATTGCTTTATCAAGCAATTATAAAAGTTTGGTCAACCTTTTTAAAGGTCGTGGGTGTGGGCAAAGCCCACAAATACTTTCCGTTTATGCAATCTAACGATAGCCGAACAGCTCGCTGTTTGGCGGCTTGAACACAACGGCGAATGCCCTTAAAAGCGATAGCAACAAGAAAGACATTCGATATATAATAAAAAGTTAATTATTTCTTTTATAAAAGGCTGTCGCCTGTTTTTCAAACTATGTGCAAGCACGCAAACAGCGTGGCTGTTTGCGCCTGATAAATTGTCATATCGGAAGATTTTTATGGGCCCTGCCCATACCCGCAATTTTTGAAAAAATTGAGTAAACTTTTTTTTGGAGGATAATTTAGCGTTAACTAAATTTCAATGCCCGACCGACACTCCGCTAAACCATAATTTAATTGTTAAATATTTATCGTTAAAAAATTGTCAATGTGCACAAAACATTGTTAAGTTTTTATCAATAGTTTAGTTAATAATTTAACATAATTTTTGTTATATACGCTCAATTATGGTATTATTTTTTATTCACTCATACAAAAACAGTAAAATTATATTGTCTAATTAACCAAAGAATTTATTAAAACTTCTGTTATTTTACCTCTATACCTAAGCATAAAGTTGTTGTATAATATAACCAAAGCAAAAGAGAAATTGCTTAGTTTTTTATTGAAAGGAATGACTTTTATGAAATTTGAAACAATTCTTGCCGAAAGAAAGAATAAGGTTATATATAAAGATGGCGATAAGACCATTAAGGTTTTTGACGAATCTTTCCCAAAATCAGATATACTCAACGAGGCACTTAATCAGGCTCGTGTAGAAGAAACAGGTCTTAATATTCCGTCTTTACAGGAAGTAACTAAAATTGACGGAAAGTGGGCAATCATTTCCGATTACATAGAAGGTAAAACACTTGCTCAACTTATGGAAGAAAATCCTGAAAAGACAGACGAATATCTTGAGTTATTTGTAAATTTGCAGATGGAAGTTTTATCAAAGAAAGCTCCTTTACTTAACAAACTTAAAGATAAAATGCAGCGTAAAATTTCCGAAACAGGTCTTGACGCTACAACAAGATATGAGCTTTCTACCCGTTTACACGGTATGCCTAAGCATACAAAGGTTTGCCACGGTGACTTTAACCCAAGTAACATAATTATTACTGCTGACGGCACACCGTATATTCTCGACTGGTCACATGCAACACAAGGCAACGGCTCTGCTGATGCTGCAAGAACATATCTCTTGTTTAAACTTAACAAGCAGGATGAACTTGCTGAAAAGTATATTAAGTTATTCTGTGACAAGACTGATACTGCTCGCCAGTATGTACAGGAATGGTTACCGATTGTAGCTGCTTCTCAGTCAGTTAAGGGCAAAGAGGAAGAGCGTGAATTCTTACTCTCATGGGTAAATGTTTGCGATTACCAGTAATTTTAATTCATAAATTATTTAAATCTTTTTATTAATTCTCCTTACTTTCTAATTCCCGAATAAAAAATGCTCCTGTTCATAAAATAGAACAGGAGCATTTTTTTGAGGTGAACAATATGTCAAGTGTACACAAATTAATTATAAACAACTTGCAATCATTCTGGCTATAAGTCTTGGCATTGGAGGTTTATCCGGATTAATTACAATGATGGGAATGGAGAGTTTTAAAAATGCTAATAAACCTCCACTCACACCCCCTGATTTTCTATTCCCTATCGTATTGACAATACTTTTATGGTTACTTATAATTTTAATGATAAAATGGGTAACATTTGCAGCTTATTTAAATTATGGTTTAGCGGAGTGTCGGTCGGGCATTGAAATTTAGCTAACGCTAAATTCTCCTCTCAAAAACAAAAAAGTTTACTCAATTTTTTCAAAAATTGC
>SKEE01001711.1_pt1 | contig 17159 bp, 18 predicted proteins | sample 4826661 | NCBI WGS metagenome assembly SKEE01 (sample SAMN11008817, study PRJNA524170) | human gut metagenome | biome: Human fecal sample; material: Feces; isolation source: fecal sample from pouch patient p20 | host: Homo sapiens | place: Israel: Tel-Aviv | collected 2016-11-14
CCCCTGGCCGCCACAAACGCTCTATTAAAAATAATTCTTCCGCTGAATATGGCCAAAGCAACGCGGAGGCCATTCGAAATCGTCCCGCACTAAAAGAAGCCGCTGCACAGTCTGTGCAGCGGCTTCTTTCTTTTCTCATTCCCGGCTGCCCACGGCGTCCTCGATGACGCGCAGAAAGGCGTTGCCGTAGCGGGCGGCTTTCTTTTCGCCCACGCCGCTGATGTTCAGCAGCTCGTCGATGCTCATGGGCTTTTTCTCTGCCATCTCCCGCAGGGTGGCATCGTTGAACACCATAAAGGCGGGCAGGTTCTGCTTGCCCGCAAGGCGCTTGCGCACGGCGTACAGAGCGTTGAGCAGCTTTTCGTCCGCTTCGCTCAGGCTGCCGGCTGCGGCGGGCTTTGCGCGGCGGGGCTTTTCCAGCCGGTCGGCGCTCTGGGCGGCACGGCGGCGGGCGTACTCCACCTGCAACTGCGCTTCCTGCTCGGCGGCAAGGCAGCAGGAGCAGTTGCCGCACTTTTGGGGCGCTGCTTCCCCGAAGTATTGCAGCAGAAAGCCGCGCAGGCAGTGCTGGGTGGTGGAGTAGAAGGTCATGTACTTGAGCCGCTCCTCTGCCTTGCGGGCGGCTTCGGCCTTTACATCCGCGGGCAGACCGTTGTCGGCTTCCCGCTCCTTGTCGATAAAAAATCGGATGGTGCGCACATCTGTGCCGGAATACAGCAGGGTACACCGGGCGGGCTGACCATCGCGCCCGGCGCGTCCAGCCTCCTGATAATAGCTTTCCAGATCCTTGGGCATATTATAATGGATGACGAACCGCACGTTGGGCTTGTCGATGCCCATGCCGAAAGCATTGGTGGCCACCATCACCTGCACCCGGTCGTAGAGGAAATCGTCCTGATTCTGCCGCCGGGTGTCCGCATCCAGCTTGGCGTGGTAGGCTGCCGCCCGGATGCTGCGGCTCTGCAGCAGCTGCACCGTCTCGTCCACCTGCCGGGTGGTGCTGCAATACACGATGCCCGCATGATTGCCCTCCTTGAGCACCAGCTCCAGCAGCTCCTTGGGCTTCTGGCTGGGCAGCGCCCGCCGGGTCTCAAAGTACAGATTTGGGCGGTCGAAGCTGGTGGTCACCTCGTAAGGATCTCGCAGCGCCAGATGGGTGCGGATATCCTCCCGCACATGGGCGGTGGCGGTGGCGGTGAATGCGCCTATGACCGGGCGGGCGGGCAGGCTGTCCACAAACGCCTTGATGCGCAGATAGCTGGGGCGGAAGTCCTGTCCCCACTGGCTGATGCAGTGCGCCTCGTCCACCGTGACCATGCTGATCTGCCGCTCCTGCGCGAACCGTTGGAAGCCCGGCATCTCCAGCCGCTCCGGGGCCACATAGATGATCTTGTACCAACCCTCCCGGGCGCGGTGCAGCATCAGCGCCTTCTGGTTGTCGGTCAGGCTGTTGTTCAGAAAAGCCGCCGCCACGCCCGCCTGCACCAGCGCCCCCACCTGATCCTTCATCAGGCTGACCAGCGGGGACACCACGATGGTAATGCCCGGCAGCAGCAGTGCCGGTACCTGATAGCAGATGGATTTGCCCGCGCCGGTGGGCATGACCGCCAGCACATCCTGCCCGGCCAGCAGGCGGCTGACGATTTCCTCCTGCCCGGGGCGGAAGCTGTCGTAGCCGAAAACTTTTTTCAGGATACTGTGCGGGTTTTCCATGGTCTCCTCCGTTATATAAGTAGGTGCGCTGACGCGCCGATCGCTCAAAACCTTATCAGTATACCACAAAACCGATACTTTTGGCAGAAAAAAGCGTCACTTTGCGCAAAAACGTGCGTTATTCGCCCTTTCTGCCCGGGAAGGATAGCTTTTCAGGCGCGAAAATGCTATAATGAGAACACATATCTCCATGCCACCCCCGCAGACTGCCCGGCATGGATCATGCAATGTAAAAAGGAGCATTTATAATATGCAGCAGAAACTTATCACCTTTGCCGTGCCCTGCTACAACTCGGCAGCCTATATGCGTCACTGCATCGAAACGCTGCTGAGCGCAGGTGAACAGGCCGAGATCATTCTGGTGGACGATGGTTCCGTCAAGGATGACACCCCCGCCATCTGCGACGAGTACGCCGCAAAGTACCCCACCATCGTCAAGGCCATCCATCAGGAGAACGGCGGTCACGGCGAGGGCGTCAATCAGGGCATCCGCAACGCCACCGGCCTGTACTACAAGGTAGTGGACAGCGACGACTGGCTGGACACCGACGCCCTGAAAAAGGTGCTGGAGCGCCTGACTACGCTGGTAGCCCGCGGCACCGCGCCGGATATGATGATCTGCAACTATGTGTACGAGCACGTGGAGGACGGCACCAGCCACACCGTGCGCTACACCAACGTGTTCCCGCAGAACCGCCTGTTCGACTGGGTGCACGTCCGGCACTTCCGTCCGGATCAGAACCTGCTGATGCACTCGGTCATGTACCGCACCGAGGTGCTGCGCCAGTGCGGCATGGTGCTGCCCAAGCACACCTTCTATGTGGACAACATCTTTGTGTACCAGCCCCTGCCCTACGTCAAGAGTATGTACTATATGGATCTGGATCTGTACCGCTACTTCATCGGCCGCGCAGACCAGAGCGTGAACGAAAGCGTGATGATCGGCCGTGTGGACCAGCAGCTGCGGGTCACCAGGCACATGATCGACTGTCAGGATCTGGACGCGCTGAAAGACCAGAAGCGTCTGCGCGCCTACATGGTGCACTACCTGTCGGTCATGATGGCGGTCAGCGACATCTTCCTGCTGCTGGACGGCAGCGCCGAAGCACACGCCAAAAAGGCAGAGCTGTGGCAGTACCTCAAGGATCACGTCACCCCCGGCGTCTACCGCGCCGTGCGCGTGAACCTTGGCGGTCTGACCGACCTGCGCTTCCCCGGCGGCGACAAGGTGGTCATTTCCACCTACCGCCAGCTGCGCAAGATCTTCAAGTTCAACTAAGGGCTTTTGCAAAACAGCACCAACAAAAAAAGAGATAGGTTTCCCCGAAAGGGGTTGCCTATCTCTTTTTGCTTTGATCTTATGTTTTCAGCCTTCTGCCCGATCGGTACGGTGAAGGCGGGCTATTTTCCTTATCAGGCACCCACGATCAGGCGCACGGCACCGTAGATGCCGGCATCGTTGCCAAGGCTGGCGGCCTTGATGGGAGTCTCCTTACAGGACTGGAAAGCGTACTCCTTGTAGTGGCGCACCAGCGGGTTGAACAGAATCTCCCCGGCGCGGGCCACGCCGCCGCCGATCATGAACATTTCGGGGTCGGTGGTGGCGGCAATGTTTGCCAGTGCCATGCCCAGCGTGGAGGCCATCTCGTCCACCTCACGGGCAGCCAGTGCATCCCCGGCGCGGGCGGCGTCGAACACGTCCTTGGCTTCAAAGTCCTTGCCGCGCAGGGTGCAGGCGGTGTCCGGGTTTGCGTCCAGCAGCTTCTTCATGCAGCGCACAACGCCGGTGGCGCTGGAATACTGCTCCAGACAGCCGCGCTTGCCGCAGCCGCAGACGGCGGTCTCGTGGGGGTTGACGGTGATGTGGCCGATCTCGCCGCCGGCACCGTGAGCGCCGTCGATGACCTTGCCGTTCACGATGACGCCGCCGCCCACGCCGGTGCCCAGCGTGACCATGACGGCGCTGCGGCAGCCCTGTGCCGCGCCCATCCAGATCTCGCCCAGCGCAGCCACGTTGGCGTCGTTACCCACCAGCACCCGGATGCCGCCCAGCAGCTCGCTGAGCTCAATGGACACGTTGCGGTTGCCCCAGCCGCCAAGGTTTGCACACACGATGGGCACGATGCTGGAATCCAGCACCGGGCCGGGCACGCCCAGACCGACACCCTCGACCTCGTCTGCGGACAGACCCTTTTCCTGCATCTTCTGCTGCACGGCAGCAGCCAGATTTTCCAGAATGTGAGCACCATTATTGGAAGTATCGGTGCTTACCTCCCACTTTTCCAGCAGCTTGCCGCTGGTGGTGAACAGGCCGACCTTGGCAGTAGTGCCGCCCAGATCGATGCCAAATGCGTATTCCTTCATGTCATTTACCCCTTTGATGCGGATGCGCCGCATTTTTTATCAGTATTTTATAGTATACCATATTTTTCCGCAAAAGAGCAGTGCTGCGGCGGCATTTCGTGCAATCGGACTGAAATCCATGTAAAATTTTGGGCAGTTCCACAAGGAGATTCAGCGCACGGTGTTGGTCAGCGTGCCGATTCCCTCGATCTCGCACTGCACGGTGTCGCCCGGGTGCAAAAACTGCGGCGGGTCCATGCCCATGCCCACCCCGGCAGGGGTGCCGGTGGCAATGATGGTACCGGCTTTCAGGGTCATGCCCTGCGAAAGCTCGTGGATGACGTGGTCGATATCAAAAATTTGCAGTTTGGTGTTGGAATCCTGCCGCAGTTCGCCGTTCACCCGGCTGCGGATAGGCAGCGCGGGCGGGTAGGTGTCAAATTCATCGGCGGTGACGATGCAGGGCCCCATGGGGGTAAAGCCGTCCAGACTTTTGCCGAAATACCACTGCTTGTGGGCGGTCTGTACGTCTCGGGCGGAGACATCGTTCAGGATGGTGTAGCCGAACACATAATCTTTGGTCTGTCCGGCGGGCACATCCTTGGCATCCTTGCCCAGCACCACAGCCAGCTCACACTCGTAGTCCAGCTTCTGCACAAGGTCGGTGTGCGCCTCGATGAAGCCGCCGTCCGGTACCGCGCGGCTGACCCGCTTGGAGAAGTAGATGGCGTCCTGATGCTTTGTGGCAAAGGCGTCCGCAGAATACTTTTCGGCCTCATCCGAGTGTGCCATGTAGTTGATGCCCAGACAGACCACGTCCTGCGCAGGGCAAGGGATGGGGCTTTGCAGGGTGACGGCTTCCACCGGCAGCGCGGGGATGCCGCTGATGGCCAGCTGCAAACCGAACCGCACCTGCGGGGTGAGAAAGGGGATGGCGTCGGACAGGGTCTCGTAGGAGAGCCCCAGCCAGCTCAGCGGCCAGACCTGTGTGCCGTCCTGCGAGAGGATGGCAGGGTCCTCCACACCGTCCGGCAGGCGGCAGGTGACAAAACGCATACAGTGCCCCTCCTCTCAGTGCCGGTAGGCGATGGCGCTGCGGATGCGGTCGGCTTCCGCTTCTCCGGCCAGCTGGCGCACCAGCTCCAGCGCAAAGGGGATAGCGCCGCCCAGACCGTAGCTGGTGGTGATGTTGCCATCCACGACCACCTCGGTGTCCAGCACATGGGCGCCGGCCAGCTTGTCCTGAAATGCAGCGTGAGCGGTGGCGTTTTTGCCCTCCAGCAGACCCAGTGCTGCCAGCACGCTGGGCGCAGCGCAGATGGCGGCTACCTTTTTGCCTGCCTTTGCAAAGGCGGCGCAAGTGTCGGTCACCGTCTTGTTGGCGGCAAGGTTCGGCGTACCGGGAATGCCGCCGGGCAGCACCACCAGATCTACGTCGGAATAATCGACTTCCTCCGCCAGTGCATCGGCGGTGATATGCACCTTATGGCTGCTCAGAATCTCCCGGCTGCCGGAAGCGCTTGCCACCAGCACCTCCACCTTGGCGCGGCGGAGCAGGTCCACCACCAGCAGTGCCTCGCACTCCTCGGTGCCTTCCGCAAAAAATACAACAGCTTTTGCCATAAGAATAACCTCCCATATCAAATATCAAAAAGAAAAGCCGCGTGCCGCAGCTTTGGGCAACAGCCCTTTTGGCGGTACGCGGCCTTTGGATCAGTCAGCGGACTTTTTTTCAGCTTCCAGCAGCGCACGCAGCACACTGTCGTCCGCGCTCAGCACCCGGCTGACCCGGCTGATGATAGCGCTGGACGCACCGGTCTTGTCCATGATCTCGGTGTAGATGCACTTGTCGGCCAACAGTTCGGCAATGTTGTAGCGCTGCTCCATTGCGCTGAGCTCCGAATAGCTGCACACGTCCTGCAGAAAACGATAGCATTCCTCCGGGGTCTTGAGCTGCAGAAAAGCCCGGTACAGGCCGGAGTTGCCGGTGGGATGATCTTTCGCCATGATAGTCTCCTTTTTTGCACAGAATGCCCGCAGACAGCGGCTTTATTACACTACATCAGTGTAGTACAAACGCGGATAAATTTCAATGGCTATTTTGTGATTTTTCGAAAATCAGCTCAGGGTATGCTCATACACCAGCTCGCTGCGGGGCACGGAGCCGTTTTCCTGCTCGGCGGGGCGCAGCTCGCGGTAGCGCAGCGCCTTGAAGAACTGCTGCACCGGCAGCGCCTTGGCGTGGATGGTGCACCACACCCGGCCCTTGCCCTCGCCCTTGGCCAGCCGCTCGCAGGTCTGCACGATATCTCTGCCGATGGCCTTGCCGCGGTACTCCGGCTTGAGGTACAGGTGCATCAGGTGCAGGGCGGTGTTCTCCATCTTCCACGCAAAGTAGCCGATGAGCTTGCCCCCCAGAAACACCAGAAAATAGTTCACGTCATTGTCGATGTCCGCTTCAATAGCGTCGGCGCTTTGCAGCTCCTCCACGAGGGTGTCCAGCTGCTTTGCGGGGTAGTAGCGCTTGTAGACCTCGTGCCACAGCTCGCTGGCAAGGTCGGCAGTGTTGTGGATGTATTTGGCCTTTGCGACCAGCTTGTAATCAGGCTTCATAAAACTCCTTATACTTTTACGATGTAATCCGGTTTGCGGGGCGCGGCGGGCTTGGGTGCGGCGGCGGGGTAGCCCAGAATGCAGTGGCCTACGCCGATCCAGTCGCCCTCGATGCCCCACTTTTTCAGCAGTGCCTTGCCCTCGGCGGAGTCGAACTCCTCCCGGGCGCGGTTGATCCAGCAGCTGCCCAGCCCCAGCGATGCGGCAGCCAGCATCAGGTTGCCCATGACAAGGCTGCCGTCCTGCACGGCGCAGTTTGCGTGGGCATCGGCCAGCACCACCAGAATGGTGGGTGCGCCGTACATGGGGTCGCTGTCGGCACCCATGACGGCGGCGTTCATCCGGGTCAGCTGGGCACGGGTAGCGGCATCCTGCACGACCACGATCTTAGCGCTCTGGCGTCCCATAGCGCTGGCGGCGTAGGTGCCGGCCTCCAGTACGGCGTCCAGCTCGGCATCCGTGATCTGCCGGGGCTCGTAGGCGCGGCAGCTGCGGCGGCTGTGAATGGTTTGTAAAGTCTCGTTGGTCATGAAAGATCCCCTCCTTAAATAGTGGATGGCTTTATTGTACCACAACCTGCGCCGGAGTGCAAAGTGCCCGCCGGTAAAAACCATCGGAATCAATTTCCGCTTAAAGGCTTCCCCCGGACGGGGGAAGCTGTCACCGCAGGTGATTGATGAGGGCGCAGGCAAGCAGCAGCTTGCGGGAAATTACCCCTCATCCGGCGCTGCGCGCCACCTTCCCCCCAAGGGGTGAAGGCTTTTGTCCTGAGCCAAGATATGGATTTAACTTTCGAAAACGTTTGCGCTGCAAAAACACGACAGAATGCACAAAAAACAAAAGAAAGATTATGGAAAAGCATTCTTGTTGCCGGCGGACAAATCGGGTATAATAGGGCTACCATAGCGGAAAGGAGTTGTGCTCTATGGCAAAGGCATCGCAGGTCGTCATTATGGAGGGGGAATACTACATTATCAAGTCCCCCAACGGGAAGGTACTGGAAGTAAAGGATTTCAACACGGAGAACGGCGCCGGCATCCAGCTGTGGAGCTATGCGGGCCATCCGTGGCAGCAGTGGCAGTTTGTGGACGCGGGCGAGGGACGCTGGCGCATCCAGAACCGCTTTACCGGCAAGATGATCGATCTGGCACTTGGCGGCGTGGTGGAGGGCACATGGCTGCACCAGTGGAGCCGCACCAGCGGGCTGAGCCAGTGCTGGGCGCTGGAACCTACCCGCAGCGGACGCACCCGCATCCGCAATGTGCTGTCGGATAAGTACATCGACCTTGTGGGCATGAACACTGCCAACGGCGCGCAGGCGCAGATCTGGAACTATGTGGCGGGCGGCAATCAGGAGTGGACGCTGGAGCGCATCGACCCCGACGCTGCCCAGGCCAGCAAGCGTGCCGGGGAAGCCAAAGACCCCCAGCCCACCCCCAGCCAGCGCAAGCACCAGAACGATTTGGTGCGCAAGCTGAACAGCGCAGGCAAGGGACGCGCCGGACGCAAGGCATAACGAACAAAAGCGCATCCGCTGCTTTGTGGGCATCCGCAGCGGAGACACTTCCCAAAGGGCTGCTGCACAGCGTTTCATGCAGCAGCCCTTTCTTATGAAAAGAGATACGGTCAGCGGCTTCGCCCTCTCAGTCATCGCTACGCGATGCCAGCTCCCCCAAAGTGGGAGCCCTTGGCAGTCCACACAAACTTCATCTCTTTGCCACGGTCTCTCCCTTTGAGGAAAGACTTCCCCCGCACCGGGGGAAGATGTCGCGCAGCGACAAAAGGGGGAGTGTGGATGCGAACGCAGTGAGCAGACGGAGAGGGCGAGCATACTGGCGAAAAAACATTGGACAAAAAAGGAGAACTCCCCATGAACTTAGGCGCATTTATGGACCCGGAATTTCCCATCTTTAGCACCACCCTTTGCTATCTGGAGCGGGAGGACGCTTACCTGATGCTGCACCGCATCAAAAAGCAGGATGACTACAACCACGACAAATGGGTGGGTGTGGGCGGCAAATTTGAGCGGTTTGAAAGCCCGGAAGACTGCCTTGTGCGGGAGGTGCGGGAGGAGACCGGCCTTACCCTGACGCGCTACCGCGCCCGGGGGCTGCTGACCTTTGTGTGGGGCAACATGACCGAGTTCATCCACCTGTACACCGCCGACCGGTGGGAGGGCGAGATGATCCGGGGTGATGCCTGCGCCGAGGGCGAACTGCAGTGGGTGCAGAAGTCTGAGGTGCAAACACTGCCCATCTGGGAGGGAGACAAGCTCTTTTTCCGTCTGCTGGAGGAAGAGCATCCCTACTTTTCCCTCAAGCTGGTGTATGACGGCGATACCCTGAAGCAGGCCGTGCTGGACGGCAAACGCATCGTCTGAGCAAGCTGCAAAAAAGAACAAAAAGCATCGGCAGACTCCGCTGGTTTTCTGAGGTTCAGAAGCGGAAGCTGCCGATGCTTTTACTTATGTTCTTTGTTTGTGCGCGGTCATCCGCGCACGGCGTCCTTCATGCGTTTGACGTAGGCACCGATCTGCTCCGGTGCGGCAGTGCCGTACTGCTCCAGCAGCTTGATGATGGCCGCGCCGACGATGGCACCATCGGCGATGCCTGCCATCTTTGCGGCCTGCTCCGGGGTGGAGATGCCAAAACCGATGGCGCTGGGCGTCTTGGTGTTCTCCCGCACCACCTTTACAATGGCGGCAAGGTCGGTTTTGATCTCACTGCGGGTGCCGGTGACGCCAAGGCTGGACACGATATACAAAAAGCCCGGTCTTCTGCCGGAGGAGTGTAAAAGAAAAACGCCCCGGACAGAAGAAACCTTCTTCTGTCAAGGACGAATAAAGCTTGGCCTTTGATCCGCGGTGCCACCCTGACTTCATGGGAACGACCCCATGCACTTGGCGGGATGCCAACACATCCCCGGCAACTGACGTATGCCCTACGTTGCAGAATACTGTGCGGCAAAAGCACCGCAGTTCCCTGCACCCTCAGCGGTCCATTTCAGGAAAAAGCGACGCAAGGCCGCCTTTTCCTTGACGAACTGTTTCCGGTCTGCTTCTCAGCTGCGCAGGCTCTCTGTACAGGCATGGTTCGCCGTTATCTCCGCTTCAACGGTTTAGTGTATTGAATTTTCCTATATTAAAGCACGGATTTGGGATTTGTTAATACCAAATTTTGCTTTGGGGAAAATTTTACCTATGGCTGAGCCAGTACCAGCCCGGATGCTCCTCGCTGCTTGTGATCTGATCCGGGTGCTCAAACAATATTGCATACTGCGCAATTTTTTCATCCAGGATGTCAGGGGCTTCCGCAAAGAACTTTCCGTTTTCAGCGGCGGGATTCTTTGCGCGGGCGGTATTATACAAGATGATATGGTTCGTATCAGATTCGCCCAGATCTCCGATCTCATGGGTCACGATGCCGTCAATGACGGTCAGTTTGCCGTCAAGGAAGCTTTCTTCACCAGCCATCCGTGAAACGAAACAATCATCGATCCAATAAACCGTTCCATCGCCAACATAGCGTGTCATTTGGACGTGTGCTGCCCCGAACGAACCGAAATACTTTGCAGTTGGATTTTCCTGATAGATCCGCTGGAGATTTGCATACAGGGCATCCTCCCGATAAGCCATAGCCTTGCCGCCAGGTTGAAGCTCTGCCTGATAATCGTTCAGTTCATTGCACGTCAGCTCCTGTTGCCAGCCTAGAAGAGCACGCTCCAGATGGATCATCTTATCGCCCAGCACTAATTCGAGTTGTTCCGGCCGAGTCTGCATCTGCTCGATCAGCTGTGGCAGCAGACTGTTTTGAAAACGATACTGCAACCGGCATTTCTGGATGCCGATCAAAAGCATCTGTGTCTCTCTGTCTGCTGCTGAAAAATCACAATCTTTCAGAAGATACTTGCAGAAGGTGCAGAGCATCTCAATCGAATCCGTGATGTCTGCGCCAACGATGGAGATCTTATCATTGTCCGGTCTGTTTCGGTTGAATTCCGACATCCACCGGAATAATTCGTAGTCCTCTTGGGATATCGTAAACTGATCGAACGCATCGGAAAAGGTCATCCGGTTCTGTATCGTTTCGTTTTCGATAAAGCCGCTTGCATAGCCATGCTCCATCAAAAGGACACGCACACCTTTTTTCTCCACAAGATACTTGAATAGCACATTGCGGAACTTTTGGTATTCTACTTTTCGATGAATCTCGCCAAAGATATAGACCTGCGCGTCATCGTATCGGAGCATTCTGGAAAGCCCGGAACCGGTGGAGAGATCGATGATCTGAGAGCTTCTTGGATAAAGTTCAAACACAAGAGCGAAAAGAAGGACAAGAGCAGCTGCGAAAGCGAGGAACCTCTTGCGCAAACTGCTGTTATATTGCGGTGCTTTCATGACGACACTCCTTGGTATTTTATAATGCGGGAAGGTGGTTTTGTTTTACGCTCATACCACGAAAAAATCCACATTATGGTAACGAAAAACGGTTTTTCTGTCATGAAAAGGCACGGCTCTGTCCTATAGAGTGCACTATTTGCGATTTCAACCTAATCGTATTATAATCGCTGTGAGAGCGGATGAGATATTTTGAATAACCAAAAGCCGGTTCGTTTATCTTGGGGGAAATTTCAGATGAATGTATTGATCTGTGATGATGAGTGGCGTGTTACGGAGCAGGTTTCAGAGCTGCTCCAAAAGCATTGCGCAGAAAATGGAATGCAGGTGCGGTTTCACCTGTTTGATGATCCCTGTGCGATCAAAGACCTTGCGGGGTACGATATCGCGATTCTGGATATCGATATGGGAGACTTCAGCGGCATCGATCTGGCGTGGAGACTTCGGAAAGAAAAACCGGGGATCGTGATCATTTTTCTGACCAACTTCATCCAGTATGCGCCGGAAGGGTTTGAAGTTCAGGCGTTTCGGTATCTTTTGAAAACCAATATGCAGGAAAGACTGGTATCCTATTTTGAGGATGCAGTCAAAGAAGTGGTCCGAAAAAAACAAATCATTACGATCTCCGTCAATTCGGAATTGATCGATATTCCGGTAAATCATATTCTCTATCTGGAGTCAAATCTGAGGATCGTTATCATGCACCTGATCCACGACGAACGGACCGAATATCGGTTTTATGGAAATATGACAGATTTATCGGAAAAGTTGGAAGACCTTGGGTTTCTGCGTATCCAAAAGTCCTTTCTGGTAAATATGGAGTACATCGAACAGATGCAGTATGAAAAGGTGCACTTACGCGGAGGGATCGTTTTGCCCTCAAGCGCTAAAAGCCACAAGGAATTAAAACAGCATTACTTGAAGTGGAGAGGGAAAAATCGATGGGCGATCTCTTAAGCTTTCTTTATACGGTGGTCGATACACTGTCTTTGATCTTCTTTTTGGATGCATTTGCCCAAAGACGATGGGATAATTGGAAGTTTACGTTGGGCATCGGGTGCCTTGTTGCTCTGAATTTCTGGATCCTGCAAGTTCCGCTTGTTTTCTTTGGCCGAGATCCGGCTGTAAAGATCGGCATGATCCTTTTGTCGTACACATTGAGCGCAAGAGCATTGTATAGAGAGATCTCCAGCGGAATGCTGCTGCTCTTAGTCTGTATAGAATATCTCATAACCTATTGTTTGTCTTTTGGGCTTGGCATGGCAGGTGCTTTTATCTGCGGAGTGGACGGAGCGTCCTTTCAAACAAGTTTTCCGCTTATGATAAGCTATGGAGTTATCAACTATTCTGCAGAGCTTTTTCTGGCATACACATTTCGAAAGCTTATGCGGAGAAGAAGGAGCTTGAGAACCCCCAACAAGCTGACGGGCGTAAAATCAGGTCTTTATTTTTTGTTTCCGGGAACATCTTTTGTGATGCTGGTGCTTTTGCTGTACATGACGACTGGTAAAAGCGCAAGCGAAATGGTGATTGCTGCGGTATGCGGTTTGATTTTTGCCGCAAATGTGGCAGTGCTGTATCTTTTGGAACGAATGGAAAAGACCGTTGAAAATCAGGAAAGAGTTTTGGCGCTGGAACAGCAGCTCCAGTTTCAGGCTAAAAATATGGAAGCCGCAAGTCAGCTCTATACGGCTCAGCGCCATAAGGTACATGACTTTCAGGCACATCTCAATACACTTCAAGATCTTTTGCAAAATCAGGAATATGATGCGGCAGAGCAATATTTGAATTCTGTATCCAAGGAACAGACAGACCGATCGTTCCTCGTCAACTCTCACCATGCGATCTTGGATGCACTGTTCAATACGAAAGCAACGGAAGCGATCCAGAAGGGGATCGACATTGATTTCGAGCTGAACGATTTATCGGCTCTGCCTTTTGATGTATCGGATATGGTCGTCCTGTTTTCCAATCTGCTGGATAACGCCATTGAAGCCTGCGAAAAAATCGAGGGCGATCGGGTGATTCGGGTTTCTGCAGTGTTAAAACAAAGCTTTTTGTTTTCTGTTCGGAATACGACCCTTCCGGTCGAAATAAAAAATGATACGATCCAGACGACAAAACCGAATGCAAGTCTTCATGGATTCGGGCTTTCCAATATAAAACTTATTCTGAACAAGTATCACGCAGACTTTGTTATGGACTATGAGGATGGATGGTTTCAGTTTACCGGAGAGATCGAAGCGCAGGTGAGGAAGTAGTGTATTTGATATGGGAAACGTTCTGACCAACTTGCACTGCTTGCTGCGAATGCGAACGCCTTTTGAATTGCAAAATGCTTTTTCAGTTGCTATACTGGGCTTACCAAAATTTTTTTCGGGAGGACGCCGCAGTGACTGCACAGACAATGCAAATCGGGAACAGACCTTGCCGTATTTACGGCAGGGCTAATGCAGAATACCTTCTGCTCCAAATGACCGGCGAGCACGAGCTGCAAAGCATGGAAAGCGAGGTTACCGCTATTGCACAGAGTGCGCACCGCTTTCTGTTTGCGGCTATTCCGGTGGAAAGCTGGAACGATGCACTTTCCCCGTGGGAAGCCCCTGCGGTGTGGGGGAAGCAGGGTTTCGGTGGCAATGCTGCGGACACCCTGCGCTTTCTGACAGAACAGGTCATTCCGTCACTGAAACAACAGTTTGATCTCCCGGAAAACGTCAAAATCATTCTGGGCGGCTATTCGCTGGCGGGATTGTTTGCGCTGTGGGCATCCACCCAGACCGATTTGTTCTACGGTGTCGCCGCTGCATCCCCCTCGGTGTGGTTTCCGGGCTGGATGGAGTTTGAACAACAGCACCCAATACAGGCACAGCGCGTTTATCTGAGCCTTGGCGACAAGGAGGAACGCACGAAAAACACCGTCATGGCTGCGGTGGGCGATAATATCCGCACCCTGCACAGCCGGCTTACAGAGCGTGGCGCAGACTGCACCCTTGAATGGAACAGCGGCGGGCATTTCAAAGACGCTGACCTGCGCACAGCAAAGGCGTTTCGCTGGATGATGGAGGAACACACATGACCATTCGCGTTTGCGAAGCAATGAACGCCCCAGTGGGGCGTTTAAGCGACAGAACGGTTTGCGAAGCAAATGGAGGGGTCTTGCCCCGACAAGTTCTGATCGATGCAGACGGCTGCCCGGTGGTGGACCTGACATTGCAGATTGCAAAGCGGTTTGGCGTTCCGGTCATCATCCTGTGCGACACCTCTCACCAAATCGAGCGGGAAGGTGCGCAGACGCTGGTGTTCGACAAAGGAGCGGACAGCGTGGATTTTGCTCTCGTCAACCGGGTAAAACCGAGGGATGTGGTCGTAACACAGGACTACGGGCTGGCCAGCATGTGTCTTGCCAAGTGCGCCCGGGTGCTGAACCAGAATGGTCTGGAGTACACCGCCGACAACATAGACGCCCTCATGCTGCGGCGGTATGAAAACAAAAAGCTCCTCCGTGCCGGAAAGCACCCCAAGGGGAGCCCAAAGCGGACGAAGGAGCAGGATGTCAGGTTTGCGGATACGCTTGAGAAGATCTTGAATTACAACCATTGATACATACTTTTGGAAGGCTGGAGAAATCCAGTCTTCTTTTTTCATGAGAAAATTGTAACATTTTTTGCAATTTGGTTGCGTTTTGAGAGGGAGTGAATCGGCCCCGTCGTTCTTTCGGCTCGTTTTCTTGCATCTGCTTTCCCGAATCTGCTATACTGAAGTCACTTTTTTAATCGGAGGCTTTCATGACAACCCTTCTTCTCCTGCGCCATTCCATCCCGGAGCGCGGCGGTTCCAGCCCCGACCCCGGCCTTTCTGCCGAAGGTCTTCAGCGGGCCGCCGCAGTCTTTCAAAATGACGCTTTCCGCACGGTCTCGCTCGTCTGGTCGTCCCCTTCGCTGCGTGCGCTCCAGACCGCACAGCTGCTGGGGCTTCCCGTCCGGCAGGACACCCGCCTTGCCGAGCGCCGCACCGGCGACACGACCGGGCAGGACGCTTCGTTCTGGAAACGCCAATACGAAGACCCGGACTTCAAAAATCCGGACGGCGAGTCCTTCCGTGAGGTCAGCGCCCGGATGGCAGACTGCATCCACGAACTGCTGGATTCGCTCCCGGAGGAGCAGAACGCCCTTGTCGTCTCCCACGCCGCCGCTATTTGCAGCTACTTGCAGCGCTTTTGCACCGTTGAGGTGACCGACGCCGCACAGAAGCTCCGCCGGATTACATTTCAGGGCGAAGTTCTGTTGGATGGGCACTTTTGGGAAGCTGATGGATTTGTGCTGCACATCGAAAATCGCCGCCCTGTTCTCATCCACACCATCTTGCCGCAAAAAAGGCACCAGCCTGAGCCGGTGCCTTTTATTGGCGGAGATGGTGGGATTCGAACCCACGTGCCCGATTAAGGACAAAACGATTTCGAGTTTTTCCTGCTTCATGGTACTTGGTGGAAGATAGAGGGAATTAGCCCACTTTGCCAGAAGATACGAACCATCGAATTTACGCTCAAAATTTCATCAAAATCCAAAATCACTAGGCTCCATGCGGATTTGAACCCACTTTCCAAAACGCAGAAAAATCTGCCTTTTGGAGAGAATCGGGAGAGATTTTACGCCCGTTGGAGAGAACGGGCGAGAGAGATTCCGGGAGCCATGATCCATCCATACAGTATGTTGCTTCTGACGCTGACAAAATCAAAGCAGCAAAGGATGGATGAATATGAGGACTCTGTTAGAGTGCTATAAAATACTCGAAGAATATCCCAACGGAATGACGAAAGACCAGTTCTATCGCGTTGCCCGCATCAACAAGCAACACGCCAAGTACCTTCTGGATTCCGGCCTCGTTCCGTGTATCAATACAGGAAAGAAAACACGCAAATACCATATTGCGACCCATGACGTGATCACCTACTTGTGCGACCGTGAAGATCATCCCGAAAAGTATAAAGTGCCAACGGGCTTTTATATCGGAAAGAATGGCTGCCCCAAGCGGCACCCGGACAAGCCTGTCACAGAGATCATCCGCTTCGATTTTACAGAGCCAGAAAAAACAGGGCTGTATACCCTATGGGAAAAACTCACGGTTGGATATGATGATCTGCTGACCACCCCGGTAGTTTCGGAACTGACGGGCTACTCTGCACAAAGCATCCAGCGATGGTGCAATCAGAAGATCCTTGTGGGCTTCAAAATCCGTGGCACATTGACGATTCCACGGCTTGCGGTCGTTGAGTTTATGTCCGGCGACCGTGCAACGGCTATCGTCCGAAAATCCTCAAAGCACCTTGATCTGCTCCGCACCTATGCACAGGGCTGCCATGAAGGTGCAATGACAATTACATATTGAATGAACAGGACTGCTCCACAGCGCAATGTATGTGAGGCAGTCCTGTTTGCTTAGTACCCTTTTCATTGGAGCCAATATTTACATCTGACAGGAAGGAAGTGACAGTTTTCCACATGAATACACCCATACAGTTGAAAATCCGAGGTCACACCAAATGACGCTGGACTACTTCTATGGTCAGTCGGGCGAATTGTTCTCCTACTTCCGCATCCCGAAAGCACTGTTCCAAGACCACCGCTTCCGGCAGCTCTCCACCGATGCCCGGACACTGTACGGCATTCTACTGGACCGCATGAGCCTGTCGGTCAAGAACGGCTGGCTGGACGAGCAGGGGCGAGTGTATATCATTTACACCGTCCGGGAAGTGCAGAAATCTCTCTGCTGTGCCGAACACAAAGCGGTTAAGCTGTTCCGGGAACTGGAGGGCATGGACCTCATCGAGCGCAAACGCCGTGGTCTGCCGCAACTTTGCAGAAAGTCAGGGCTGGGAGATTGTCAAGGAATTTTCCGAAAAAGGCGTTTCCGGCTTCAAAAAATCTGCCAAAGAGCGTGACGAACTCCAGAAAATTCAACAGGCTGCGATGGAAGGCAAGTTTGACATCCTGCTGGTGTTCATGTTTGACCGCCTAGGCCGCCGTGACGATGAAACGCCCTTTATCGTAGAGTGGTTCACGAAGCAGGGCATCGAAGTCTGGAGCGTGAACGAGGG
>SKEE01001714.1_pt1 | contig 17120 bp, 17 predicted proteins | sample 4826661 | NCBI WGS metagenome assembly SKEE01 (sample SAMN11008817, study PRJNA524170) | human gut metagenome | biome: Human fecal sample; material: Feces; isolation source: fecal sample from pouch patient p20 | host: Homo sapiens | place: Israel: Tel-Aviv | collected 2016-11-14
TACAGGCCCTATTGCTTTGCGTCGCAGACTTTGATCTGTTTTGCCGTTTTTCTTATTATAGCTTTTAAACATATGAAAAAAACTGAGTTTATTATACTCTAATGCTCGACTATGTACAAGAAAAACATTACCGTTTTTACGCCTAAAAGCAAAAAAAGAACAGCCGATACATATACTCGAACTGTTCTTCTACTTCTGAAGTCCACGCAGCATTGACATCACTGTTTCCTGCTCATGATTTTTAACCAGAGTTATTCTTTGCTGCTTTTTAATTCCTGCGATTATTCTTTAAATTCCACAGCATGCTTTCTCTTCCAGATCGGAAAAAGATTCCTCTGACAGACATAATTTTCCCGCTCTTTGATCCCGATCGTATGGAAAAATGTCTTCCACATCCCAGTGTATTCATCTTCGTACTCTTCTGTTTTCCGAAGTGCCTCAAACTCTCCGTCCGTCAGATAACGAAGATAATTTTCTCCGTCTTTTGGATGGATGCAGGCGGTCTTCCGGTTATCATCGACGATCATCCAATATTCCGATGGCATACGGTCTGCGAAATGTCTTCCAACCAGCATGATCACATCACTTTTGGGTTCCAGATGGCTGACATACACACGCCCGTCGAGACTTTGAAACCGTGCGAATTCACGGAAATGGTGGCTTTCATTTCCGACACTACGGTACAGTTCTATTATCCGCATTACATGTGGATTGGTATAATGTTCGAGTACACCCGCTCCCATGGAAAATCCAACTCGTAAAAAATTATAGATTGCCTGCAGTGCGTCTTCTTCTGCTGAAAGGGATGCGTAATACACATACAGATATGCTCTGGAAGAAATATCTCTGCGGATAGATCGGGTGACTTTTTCTGCTTTGAAGCTGTCCCCATCTACATGGATATATTCATCCAGCAGTGTCGCCTGGAAAATCGGTTCTTTTTTCAGTCTTATCTGATCATGACCGATTAGCAAAGCATCTGCCCATGCATCATAGATACAGGTCATGATGTCTTCCAACCGATCCTTACAAGTATATATCTTCATAAATTTCCTGCTTTCTCATATTGCTATAAGTATTTTCTGCCCTAATGATGTAACTATCCAATTCCAAAATCAGCAAGTGTCATCTGTGAGAAGCCTTCATTTGCATGAGCCATTTCCCAGGATTCCTTCCGGTCTACGCTGACCAGTTGTCTTGTGATATAAGTCTCTTCAAGTGGTGTGTGATACATCTGTTTTCCGCCACAGGTGATGAAATAGTGCGCTCTTTTCAGCACAACTCCCATTTTCTTCAGACTTGTGAAATCCATTCTGCCATATCTTCGTGCATTTACAATACGGCTGGCTGATTTCGGTCCGACTCCGGGTACGCGGAGGAGTTCTGCATAGCTTGCCGTTTCTACTTCAACGGGAAATAATTCCAGATGGCGTAATGCCCAATCACACTTCGGATCCAGAAGTTCGTTAAAATTCGGTGTCTCTATGGTTAAAAGTTCATCTGCCTGAAATCCGTAAAACCGGAGCAGCCAGTCTGCCTGATAAAGCCTGTGTTCACGCAAAAGCGGCGGTGGAGTTCCAATCTCAGGCAGAACAGGATCTTCATTCAGCGGGATATATGCCGAATAAAAGACACGTTTCAGATCAAATTCCTGATAAAGCTGCTGCGTGGTCTGTAATAAGGTATAATCACTTTCACCTGTCGCTCCGATGATCATCTGGGTGCTTTGTCCTGCCGGTGCAAAGCTGCGTTTTAATCTGGACATATCATGTGGTGCAAGTTGATATGCCTGATTCCAGGTGAAGGAAGAATCCAATACCGCAGGATTTGACCGTGCAGTAATTGGGGATACATCTGCTGCTTTTTGCAGCGCTGCCCTGCTATCCAGTTTCCTTTGGAACTGTTGTTTGGAAGTATCAGAAAAAATTCCGTTATGCAGGAACTGATTTCCACGGCTTCTTTCCATATATAATGATTTTCCGATTGCCATGCGATGTGCGGCAATGGTATTCTGCACCTTTCCCATCGGACTTAGGATTGTCTGCATAGTCTTGTTCGGTGCCAGCTTACGAAGTCCCTCAGAAGTTGGCAGTTCCAGATTCACGCTGACACGGTCTGCAAGATAACCGGCAGCTGCAAGTAATTCATCCGAAGCCCCCGGAATCGTCTTTACATGAATGTATCCGTTAAAATGATATTTGGTGCGGAGAAGAAGCAGGGTCTCGCACATCTTTTCCATCGTATAGGTTGGATTTTTCAAAATACCGGAACTTAGGAAAAGTCCTTCTATATAATTCCGTTTATATAATTCGACTGTAAGATTACAGATCTCTTCCGGAGTAAACGTAGCTCTTTTTACATCATTGCTCGCACGGTTAATGCAGTATTTGCAATTGTAGACACAATGATTGGTCATTAAGATCTTAAGTAAAGAAATACATCTTCCGTCTGCCGCAAAGCTGTGACAAATTCCACATGAAACGGCATTGCCGAGTTCTCCTTTCTGTCCCCGGCGACTTGAGCCGCTTGATGTACATGCGACATCATACTTTGCAGCATCAGCAAGAATATGTAATTTTTCCTGTATTGTATAATGTTCATTTGTCATTTCTGTATTCATATTTCTATTATACAAACATACGTTCACCTATGCAAGTGTTTTTTACAGTTAAAACAGAGGCAATCAAGAATTGACCTGAATATACAGACAGGGTATGTACAGCTTCATTTGCCATACATACCCTGTTTTAGTAAACATATTTTCTTTTATTTAAGAAATACTTTTGCTCCATGCTTCATGCAACTCATCAACGGATGACATCACGTAATCCGGTTGATGTTCGTATGCCTTCGCTTCTTCTTTTGTTGCCTCACCGGATAATACAAGTACGTCTCAACACCGGCATGATATCCACATAAGATATCCGTATACAGGCGGTCTCCAACGATTAAAGTCTCTTCTTTCCGGTAATGATTCCGCTGCAATGCAAGTTCTACCATTTCAGGCTGCGGCTTACCAATAAAATACGGCATTCGCTTTACCGCATGTGCAAGCATTTCACAGATGGAGCCACAATCTGGTACAAATCCAAATTCAATCGGACATACATAGTCTGGATTTGTTGCAAGATAATCCACATTTTTTGTACTCAGCAGCTTACATGTATCAGATAATTTTTCATACGTCAGCTGATTATCATAAGAAACCACAACGCAGGTAATTCCTTCATCCTCGCAATCGCTTGTTACGTGGATTTTATTTTTTTTGAGTTCCCGGATAAAGGACCGGGTTCCCAGCACATAGATCAGTTCTCCGGCATGGTTTTTCTTCAGATAATCAATGGTTACATAGGATGCTGTCAGGAAATTGGTGTAATCGGTGTGGATTCCAAGAACCTGAAAAAATCTGATATAATCATCGATGCTCTTGGTTGCATTGTTTGTGATAAATACAAACTGCCCGCCATTTGCCTTGATGTCTTTTAGGAAAGCTGCGGATCCTTCAACAAGCTGATTCCCTTTACAGATCGTACCGTCTATATCCAGCAGAAAAAGTTTTTTATTTTCCAGCATGATCTTATACTTCCGCTTCTTTTTTGATCTGCACTGCCATGTCTGGATAATTGGTGATAATTGCAGTTACTCCTGCATCGATCAGCCATTTCATATCCGCTTTTTCATTGACTGTCCAGACACGGACATTCAGATTGCTGCCCAGATATTCTTTCAGGAAATCTGCCATTTTTACATGATATACTGCTGGATGCAGTCCGTCTACTTTTGTATTCTTCGCATACTCTGCAACATTCAGGATCACATCACTGTACAGATAAGCGGTTTCTGCTTCCGGCACAATTTTCTTCATCTGCTGGATGCTGTAATGGTTAAAGGAAGAATAAATCACCCGCTCTTCCATTCCGGCTTTTTTTACAAGATCCGCAACCTTCTGCTCGATTTCCGGATACCAGTAAATTCCTGTTTTCAGCTCAATATTGACCTGGATACCGGACGCTTTTACCGCATCCAGTACTTCTTCCAGGGTTGGGATCTTTGCTGCGGAATACTCCGGGAATTTGTTTTTCAGTACTGTAAGCTCTTTTAACTTTTTTAAGGTATAATCCTTGACCCATCCCTTTTTTTCTGTAACTCTGTCGATGGTTTCATCATGGATCACAACCGGGATTCCATCCTTTGTAAGCTGTACGTCAAGCTCGATTCCGTCAGCACCCTGTGTGATTGCCAGTGCAAATGCTTCCAACGTGTTTTCCGGTGCATATCCACTTGCACCTCTGTGTGCAAATATTTTTGTTTTGCTCAATGTTTACTGCCTCGATTCTTTTTAATTATTTACAGTATTGTAGTCAGTGATCGCTTTGTTGATCGAATCTGACATTTTCTGTACTGCTGTGTCGACATCTTCTTTTCCATTCAGCATGCTTTCGATTTCAGACTCAACAGTTGCTCTTGCTTCCGGGAATACACTTAAAAGCGCGCCGCAATATTCCGGTGAAGAATCATGGAGCTGATCGATTGCTGTCTGGAACTGAGGATACTGCGCGATATTATCTTTGAATGTCTGTTCATCGTGTGCTTTTGTGGTAACCGGGAAATATCCTGTCTGTGCATTCCAGTATGCCTGTGATTCCGGAGAGATCAGGAATTTTACGAATTCCCATGTTGCACGGAGTTTCTTTGGATCTTTATTGTTCAGTGCCCACAGAGAAGCTCCACCGATGGATACTCCGCCTTCATCACTTGAAGATACCTTCGGGAAATATGCAGTTCCAACTTCAAATTTTCCGTTTACATCCTGCAGGATCTGTTTTAATGAAGCTGTAGAACCAAGTGTGATTGCGGACTTTCCGGCTGAGAAATCTGCAAGTCCTGCATCACCGCCTTTACCGACGATTGGAGCATAACCGTCTTTGTTGAGTTTCTGCCATGCGGTCAGGATATTCTTGGCTGCACCGTTTTTGTCAAAGTCAACTGCTGTTGCGGCCTTTTCACGCCCATTTCCGTTATTGGCATAGTCCAGACCCTGTTTTCCGATAAACTGCTCGAAGAACCATCCGTAAATACCAAGAGACATTACTTCTCCGGCACCGCCTTTGCTCATTAACTGATCGCCAATCTCATCGATTGCTTCCAGGCTGTCCGGGATTTCTGTAATACCGGCTTTGTCGAACATATCTTTATTATAATACATAATTGGGGTAGATGAGTTAAAAGGCATCGAATATAATTGATTATCAATCGTATAATATGCAGCAAGGTTCGGTTCGATCTCGGATACATCATAATTATCTGCATCGATCATTTCCTGCATTGGCACTGTCCAGCCGGATTCGATCATAAAACGGGTACCGATTTCATAGACCTGTACCAGATCTGCACCCATATTTCCGATCTGTGCGCTCTTTAATTTGTTCAGAGAATCATCATATTCTCCCTGATACTGTGCTTCTACAGTAATTCCATATTCATTTTCATCATTAAATTTTTTGACAAGTGTATCGATTGCCTGTCCATTGACTCCACCCATAGAATGCCAGAAAGTAATGGTTGTTCCGTCTACATCCTTTGCATCTGCCATTTCTGCTTTTTCATTGCCTTCTGCTGCATCGGATGAGCCATCCTGGCTGATGGAAGATTTTCCACCACCGCATCCTGCAAGCATTCCGACAGCCATTGCTGCTACAAGTAATAATGAAACTGTTTTCTTCTTCATAATTTTCCTCCTGATGTTATCTCTTCTAATTGGATGAAATTGTGTGTAATATCTACACATATATAGGATCGGGAATGGATATTTTCCCGTTTCCATCATAATAATTAACCTTTTACAGCACCTGAGAACATTCGTCTAATCAGCTGCTTCTGTCCGATAATGAAAATCGAAATCGATGGAATGATGATCATAACCACACCTGCGATCATCAGGGTAATGGACTGTGAATCCACGCTGTCAAGCATACTGATACCAATTTGTACGGTTCGCATGTTGTTGGAGCCGGTTACAAGAAGCGGCCACATATACATGTTCCATGCATTGATAAAGGTATAAACTGCCATGGCTCCGATTGCCGACTTGGTCAGAGGGATCAGAATCTTAACAATGAATTTCAAATTGCTGCATCCGTCCAGTTTTGCTGATTCATACAGGGACATCGGGAATGTCATGTAAAACTGGCGGAACAGAAAGATTCCCATCGCAGATGTCAGATACGGAATGATCAGTACTGCATACGTATCAAGAATCCCCCAGCTTCCGACGGTCAGATAATTGGAAATGATCGTTGCTTCGCCAGGAACCATCATGGTTGCCATAACAATTGCAAAAAGGATTCCTTTTCCCTTAAATTCCAGGAAGGAAAATGCAAATGCGGCAAGGGAACAGGAAATGATCTGTCCGATGGTAATACATCCTGCCATGATAAATGAATTTAAAATGAACCGGAGAAGCGGAACAGTTGTAAATGCCTCCTTGAAGTTCTGCAGTGTCGGATGCTTCGGAAAAAGATTCAGATCCGTTGTAAATAATTCATTGGATGGCATCAGCGCAATGCTGACCGCGTATAAAAGCGGAAGCAGTACAAGGATTGCGAAAATGATATTTGCCGCAAGGCGCAGTGCTGTTTTACTTCTTCTTTTCGCCAGTGCCTTGGCGTTCATTTTATTTTTTAATTCCAGAAGTTCACTTTTTGAATATTTTCCTTCCATCGGAATTGCCATACTATTTAACTGACTCATTAGTAATTTACTCCCTTCTTCTCAATGCGGAACATCACCAATGTTACAAGCATGATAATGACAAATAAGATAACAGACTGTGCGGATGCACTTCCAAAACGATAGTTAAAGAATGCATCTCTGTAAATCGAGTATACGATTACGTTTGTGGATTCATTCGGTCCGCCTTCTGTCAGGATCTTGATCTGTCCGAATGACTGGAATGCCTGAATGATGTTTACAACAACGGTGTAAAACATGATCGGTGACAGTCCCGGAAGTGTCAGGCTGAAAAATTGCTGAACCCCGCTTGCACCGTCGACCGATGCTCTTTCATAAATGGTTTCGTCAATATTTCCGAGTCCTGCCGAAAAATACAGAAAATTGATTCCGCTATTTAACCATGCGGTAAGGATCGCGACACAGTAAAGTGCGGTGTTTGGATCGTTTAGCCAGTTGATATCAAGTCCGAGAAGCTTATTTACAATTCCGACTGCCGGATGGAGCATGATCTGGAAAATCATGGCTGCCGAGCTTGATGCGATCGCCATCGGAAGCGCGTAAGCGGTACTGAATACGCGGATTCCAGGAAAAGCTTTGTTACAAAGAACTGCAGCAATCAATCCCAGGAGCATTCCGCCGAGTACAACGATGACAACAAAGACCAATGTAACTTTTAAACTGTTTCTAAAGGATTCTGAACTAAGCAGATCTATATAATTCTGAAGACCTACAAAGATTTTTGCCTGTCCCATTTTGTTTGTCATAAAAAGGCTTAAGTAAACTGTCTTTACAAATGGGTAGAACAAAAATACTGCAAAGATCAGAATACTCGGCACCAGATAAAGGTACGGTGTAATTTTTAGATTCTTTTCTTTTTTCATTCTTAATATCCTTTCCTATATAGATTCAGAATATTTTCTTCTGTCTCTATATCAAATATGTGAATCCGATTTGGATCAAAATACAGATCTACCGTTTCACCTACTTTTGTCTGGTTGGATGGATCCAGCCTTACAGCATGCGTTCTGTGCTGTTCATCAAAATACAGGAATACTTCTGCTCCAAGCATTTCTCTGGTAACGACGGTTTCCCGTATTCCGGCACTGTTTTTTGCAAATCCGCTGGCTTTTGCTTCTTCGTATTCATAGATATCTTCCGGTCTGATTCCCAGGGTCACACGTTTTCCCAGGTATTCTTTCCGGAGAATTTCTTTATTACGCCCAGTTGGATATACTTTTTTTACTGGTCCTGTTGTTGCAAATAACAGGACTGTCTTATCAAATTCTTTTTCCACTTCGCATTCGATAAAATTCATGGTCGGTGCACCTACAAATCCTGCGACAAATTTATTTACCGGATGATCGTAAATGTTCTGCGGGGTATCTACCTGCTGGATCAGACCGTCTTTCATGACAACGATTTTTGTCCCAAGCGTCATTGCTTCTGTCTGATCGTGTGTAACATAAATGATGGTGGTATCTAACTGTTTATGTAACTTTTGCAATTCAACACGCATCTGCGCCCGAAGCTTTGCATCAAGATTGGAAAGTGGTTCATTCATAAGAAATGCTTTTGGCTGTCTTATGATTGCCGCGCCAATCGCAACACGCTGCTTTTGCCCGCCGGATAATGCCGCCGGTTTTCTGTCAAGCAGAGATTCAATCTCAAGGATTCTTGCTACTTCTCTGACTTTTTGATCAATTGTTTTTTTGGGAACCTTACGGATTTTCAGCGAGTATGCAATATTTCCATAAACGGTCATGTTTGGATATAATGCATAGTTCTGAAAAACCATCGACATATCTCTTTCCTTTGACTCCAGGTAATTGCAGAGTTCTCCATCAATCCAGAGTTCTCCATCCGTAATGTCTTCCAATCCTGCAATCAATCTAAGTGTTGTAGATTTTCCACAGCCGGAAGGTCCTACGAAAATCACAAATTCTTTATCATGAATGTCTAAGGTAAAATCTTTTACACCATAATGTGTGGAATCAAATTGCTTACAGACATTTCTTAACGCAATTTCTGCCATCTTTTTCCTCCTTCATAGCCACGAATGTGGCTTCGTTCTTGCTCTTATGTCCGTGAAATATCGTAACATTTCTGCTTCTGAAAGTGCTATCATATTTCTGCTAAAGAAATGTTAAATGGACGTATATTATTATATACAAATGTAAAAAAATGAGACAGTCCGCAAACTGTCCCACTAAAATTTCGTTATAAAATTATAGGTATAAATATTATGCTCTCTTCCGTTCTTCCAGTGTTCTGGATATTTCTTCTGTCTTTTCATCTGTTAATATGTAATGTTTTCGGAACACAAGTAATCCGATCAGCAATACAAGAATCGGAATGATCGTCATACACATCCGAAGTCCCAGCCTGGAAGCCGGTGCGATTACCGTCAGTACTTCTGCCGTTTCATCCTTCTTGATCTGGAAGATCTGAATAACGATCGAAGCCGCAAGTGCAGCCACGCCAGATGCCAGCTTTACCACAAAGGTCTGCATCGAAAAAATTACCGATTCGTCACGCCGGTTATTTTTCAATTCCCCGTAATCTACCGTATTTGCAAGGAAAATCGTCACAATAACATTCAGCATACCAATTGCCGACATAATAAGGAATGCCGGAACCAGAAGCAGATAGACACCGGTACTTCCGGAGAATGCAATCACAAGAAGGATCAGATATCCTGCAAATGCCATAGAAAAGCTGACATAAAAAAGATTTATCGTATTCATAAATTTCCGGAACAGCGGAAACAAAATCATCATCGCAAGGATCTGGAATGCACCGCCAAAGGTATTAAAAAGCGTATAATTGCTCTGCCATGCTTCCGGACTGAAATCATATTTGAAAAAGTAAATGACCAGATTCGATGTAATATATAATGCGGTATTGATCATAACAATTGCCACAACCATGGTCAGTGCCTGGTCATTGCGAAACAGTGCCCGGAACATTTCTTTTACCGTTGCTGTTTCCATATTTACCGAAGATTTTTCTTTAATAGAAAGGCAGGTAATCGTAATAAAAATGAAAAACAAAACCGCAATGATCAGTGCAAAATAGCGATATCCAAGCCGTTCAATTTCCGATGCACTTTCCCCGCCTGCCAGTTTGCCAAGCGTGGATACGGAAAGTACGGTGATGATCGTGATAATTGCAGAACCAACGCCGGCACAGGAACGTGCCATTGCAGAAAGATTTTCGCGCTCTTTTCCGCTTTCGGTAAAAGCAGGAATCATGGACCAGTATGGAATGTCCATCATCGTATAAGTTACGCCCCAGAGTATGTAGGTTATAGCCGCATAAGCAACCAGTCCTCTGCCTGAAAGAGAGGGCGGTGCAGCAAACATCAGATACAAAACAATGGCATTTGTCAGTGTACCGATAAAGAGCCACGGTCGGAACTTGCCCCATCTGGTTTTCGTCTTTGCTACGATGATTCCCATGATCGGATCATTAAATGCATCAAAAATTCGGGCGATAAACAGGATCACCCCCATTGCCACAGCACTGACACCCATGATGTCCTGGTAATAATAAAGGACATAGGACGCTGACAGCATATAGACCATATCTTTCCCTACAGCCCCGATTCCGTAGGCAAACTTTTCTTTTCCTTTTAGTTTCTGTACTTCTCCCATAATAAATTCCCCCTTGTCAGATTGTAATGCCATCGATCAGAATGGATACGACTTCATCTAATGCCTCATGATAAGAAATTCCATTCTGGACCAGCACGTCTCTCTGAAAAAACTGTTCTAATGTGGCTTCCATCATGGTTTTTAAAATTGGAATCTGGATATTTCGAATTTTTCCTTCTGTGATGCCCTGTTCCAGTAATGAAATTGTACTCTCCCACCCGGTTTCCAGACGGGATTTTACTTTTTCATAAACTTCGGGATACCTCTCCTTTAGCTGATAAAGCTGTCTGAGATCAAGCTCCCGATACCCTTCCGGTAACACACCAAGAATTGCTCTGATTTTACCAACCGTATCCAGACTCAGATCTTGAAGAACTTTTTGTTCACTTTCTTTGATCGAGGAAAAACAATAATCAACCATCTCCAGAACCAATGAATTTTTGTCAGGGAAAACAGTATAGATTGTTTTTTTGCTGATTCCCAGAAGAGATGCAAGATCATCCATTGTAAATTTTAACCCTTTTTTCTGAAATGCCTTGATGGTTGCTTCGAGAATATTGCCTTTTAAATTTTTATCTGACACATCATCATCTCCTTGTGGAAACTATTTCTCTTGTAATAGTTTCCTTGATTGTAGCATCTTTGCGCACAAAAAAACAAGCAACTAAATTCACAAAAATAGTTTCTTGTTTTTGGTAACTTTTTAATATGGAGCGAATTCTTTTTCTGGCGGATATATTTTGATTTAAAACTCTCTTGGTTGCAATTTTTTTTATTTTAAAAACAGCTGCGGAATTGCTTCCACAGCTGTTGCGTGCTTGAAACCGTACCTCTACACTGTGAACTGACACAGGTTTTTTACAGGGGGATTTAAAAATTTAAATTGTATACTTTTCCAAAAATGTTTCTATGAACAAGAACACATAACCTGATAACAAATAACCAATAAACGATGACATTGAACCATAACCAACCGTCTATAAGCTTTGTTGAAGATATACCCTGTACGGAAATTCCTACTTAGATATCCACATCAAACAACACTGTCTGATTGTAACGATCCAGTGCAATCTGCATTTCCATAATTGTATTGGAAATACGGTCGTATTCCTGACGGATTACTTCCAGATCATAGTTGATATATTTATATTCCGGTACCGATCCGGATGAACTGAAGGAATTACTATACACACGCATTTTCGGAAGCCGCTTGCGCATATCGTCAAGAACAGCTTTTCTTTTGTTAAGCTGCGCCATTCGGATCAGAATGCTGTCAATGCTCATCTCCTGATTGCCAACCTGCACTTTTGCGGTGGCATTTGTCAGGTTCAATGTATGTTTGATAGTAACAATCTTCCTGTCGATCTCGTCAATTGTATTTGCAATGGTCATATAATCATATTCTGGAATGACCGGCTCCTCATTGACCGCTGCCACATAGATACTGGATGCTGCCTCCTTGTTTACCCAGAATGCTTTATCTTCCTCAAGGCTTCTCAACATCTTGTTTGCATAAGCTGATGTAATTTTCTTCATGATTTTTGCCTCCCATACTGTTCTCTTGCTTACAATATAAATGATGTAACCGGATTGCTCCATTGCTATGCAATTCCCGCAATCCTCGAACACCATATAAATAATATCTGTTCCTCAACTTCTGGTTTAATTATAATTATATGATAGCTGTTTGTCATTCAACCAACAGTTTAAAACTCTACAGAAAGAACAAAGAATGTGCGAAGCACATTCTAGCGCCTGTGGCGGTCGCTTGCGACATCTTCATTATACGCCGCAGTGCGCATCCTGCCGGAGGCTTTTATTACATAGGAAATGACATTTCCTATGTAATAAGAAATATCCCCGTCAATGACGAGGATATCTTCAATCGAAGTATGTAATAATCTACTTAAAATAATGAAATTGTCTATACTGGGTAACGATTTGCCGGAAAGCCATTTATAAATGGCCTGCGGATTTTCAAATCCAAAAGCTCCCTGGATTTCCCGAATTGTATATCCTTTTTCCAAGAGTAGCTTTCTTATGCGTTCTCCAGTCTTTTTCGGCTGGATTGACAAATACATGGGTTCCATACTTTGTGCCTCCATGATTCAGAATCAAGTTCCCTGATAACTTATATATTATAACACAGAAAGCATCGGATCACCAGTATCAGTCTCTAAAACACCAGAAAATATATTTACAGATATTCCGGATCCACCTGTTTGCCATCGCTCCAGATTCTTTCCAGATCGTAGAACAGACCCTTTCTGTCCTTGCTTCGGAAATGGATTTTATTCAATCAGAAGTTTATAAAAACAGCTTTTTCCTGGAAACCAAAATGAGTAGAAATCCTTAAAACCGTTAGAAACAAAGATTGTCCAGCAATATCCCCATAAGATATGAAAAGCAAGGATAACATTTTTATGTATATTTGTTGTTTTTGTTGTTTTTTATATACCTCACGTAGTTTTTTACATGGGTAATCTTGATTTTTTTGTTATAATAATATCATGAATTTAGCTAGAAGAATATTCACCAATTTCAATGTAATTCGGTAAAACGCTAAATTTTTTGTAGGCAGAAGTGTGTGCATTGGTTAGGATGTGTATATGTACTAATACAACTTGCTGTGATATATGCAAATTGTATAAAGAATCGTGGCGTTTAATATTTATGGAATGGAGAGAGGATAAAAATGAGAATTTACAAAGCAAAAGATTACGTAGACATGAGCCGCAAGGCTGCCAATATTGTTTCTGCACAGGTTATTATGAAACCAAATTGTGTTCTGGGGCTTGCAACCGGATCTACTCCGATCGGTCTTTATAAGCAGTTGGTGGAATGGTATAACAAAGGTGATCTTGATTTCTCAGAAGTTATGACGGTAAACCTTGATGAATATAAAGGACTTAGCCGTGACAACGATCAGAGCTACTACTATTTCATGCATCAGAACCTATTTGATCATGTGAATATTCCAGCTGAGAATACACACCTTCCAAACGGAATGGAACCGGATTCTCAAAAAGAATGCCAGGAATATACCAATCTGATTCAGTCTTTAGGCGGCGTAGATCTTCAGCTTCTCGGAATCGGTCATAACGGTCATATCGGATTCAACGAACCGGGGGAAGCTTTTGACAAGCAGGTTCATTGTGTAAATCTGACTCAGTCTACCATCGAAGCAAACAAACGTTTCTTTGCTTCAGCTGACGATGTTCCGAAACAGGCTTATACAATGGGAATCAAGACGATCATGCAGGCAAAGAAAATCCTGATCGTTGCAAGTGGCGAAGATAAAGCAGAAATCGTAAGAGATGCTTTCTTTGGTCCGATCACACCGAAGGTTCCTGCTTCTGTTTTACAGCTGCATAATGATGTGACTTTGGTAGCTGACGAAGCTGCACTTAGCAAACTTCCTTTATAATCATGTCTGCAAGGAACGGAGGCTTTGAAAATGATCATTAAAAATGCGTCAATTTATACAGAAGATCATACTTTTGTGAACGGGAATGCAGTTGTAGAAAATGGCAGATTTGTAAGTTTTTCGGATTTTTCGGAACAGGATGCCCAGATCGTGGATGCCCAGGGACTTTATATGATTCCGGGACTTGTGGACATTCATTTTCACGGATGCATGGGAGCAGACATGTGCGACGGTACAAAAGAAGCACTGGATATCATTACAAAATATGAAGCGTCCATCGGTGTAACTTCTGTCTGTCCGGCTACCATGACAATTGCTAAAGACGAGCTTTTAAATGTTATGAAAAATGCAGGTGATTACACCTACAATGGCGGTGCACGCCTGGTTGGTATCAATATGGAAGGACCATTTATCAGTGCTTCCAAAAAAGGTGCCCAGGCAGAAGAAAATATCCTGCAGTGTGATTATGAATATTTCTGCCGGCTTCAAAAGGCGGCAAAGGGACTGATCAAACTGGTGGATCTTGCACCGGAAGAACCGGGAGCCATGGAATTTATCGAGAAAGCAAAGGATGAGGTGGTTATATCCCTTGCGCATACCGCATCGGATTATGATACTGCAAAAGAAGCCATTCAGCGTGGTGCTTCCCATGCAACCCATTTGTACAATGCAATGCCACCATTGAATCATAGAAATCCGGGCGTAATCGGTGCAGTTAGGGATTCTGAAACATGCCATGCAGAGCTGATCTGCGACGGTGTACATATTCACCCGTCTGTGATCCGCGCAACCTTTGCCATGTTTGGTGCGAAGCGTATGATTCTGATCAGTGACAGTATGCGAGCAACTGGTCTGGATGATGGAGATTACACCCTTGGCGGACAGCCGGTAAAGGTAAAAGGCAATCTTGCTACTCTGCATGATGGAACAATTGCTGGTTCTGCTACGAATCTTATGGACTGTGTGCGTTTTGTGGTTAAGAAAGTCGGCCTTCCGTTTGAAACAGCAGTCATGTGCGCATCTGAAAATCCGGCAAAAGAAATCGGAATTTTCCATGAGGTCGGAAGTATCTCCGCTGGTAAGAAAGCAGATTTTGTGCTTTTAGATAAAGATTTGAATATAGTAAGCGTCTATGTAGATGGAAAGGAGATCACATGTTAGGTTTATTTAAAGGAAAAAATAAGGGGAATCTACTCCACTCCCCGTGTAACGGAAAAGTCGTACCGATCACAGAAGTTCCGGATTCGACTTTTGCGGATAAAATATTAGGAGACGGATTTGCAGTCATTCCTTCCGAGGGAAAGGTCTATGCACCGGCAGATGGGAAAGTGAGTATGGTATTTGATACTCTTCACGCCGTTACTATGACAAGCACCCAGGGAACAGAGATTCTGATCCATATCGGTCTTGATACCGTTACACTGAAAGGAGAACCTTTTACCCCCCATGTTGTTGCAGGTGACAAGGTAAAACAGGGAGATCTCCTGATGGAAGTTGATCTGGATAAGATCCAGGCAGCCGGATTAAATACCATTACTCCGGTACTCATCTGTAATACAGATACTTATGGAAAAATAGCCCTTCAGAAGAAAGGCGAAGTCACACTGGAGGATGCTGTGCTTAAATTATCCTAGGATCTGTGCTTTTTCAATCGAAGCTAACTGGAATGGTCCAGTTTAGTGTATACTTTTATTTTATTTCTAAGGAGGAGAAAAGATGAAATTCTTACAAAAACTTGGTAAAGCGTTAATGCTCCCGGTAGCTATTCTTCCGATCTGTGGTATCCTCATGGGTATTGGATACAGGTTATGTCCGGCTACGATGCAGGGTGGAGACATCCAGGGTGCAGTAGATCTGATCGGTCTGTTTTTAGTAAAAGCAGGTGGAGCTTTGATCGACAACATGGCAATTCTTTTTGCAATCGGTGTTGGTGTCGGTATGTCTGAAAAGAATGACGGTACCGGCGGTATTGCAGCTCTTGCTTCATGGCTTATGATGAAAACACTTCTTGCAACAGGATTTGTTACAACGATCATGCCTTCTATCGCAGACAGCGCAACAAAGACACTTGCATTCGACAAAATTGAAAACCCGTTTATCGGTATTCTCGCAGGTATCATCGGATCAATGTGCTACAACAGATTCAAAAACACAAAGCTTCCGGACTGGTTGGCTTTCTTCAGTGGAAAACGCTGTGTAGCAATTATTGCAGGAGTTGTTTCTATTCTTGCATCTGTTGTTTTATTATTCGTATGGCCATTACTTTTCGGTGCACTTGTTGCTCTTGGAAAAGGTATTGTTGGTCTGGATGTTGTAGGAGCCGGTATCTATGCATTCCTCAACCGACTGCTGATCCCTACCGGATTACATCACGCACTGAACAACGTATTCTGGTTTGATACCATCGGTCTTGGTGACTTACAGCACTTCTGGGCCGGTGAAACATCTGCAGACGTATCTTGGAGCCTTGGAATGTACATGTCAGGATTCTTCCCATGTATGATGTTCGGTATCCCGGGTGCAGCTCTTGCTATGGTAAAATGTGCAAAACCGGGTAAAAAGAAAGTTGCAATCGGACTTGTAGCTTCTGCAGCTCTTTGTGCATTCATCTGTGGTGTAACTGAACCGTTCGAATTCGGATTCATGTTCCTTGCACCTGTACTTTATGTAATTTACGCAGCACTTTACGGTATCTTCACAATGATCACAGTTGCACTTGGATTCCGTGCAGGATTCTCGTTCTCAGCAGGTGCGATGGACTTATTCTTCTCTGCTTCTCTTCCGGCAGCAGCTAAGATATGGCTTATTATTCCGCTTGGAATCGCAGCATTCTTAGTTTTCTATTTCGTATTCCTCTTCGCGATCAAGAAATTTGATCTGAAGACACCGGGTAGAGAAGATGATGACGATCTGGAAGCAGAAAAAAATGTAGAACTGGCAAGTGATGACTTCACAGCTATCGCAGCAAAGATTCTTGAAGGTTGCGGCGGAAAGGAAAACATTGCAAGCATCGACAACTGTGTAACAAGACTGAGACTGGAAGTAAAAGATATGACTGCAGTTAACGACAAAGTGATCAAATCTGCAGGTGTTGCAGGTGTTATTAGACCTGGAAAAACTTCTGTACAGGTTATTGTTGGAACTAAAGTACAGTTTGTTGCAGATGCATTCTCTAAACTCTGTGAATAATCTTATAAATCTTGAATAATTGTATCAGAAAAGCAAGGCGCATGCCCAATGTCATTAAGTTAATTTAAAAATTAAAAAAAGCAGAATGCAAGTAGGTAAAATCTCACTTGTATTTTGCT
>SKEE01001722.1_pt1 | contig 17049 bp, 12 predicted proteins | sample 4826661 | NCBI WGS metagenome assembly SKEE01 (sample SAMN11008817, study PRJNA524170) | human gut metagenome | biome: Human fecal sample; material: Feces; isolation source: fecal sample from pouch patient p20 | host: Homo sapiens | place: Israel: Tel-Aviv | collected 2016-11-14
CCATCACATACATTGTTAACGCTATATACTGCCAGCTTTTTATTCTTTCTGTGAGCAATCCTGTAGTACTCATTACGACAAGGCATCCCGATAACAGATCATATATAAACCGCATTTCTTATTCCCAGCCTTTCTGCTTCTATACAGACTTTCTTCATTTCACGCACCGCAACTTCTACCTGATATCCACCGGTCAGATTTACCCTTCTGTTCTTCTTATCAACCGACAATATCATCCTCTTTTGCACCATGCAGGATTTATTTACGAACAGGAATTCTTCCATATCTATCTGCTCAGCTATCTCTTTCAATGTCTGTCTTACCTGGATTTTCTTACATGCAATATTGATTTCTACCAGATGTGTACCCTTGACTGCCTGCACATATATGATATCTTCTATTGCTATGTTATATTTTCTGCTGCCTGATCCAAGCTGTATTTTCTTTTGCTCTGTTTCCTTCTGATCCTGGTTGATCTTATAAAAGATCCGGTTTAAACGTTCTGTAAGAGGAGCCATATCTGCATTTTCCAGATAGTACTTTGGTTTTTTCATTATATAATCCAGCACATCCAACTGGTATTCGAAGACCTTATATGCAAGATCATCTTTAGACGTAATGAACACCAGATAATCATCGCTATTCTTCTCTCTTAACTTCCTTGCCAATTCCAGTCCGTTCATCTCATATTCCGGCATCTGGATATCTATGAAGAACAGACGCTGTGAATTATCGCATTGTTCTATATCGTTCAGGATGTCCTGTGGATTCTGGCGTGCTGAGACAATTTCTGCCATTATCTTTGCGGATTTTATATAGTCCTCTATGGTTCTTTTCCAGAATTCTAATTGTATCTTTTCGTCTTCACATATGTATATTTGAATCATGTTTTCCTCTGCTGACTTTTGTATTCTTTGAATATTATATCACATATTTGTAATAAATATCTATTTATTGTCATCACCGCTTCCCCCTTCGATACACACGAAATAAAAATAAATAAAGTCTTCCAGTGCATTCGTAGTCAGCACAAGAAGACTTTATTTATTATTTATTCAGGTCCAGCTATCCTTTTACCGCTCCAGCAGCAACACCCTTAATAATGTGCTTCTGGCAAGCCAGATAGAAGATAACTACCGGAATTACCGCAAGGATCAGCGCTGCCATAACAGCACCCATATCTACACGTCCATAACTTCCCTTCATATACTGGATCGCAATTGAGATTGTCTTATACTTATTCAGATCCAGTACCAGGTATGGAAGTAGGAAGTCGTTCCAGATCCACATCGTCTCCAGGATTCCTACGGAAATGTATGTCGGCTTCATGATCGGAAGTACAACGGAGAAAAAGGTTCGAAGTGGTGTACATCCGTCGATCATTGCTGCTTCTTCAATTTCCAGTGGAATGGATTTTACAAATCCGCAGAACATGAATACTGCAAGACCTGCACCAAATCCGAGGTAAATGATGATGATTCCCCAAGGTGTACGAAGACCGGTACGGTCAGCTACCAGCGATAAGGTGAACATAACCATCTGAAACGGAACAACCATGGAAAATACGCAGAGTAAATATAACAGTTTTGTAAACTTACTGTTTACTCTTGTAATATACCATGCACACATAGAAGTACATACAAGGATCACAAGTACGGAACCAACTGTGATAAATACAGTCCAGCCGACTGCACTCAGCAGTTCATATTTGTCAATTGCGGACAGGAAGTTATCGATTCCTACCCATGTCTGCTTTGTCGGGAGTTTGAATGGTTCTTTGTTGATAAATACTTTATTTTTAAATGAGTTGATCAGCACGATCAGGATCGGCATGATATATACAATACCGATGATCGTAAATGCACCTGTTCCAAACCAGCTTAATTTACTTGTTTTTTTCTTCATTACTGCTGTACCTCCTTAGAACGTGTTGCACGTAACTGGATCATACCGATCACAACTACGATTGCAAAGAAGATGACTGCCTTCGCCTGTCCGACTCCTTCCCATCCGGTACGTCCATAGAACGTATTGAAGATATTAAGCGCCATCATCTCAGACATCTTAGACGGTTCACCGGCTGTCAGGGACAGGTTCTGATCGAATAACTTGAATCCGTTTGTAATTGACAGGAACATACAGATCGTGATCGATGGCATCATCATCGGGATTGTTACCTTGAATAATGTCTGGATCTTATTTGCTCCGTCAATCTCTGCTGCTTCAATGATATCACCAGGAATGGACTGAAGACCCGCAATATAGATGATCATCATATAACCTATCTGCTGCCAGCTGACCAGAATGATCAGTCCCCAGAAACCATACCACTCATTCAGAGCAAGTGCGGTACCATATCTGGAAAGAACTCCGTTAAAGATCAGCTGCCAGATATATCCAAGTACGATACCACCAATCAGGTTCGGCATAAAGAAGATCGTACGGAAGACATTTGTTCCGTGCATTTCTTTTGTCAGTGCCATTGCAAGTGCAAATGCTATGATGTTAATGATCAGAAGAGATGCAATCGCGAACAGTACAGTATACCAGAATGAATGACGGAATGCCGTATCTTTCAGTGCTTCTATGTAATTTGAAAATCCTACGAATTTCGCGTCTGTTACGGTTGTAAATTTACAAAATGAAAGCCAGATTCCCATAATAAAAGGAACGATAAAGCCAAGAATAAATGCAAAAAACGTTGGAAGCACGAAAATCGGCATATAACGTTTGATGGATTTTTCCATAATAAATTCCTCCTTCCATGCAGAGAATCTCCGCTTCATTTCCCTGCACTTTTTCATAAAAGCAGCGGGTGTTTCTTGCAACCACCCGCCACTACTCACTTCATATAACTATTTTGATTGTTACATTTTTATTTTTATTTTGCTGCTGCAGCTTCTTTTGCCCATCCGTCAACGAATGCTGTTGTAACTTTTGCCCAGTTTGCATCTGTCTGATCTGCTGCATAACTTGTCAGTGCAGAACCTACTCCGTTCTTCCACTCTTCTGATGGCATTGTTGAGAAGTTCCAAGATACAGGAGTCTTTCCATCTTCTGTATATTTGTTTGCTTCGTTAACAAGTACGTTGTCTGATTTCAGGTTCTTCTTAAATGGAATTGTGAATCCCATGTCTTTGCACATTGCCTTTACACCATCATCAGATGTTACACACCAGTTCATGAAATCAAGTGTTGCCTGAATGTCGTCTTCAGATGCTTTGGAGTTTACACACCAGTAGTTCTCTGTACCTGTACAGATTCCCTGATCTTCTTCGCCTTCTACACCGATGTAGATTGGAAGGATTCCAAGATTGTCATCTCCGACGTCTTTGATGTTGTTATATTCCCATGTACCATTCTGGTAGAAGACTGCATCACCTGTTACGAAATCTGCTGTTGCATCGTCAGCTGTCTTTGTAGAAAGTTCTGTTGGTTTGCAAGTAGCGTTGTTGATGTAGAGATCCCAGATCTGACGGTAGTTATCAAGGTATGTTCCTTTGATCGCATCTGTGTTATCGATTCCTTCATCTTTGTATTCATAGTAGATTGGAAGGTTTGCCAGATGAGTTTTGAATCTCCAGTCAGATGATCCGTCCATACCAGCGGATGTAAATGCTGAGAATCCAAGTTTGTCCTTATTTGCTGTGATATCTTCTACAACTTTCTTGAAGCTGTCAAAGTTAGTGATATCATCAGCTGAGTATCCTGCTTTCTTTAACAGTTCTTTGTTGTAAATGATTCCGTAGCTTTCTATTACGTATGCGATTCCTGACATCTTGTCGCCGTCCATCAGTGCGAAATCATCACTTGTCAGCTGTTTTGCAACATCAGAATCTTTCAGATCGTAGCAGTAATCTTTCCAGCTTGCAAGTCCAACCGGTCCGTTTACCTGGAACAGTGTCGGAGCATTGCTCTTAGCCATCTCAGATTTTAATGTCTTTTCGTATTCTCCGGATGCTGCTGTAAGTACTGTTACATCCACTCCTGTTTCTTTTGTATACTCTTTTGCCAGATCCTGCCACTGCTCATCCTGTTCTGGTTTGAAGTTTAAGTAGTATACTTTTCCTTTTGCGTCTTTCTTGTCTGACTTGCTGTCAGAAGAGCTTCCACATCCTGCAACCATTCCTGTTGCCATGGCTGCTACCAGCATTGCTGATACAACTTTACGCATTTTCATAATTCATTTCCCTCGCCTTTCTTTTTTGAAACCTTCGTTTCTCTTGTTGTCATTATATTAACAGAAATGCGCTCAAACCCTGTATCAATAAAACAACCTGATATACAAAAAAACATATCTATTGTTCTTCTTCAAACTGCCGGATGCTTTCGTCTTCTGCCTGCGTGAATTCCTGCTCCGTTATCTTTCCCTGTACCAGTTCCGCCAGACATTCTCCCAGTACATTCTCCTGCAGCAGTGAATTCCACTTCACCTGATAATTCGGTACGATCTGTGGATTTCCCGTATAAGCCTTTAGATAATCATCCAACAGCGTTCCTTCCTGTCTTGTCCTGCTGTTCAGCAATTCTTCTTTCTGTTCTTTATTCAATTTCGTTCTGAATTTGAGGAACTCAACTGCTCCTTTTTTCACCTTTTCACTATAAGTTGATACAACTGCCCAGCCGAATGTCTCCGGTGAGCCTATCAGTTTATTTTCAGGAAATGTAGAAAAACATACTTTTTTCTGCATTTCCTCCGGAATCTGATCAATCATCCAGTAACCATTAGGTATCATCGCTGCATTTCCTGCCACGAAATTATCATAAGCTACGTCAAAATCATTATGTAATGCATCCTGGGTCGTATATTGGAATAATTTTTTTAATGTACCGGCTATCTCCAGCCCCGGTTCATTCTGATAGGTATCCGGATATAATTGCTTCATGAATGCCGCACCTTCTTCACTTCCTGCTACTTCTGCTGTTGCAAGCAGCATTGCGGCCCATGCCGTCCCTTCCGTATGCAGGGCAAGCGGCGTGATCCCTGCTGCTTTCAGTTTCTCACAACATTTCCAGAACTCTTCCCATGTCTCAGGAAATCTGCTGATTCCTGCCTGTTCAAATAACTCCCGGTTCCAGAAAACCCCTGAACAGGCGAATGCCGCCGTGCTGACCGGACCCAGATAAATCTTTCCATCCTCTTCCCGGACCGATTCCATTACTGACGGTTCGATCATATCTTTCCATTCCTGATCTTCGTTAATGTAAGGTGTCAGGTCCTCAATCCTGCCTTTCTTGATCATCATCTGATAGAAAGACGGAAGCATACGCAGATCAGTGATAATAGCCGGTAATTCATCTGTCACATTCATACGTTTCAGATTCTTCCGGTATTCTTCCTCTGTCTCCATCACCCAGTCCACATCTATATGATACTTCCCTTTGTATGCCCTGTTGAACCGCTCCACCACTTCCTCTTCATTCTTATTACCGGTACTGGAATCTACGGTAAGGATCATTGGGATCTCTACTACTTTATTCTTTTTTCTGGTCTGTGTATCCTCTTTTCCCACACAGCCGGTCAGTGCTGCCAGCATGACGATCACCATCACTGCTGCCATAATCCGTCTACTGTTCACTGTTTTCTTTCCCGTCATCCGGGATCTGGATAACACAGACGGTTCCATTTGTATCCGATTCATAGAAAAATCTCACATCCTCCCCATACTTTAACCGCAGTCGCGTAATAATATTTATCACACCATAACCATGTTTTTTGTCTTCAAAACTGTCTTTCATTTTTGACACCGGTATCTCTGACAGTCCGTTTAACTTCTCCGCCATCTGCTCTTCCATCGGAGTTCCGTTATTATAGACACTGAATGTAAGCTGTCCTGCCTGTTCAGTGACACTGATCCTTATCAGACCGCCTTCGAAGATATCACAAAATCCATATTTGACTGCATTTTCCACAATTGGCTGTAAGATCAGCTTTAATATCCACCTTGTTTTCAGTTCTTCTGCACATTCGATCTCATAACGGAACAGATTCTCATTGCGGATCTGCTGGATCTCCATATAACTTTTTACATTTTCCAGCTCGTCTTCTACTGTCACAATCTCACGTCCTTTGCTCAGTGACAGACGCAGATACTTTGACAGTGCCTGTATCATCTTCATCGTCTTCTCTTCCCCGTTGATCCGCGCCAGCATATAGATGGTATCCAGGGTATTATAGAGAAAATGCGGATTAATCTGGCTGATCAGCGTATTCATCTCACTAATTCTTAGTTCTTTCTGCTGATTCTTGACCTCGTTCTGGAACTCTTCGATATTCTTTAACATCTCGTTATAGGCATGCCCGATCTTATCCAGTTCTGTGTCCGTATGGATCTGAATGGTATGTGTAAAATCATTTCCATCAAAACTTGTCATGGCATCACTGATCTGTCTGATCGGCCGGGTAAATGTCTGTGATGCATAAAGACTTAATACAAACGCCAGCACTGCGATCACCGCATAGATAGTGAGTAATACGATCAATATCTGCGTCATTCCCTGATTCAATACCATATCCGGCACCAGTGTAAAGATCACCATCCCTGTCTCTTCCTGCCGGTATGCCTGTAAAATCCCGCCTTCTATCTTTTTTCCCCGCACGATCACACCGGATTTTTTCGTTCTGGTCAGTTCCGTAATCTTCTTCATTGTCCTTTTTTCGATACTGAGATCTTCCGGTTCCTGCCGGATGCAAGTCTTTCCTTCCGGACTTATGATTCCCACTGCAACATCTTTTGCAATCTTCCTGTCTTTATCCATAACACTTTCCAGAAACTGTTGATTCATCTTCAGATACACGATTCCAGGTTCGTGTGCGTAATCCATACTGTTCACATATCTTCCGATAAACAATGCTTCATCCCCCGTACCAAACAGGTAATCCCGGGTCCAGATCCACTGCGTCTTCGCATACTCATCCCCCATTTTCTCACGCAGACCGCTGCTTTGAAAATCCGAATAACCAATCTGGGAATAGGATTTTTCGTAAACATTTCTTTTATTATCAATGTAGCAGTAATCAGCGACATGATTCAGATCTATATATGCAAAATATTTGCTCAGTGCATTCTTCTCTACTTCCTGCAGTTCTTTATTCCTCAGACTCTTCTGCACATCATTTTCCAGGATGATCTCTGCTGTCACGGCATCCGTCTTCCGGTAGAGATTATCCAGGGCTATCCCCATCTTTTCATTCATGAATTCATACTTATCCACAATCACATCTGTCATATTCCGTCTGACATAAGTCCATACACAGATGCTGGAAAGAACCAGTGCCAGTATCAGAAGCGTACACATATACTTCAGATACTTTTTCTGGATTCCTGACATTTTACTTTTTTTCATACTTCATATTCCCTTTTGTAATCTCTCGGAAGCTGTCCTGTATATTCTTTAAACAAATGCGAAAAATAGGATGGATTACTGATTCCGACCTGCTCGCAGATATTACCGATGCTGGTTCTTCCGTCTTCCAGCAGTCTCTTTGCCAGCTCCATTCTACGCTGCAGCAGATATTGTTTGAATGTCATATGAAAGGTATTCTTGAATACCCGTCCAAAATATACCGGATTCAGATATACATGTGTCGCCACTGATACAATCGAAAGATCTTCATTATCCAGATGTTCATCTATATATGCCACAGCCGCTGCAATGTATTCTTTTGATCCCTTATTCTCTTTCTTTTCTGCATTTTCCAGTCTTTTTTCAATAGCAGTTCCCAGAATCTTGTAACAGACATCCACCGCTTTTGCCGCCTTTAAGTTTCTCATATTCGAATAATAATTTTCAAATTGCTGATTCAGTGATTCGTCCATCCCGTAACTGTCTTTTAACATGAATTCTGTCTTTACCATGATCTTGTGCATATACTGGCATTGCAGTTCTTCTCTGTGTGGCAGTTGGTAAATAAAATGTACAAATGCCTGCTTTAACTGTACAGCGTCGTTCTTCCGCACGCTGTTGACCACCATCATCTCTGCCTCCGCCGGATATGGGCTTTCCTCTTTTTCTTCAACAGTCTCCGGGATTGTAAATACTCCCGCTCCGGATGCATTTGTAACAGCGAACAATCTCTGCGCTTCTTCGAAACTTCTTCTGATTCCGCGGATCCCTTTATATGGTTTGGATATTGCTGCAATAACCGGGCTGTTCTCTTCTTTTTTTACCTCTTCCAGCAGTTCTTTCAGCTCATGTACCGCTGTGTTCTCCTGCGTCTTTACAATAAATGTACGATGTCCTTCTTCACTTTCGAATTTCCAGTATGTGAATCTCTCTGCGATCTTTTCTTCAATCATTCTGACCATGGAAAATCTCGAGGCTTCATATTCCAGTTCATTGGTAATCTTATAGGCCAGATCAAGATCTGCATATACTGTAATAAACCGGTCTCCTTCCTTCATGACATCCTGCAGCGTATGGAAGACTTCATCTACTTTTTCTTCCGGCAGCCGGTTCTGGACATATTTTTGCACGACAACCTGCAAAAATCCATCTCCGTCCTTTTTCAGAAGTCTCTCCCAGCGGTCATACTTTTCCTCATTTCGGATCTGATCTTCACAGATTTTACCGACATCTGTCATCGTCGCCTGTAATTTTTCATCTTCAATCGGCTTCAGAAGATATGCGAATGCCCCCAGATCACATGCCTTCTTCGCATATTCAAAATCCCTGTATGCACTTAATACCACGAACTGACATTCCGGGTTCTCTTTCTTGATTTCTTCCATTACCATAAGTCCGGAAATCTGTTTCATCCTGATGTCTGTCAGCACTACGTGTGGTTTTTTTTCACGTATTACCTTTAACGCCTGCTCTCCGCTCTGCGCAAAACCAACCACCTCATATCCCATACCGTTCCAGTCATACGTCTTTACCAGACCCTCCAGCAGGATCGGCTCATCATCTACGATCACCAGTTTTAACAACCCCATAGTACACCTCATACCTTTTATTAATACCATCTTAACATATTACAGTCTCATTTTATAATTTTTTATACTTTTTCTTTACCAAAAATCATATCTGTTATACAAAAAATCATACTTTTTATATCAAAAATTATACTTTTATGAAAAATCAGAGGTTTTGGCATATACAAAACAAAAAGAAAAACACAATATCCAAAACGTTTCCATTCCCTTCTCAGTGAATCCTTCGTTTGAATATTGTGTTTTCTTTTTGTTTCCTGTTATGTTTATCTTGCGCAGACTTCTGTCGTTTTTCTGATCTTCTTGATCAGTTCATCTGTAAATGCGCCTTTTTTCATTCTCCACATCCAGTTACCGCCGAGTGTAGACGGCATATTAATTCTTGCCTTATTGCCAAGTCCCAGATAATCCTGCACCGGAATGATACACGTATCTGCCACACTTCTCATCGCCAGACTTATGAAATCCCAGTGCACTTCTTCATCCGGAGTGTATGGATTATTCAGATATTCCTTTGTCATCTCTTTATCTTCTTCGGAAAGTGTCTGATACCATCCCTGAAGGGTATCGTTATCGTGGGTTCCTGTATAGACTACACAGTTTTTATCATAATTATGTGGAAGATAATCACTGTCCTCTCCTGCCACAAATGCGAATTCCAGTACTTTCATTCCCGGATAACCACTGTCTTTTAACAATTGTCTCACCGTATCCGTCAGGAATCCCAGATCTTCCGCAATGATCGGAAGGTCACCTAATGTTTCTTTCATCGTACGGAACAGATCCATGCCCGGTCCCGGCATCCATTCACCATTTTCTGCCGTCTCATCTCCATACGGGATTGCATAATATTCATCGAACCCACGGAAATGGTCGATACGGATGATGTCATACAATTTAAAGCAGCAGGCCACCCGCTTCATCCACCAGTCATAGCCTGTCTTCTTATGGTAATCCCATGCATACAATGGATTCCCCCATAGCTGCCCGGTTGCCGAAAATGCATCCGGCGGACATCCCGCTACCGCAACCGGCAGATTCTCTTCATCTAACTGGAACAGCTTCGGATTCGCCCAGGTATCCGCACTGTCAAATGCTACATAGATCGGGATATCCCCGATAATCTCAATGCCTTGTTCATTGGCATATGTTTTCAGTCCGGCCCACTGTCCGGCGAACAGATACTGCAGAAATTCATAAAAATCAATCTCTGCACTTAATTGTTCCTGATATGCCACAATTGCTTCCGGCTTACGCAACCTGATGTCTTCATCCCACTGATCCCAGCTTTTTCCGTCAAATGAATCTTTCACTGCCATATACAATGCATAATCCGCAAGCCATGCTTTTTCTTCTTCCAGATAAGTACGGTACGCCTTACTTTCCATCAATCCGTTCTTTTTGGCTCTTGCATATGCAAGCTTTAATACTTTAAATCTTGCATTATATATTTTTTCATAATCGATTTCTTCTTCGTTCTCTCCGAAATCTGCCTGGTCACACTCTTCTTTTGTCAGAAGTTCATCCTCGATCAGCGTCTCCAGATCGATAAAATACGGGTTTCCCGCAAATGTTGAAAAAGACTGATACGGTGAATCGCCGTATCCCGTCTGTCCAAGCGGCAGGATCTGCCACAATTTCTGTCCTGCTTCTTTTAATATATCTACAAATTCATACGCTTCTTTTGAAAAACATCCGATTCCATATGCCCCCGGAAGTGCAGAGACCGGCATTAACATTCCACTCTTTCTCATTAACTTTCGTTCCTTCCTCGTTATGATACTTATAATTAAGTATAGCAGTGTTCTTTGGATGCTTCAAATAAAAAGTATACTCTGTATATAAGAAATCATAGATTATTCCACAGATGTCACCGTATAATCCTTGTCTTCTACTGTCTTCTTCAGCACATCATCTGCGATCTCTGCATTTAATGTCAGCTCTGCTGTTCCTGCCTCATGGCTTACAACCGCTTCATCTACCTGTGGAAGTGCTTCCAGTGCTTTCTTTACGGCTGCCTCACAGTGTCCACACATCATTCCCTCAATATGCATTATTTTTTTCATTGTCTTGTCCTCCTTCTTGGATCTCTTTTTTTCTTTTTTGGCTTTTAATTTTTTATCTTTTGATGCATCATACATCTTAAAAAGATTCAATCTCAATGCGTTCGATACTACGCAGAAGCTTGATAAACTCATGGCTGCCGCACCGAACATCGGATTTAATTTCCACCCGAACAGCGGATACCATACACCAGCCGCAAGCGGGATTCCGATAATATTATAGAAGAATGCCCAGAACAGGTTCTCATGAATATTACGGAGTGTCGCACGGCTCATGCGGATTGCTGCCGGCACATCACTTAACCGGCTCTTCATCAGAACAACATCTGCCGCATCGATCGCAACATCCGTTCCGGCTCCGATCGCAATACCCATATCGGCTCTTGTAAGTGCCGGTGCATCGTTGATACCATCCCCGACCATCGCAACTTTTCCTTTTTCTTTCAGCTTACGGATCACCTGCTCTTTTCCTTCCGGAAGTACGCCTGCAATCACTTCATCAACTCCGGCCTGCTGTCCGATGGCTTTTGCAGTACGTTCGTTATCTCCGGTCAGCATGACTACATGGATTCCCATGTTCTGTAATTCTTTGATCGCCTGCGGGCTGTCTTCTTTGATGACATCCGCCACTGCAATTACACCTAATAAACGGTCTTCATTTCCAAAGAATAATGGTGTCTTACCTGCTTCGGCAAGTTTCTCTGCCTTCTTCTGGATATCTCCATCAACAGATACCTTACTGCTGATAAATGTATGATTTCCTCCATATAATGTATGCTCATCCAGTATGGCTGTCAGACCGTTACCCGGAAGGGCCTGGAATCCGGTAACTTCTTCGATGCCTGCATTTTCCTCTTTTGCATTTTCAAGGATTGCTCTTGCCAGTGGATGTTCACTCTTATTCTCCAGTGCATACGCACATTTTAATAAGGTATCTTCTGTCACTCCCGCTGCCGGAATGATATCTGTCACTTTCGGTTCTCCACTTGTGATCGTACCGGTCTTATCCAGCGCAACAATCTGCATCTTTCCAGTCTCTTCCAGTGAAACTGCTGTCTTGAACATAATACCATTTCTGGCACCCATTCCATTTCCGACCATAATTGCTACCGGTGTTGCAAGTCCAAGCGCACATGGACAGCTGATCACCAGCACCGCAATTCCTCTGGATAACGCAAAACCAATACTCTGTCCTGCGATCAGCCATACAATAATTGTGAGCACTGCAATTGTGATAACCATTGGCACAAATACACCGGATACACGGTCCGCAATCTTTGCGATCGGTGCTTTCGTTGCAGCCGCATCACTTACCATCTGAATAATCTGCGAAAGTGTCGTATCCTCGCCGACTCTGGTCGCACGGCACTTCAGATATCCGGACTGATTTACGGTTGCGGCTGATACCTTATCACCGACAGCCTTATCTACCGGAATACTTTCACCTGTAAGGGCAGATTCATTGACTGCACTGTTTCCTTCTATGACTTCTCCGTCAACCGGAATATTCTCTCCCGGTTTTACAACAAAGCAATCTCCCTTTTGTACCTGTTCGATCGATACCTGAACTTCTTTTTCTCCACGGATCACAACCGCTGTCTTTGGCGCAAGCTTCATCAGTCCTTTTAATGCATCGGTCGTCTTTCCTTTGGATCTTGCCTCCAGCATCTTTCCGACTGTGATCAGTGCAAGGATCATAGCTGCTGATTCAAAATAAAAATCATGCATATAAGACATTACTGCATCCATATCCCCATGCATCTGCGCATCTGTCATTGCAAACAGTGCATACGTACTGTATACAAAAGACGCTCCGGATCCAAGTGCCACCAGGGTATCCATATTCGGTGCCCGGTGGATCAGTCCTTTGAATCCACTGATGAAAAACTTCTGGTTGATCACCATGACTGCAATCGTCAGAAGCATCTGTAACAGTCCCATCATCACATGATTGTCTTTCATAAATCCCGGAACCGGCCATCCCCACATCATATGTCCCATGGAGAAATACATCAGGACGATCAGGAATCCAAGTGATGCAATCAGACGCTTCTTTAATGCCGGTGTCGTTCTGTCTTTTAACATATCTTCTCCGGCAGATGCTGATGATGACTGTGTCTTTGCCGCTCCTTCTCCTTTTTTCGATGCTCCGTATCCGGCATCTGTGACTGCCTTAATGATCTCCTGTTCACTTGCAGTTCCCTCTACTCCCATAGAGTTGGTAAGCAGACTTACCGAGCAGGATGTTACACCCGGCACTTTCGAAACTGCTTTTTCGACTCTGCTGCTACAGGCTGCACAGCTCATGCCGGTTACTATATATTGTTCCATTGTTGTCTTGTTCCCTCCTGTCATTATTATTTTTCTTATTCCTTTATAGTAAACTCAGAAAATGCTTTCCGAGCAGACTATACATCTATAAACTTTACTTACCGCATCAGCTTCTGTAACACCTTTACCAGTTCATCAACCGTCTCATCTTTTCCGTCCCGGATGTCATCTGCCACACAGGTACGGATGTGATTCGCCAGCAATACTTTATTAAAGCTGTTCAGTGCCGCATTCACCGCTGATACCTGTACCAGAATCTCCGGACAATAAGCGTCCTTTTCCAGCATTCCTTTGATGCCGCGTACCTGACCCTCAATCCGGCTCAGACGATTCATCAGATCCTTGTATTCTTTATCCGAACGATGCTTGGACGAGTGACAACAGCATTCTTTTTCTGATTTGTCTTCCATAAGCATACTCCTTTCATATTCATACCCTTACGGGGTATATGTATTTTATCTCTTATTATCACATAAGTCAAGGAATATATGCGTTCTTGATATATGTTTTCATTTATTGGTAGTTCCAATACAATTTTAAAAAAATGTCTATTTTATTTGACTTTCAAAATTTATAAGGAATATAATTCTTGCTGAAGGAAATAATGACAGCAGAACTGGAGGTTATATTATGCTGGAAGAACAGGCTATGATAACATTCTTAAAAAAATTCGATGAACACCCTTTTCTGGTCAAGATTAATGGACACGAACATCTGATCGGCGAAGGCGAACCTACATTTACCGTAAATTTCAAAAAGGTCATCCCATTAAAGGATCTGGTCACCAGTACTTCTCTTGCACTTGGAGAAGCTTACATGGATGGTGATCTTGATATTGAGGGAAACCTTTATCAGGCACTTGATAACCTTCTTGGTCAGATGGGTAAATTTTCAACTGATGAACATCATTTGAAATCTATCATGTTCCCATCTTCATCAAAGAAAAACCAGAAAAAAGAAGTCAGCAGTCATTACGATATCGGAAATGACTTCTACAAACTCTGGCTCGATGAAACAATGAGTTATTCCTGTGGATATTTCAAACATGAAGATGATACCCTGTATCAGGCGCAGAAGAATAAAGTTGATTACATTCTTGAAAAGTTATATCTGAAAGAAGGTATGACTCTTCTTGATATCGGATGCGGCTGGGGATTCCTTCTGATTGAAGCTGCTAAGAAATATAAAATTAAAGGTACCGGCATCACCTTAAGTGAAGAACAATACAAAGAATGCCAGAAACGTATCAAAGAGGAAGGATTGTCCGACTACCTGGAAGTCAAGCTAATGGACTACCGTGATCTTCCTTCTGACGGCAAGATGTATGACCGCGTTGTCAGCGTCGGTATGCTCGAACATGTCGGCCGTGAGAATTATCAGTTATATTTAGACTGTGTCAGCAAGGTCATGAAAGACGGCGGTCTGTTCCTGCTCCACTTCATCAGTGCATTAAAAGAGCATCCTGGTGATCCATGGATCAAGAAATACATCTTCCCGGGCGGATCTGTTCCCAGTCTTCGTGAAGTCATGAACTGCATGGCAGAAGATAACTTCCATACCCAGGATATCGAGGACTTACGTCTTCACTATAACCGTACGCTTCTCTGCTGGGAGAAAAACTTCAAGGATCATATTGAAGAAGCACATACAATGTTTGATGAACGTTTCTTAAGGATGTGGGATATGTACCTCTCTGCATGTGCCGCTACCTTCCATAACGGAATTATTGATATCCATCAGATTTTAATGACAAAGGGAATTAATAATGATCTTCCTATGACGAGATGGTATTAAAAAATGAATCAGCCGGGGATATGAACAATATTTCCCGGCTTTAATAAAGATGGATACCATGCTGCACTTGACATCTAATACACATGCATAAAAAGGAGCGGAGCCGGAATCCTGTCACTCCTGACAAAATCCCGACTCCGCTCCTTTTCGATATGTATTCATTTCAATCAGAACGTCGTCTAATTTACCATACTATCCTTTATTCATTCTCCGTTCGATACCTACTCTTTGGATTTACTTCTTTCTTTTTTAAATACACGTATCATGAAATAACTAAATCCGCCAATATATCCAACCAGTGTAATCACCATCATAATAATTGCATCTATCGTCATAGTTCATACCTTCTTTCTATTATTTTGCAGCTTTGTTATCTTTCATAGCTCCCCTTGCAGTCTTTGTATTAAAGAACTTGGATAGTGCAAGACCTACAAGGATCACTACTCCGAACTGAAGTAATACAGTTCCTGTGTTATCCTGAATAATAAACGGATTCAGCCAGGTATCCGGGAACCATTCCTTTGTCTGTAATAACCAGTAAACCACCATGATCACTACCAAAACCGGAATCAGATACATACATCCGGTATAATATGCTTTTGGAAGATGTACATCTGCACCTTTTGCATTAACTTCCTGTGTACGTAATTTTTCCACACCATATTTCCATGCCAGGATTGCGATAAAGGCACCACTTATCAGAAGTCCGATTCCCCATACCCAGTCCTGATTATCAATGTTAACCAGTGACCAGCATGAGAAGCATCCTACTAAGAATCCTGCGAAGCAGACACTGACAACTGCTTTCTTCCGCGGCAATCCAAGGTCAACAACACATTTTACTCCAACTTCGATCATAGAGAACAGTGATGTGATTGCTGCAATTGCAAGTAATCCAAAGAAGATAAAGGAAATGAATCTTCCGCCCGGGATTGTTGTAAATAACTGATAAATGTAAATAAATGTAAGTCCGAAGTTTCCCTGACTGAGTGCTTCATTCGCTGCCTCCGGTGTAGCTGAAAGTGCACAGATTGCCGGGATAACTACCAGTGCCGAGAGGATTGCTCCAAGGTTATCACCAAGTCCCATGATCAGACAGCTTGTCGGAACATCTTCCTCTTCTCCTACGTAGTTCGCATATGTAATAATGAATCCCCATCCGGCTCCGGTGCTCCATGCTGCCTGGATGAATGCCTGAATCCATGTATTCGGGCTTAAAATATACTCTTTCTTAACAGTAAAGAGATACTGAAGTCCCTGATTTGCTCCATTTAATGTAACTGCGTAAATTGCTAATCCTACAAGGATGATAAACAGTGCCGGTATCGCTACTTTACAGAATTTTTCAATTCCACCTGCAATTCCCTGATAAACGATGAAACATGCAAGTGCAAATCCGATCGCATGGAATAAAATAACCTGTGCCTGTGAATCTGTAAATGCTGTCCACATTGCCGATGTCGTCTCTGTTGATAGATTCGGTTTAAATGCTGAAGTAACAGAATTAACTGCGTATTTCAAACAATATCCCTGAAGTACACAATAATAACTCATCAGGAAGAAACATACTGCTGCTACAAAGAATCCCATCCATGTATATTTCTTTCCACCTGCATCACGAAAAGTACCGATACATCCAAGTCTCGTCTTTTTACCGAATGCCATCTCTGTGGAAAGGAGCGGTACTGCAAATACCAGCATTGCAATCGTCCATGCTATGATAAATGCTCCACCACCGTTTGCCGCACACACTCGTGGGAATCGCCATACATTACCAGTACCAATACACATACCTAACGCGGCGGCTATGTAACCTATGGTACTAAATTTTTCTTGTTTCTGTTCCATAACTCAAACCTCCATTCGAATATCGAAATTATTTAGAAATGAATACCTTGTAACCATAGTGTAAAAGATGGTTATTAAAT
>SKEE01001738.1_pt1 | contig 16874 bp, 19 predicted proteins | sample 4826661 | NCBI WGS metagenome assembly SKEE01 (sample SAMN11008817, study PRJNA524170) | human gut metagenome | biome: Human fecal sample; material: Feces; isolation source: fecal sample from pouch patient p20 | host: Homo sapiens | place: Israel: Tel-Aviv | collected 2016-11-14
TCACAACCATGTGCGACCGTCTCAAAAAGCGTGGACTCACCAAAGAACAAGCATTGCTCGCACGTGTCGCAGGACTCGTTCATGACATCGGTCACGGCGCTTTCAGTCACACCTTTGAAACTATCTTTGGAACTGACCATGAAGCCTTCACCTGCGAAATTCTCACTAACCCTATGACTAAAATTCACCACGTGCTTGAAACCTACGAGCGTGGCTTCAGCCAAAAGGTGGCTGACGTTATCAATCACACCTCTGACCAGACCGTCGTTATCGACCTCATTTCCAGTCAACTGGACGCTGACCGTATGGACTATCTTGCTCGCGACAGCTACTTCACAGGAGCGTCTTACGGACACTTTGACCGTGAGCGTATCATCAAGAACATGCGTATTAAAAACGGTCGCATCGTCTTTCGTGAATCAGCGCTCGCCGCTATTGAATCTTTCGTCATTGGACGTTCGCAAATGTACCTCAACGTCTACTTCCATGAGACCAATCGCGCTGCTGTCGTCCTCTTGCAAAAAGTTCTTGAGTATGCGCGTGACCTCTACCCAAGCAATCCTGACGTCTTCGCCTGGACAGCACCTCAACTGGTTCCCTTCCTCAAAGGCGACTACGCACTAGCTGACTACCTAGCTCTCGACGATGGCGTTCTTATGACCGCTATCAGCAACTGGGTCGGTCTTAATGACGCTGTCATGTCGAACCTCGCCTACTGCTTCATCAACCGTATTCTCCCTGAATCTGTTGTTTACAAGAACGAAAGCGACCTCGAACCCCTTCTTGCCATCCTCGAAGAAGACTATCAGTTTGATACGCGCTACGAAACAGCAACCAATGCTAACTTCGACGTTCCTTATGACGTCAAGCGTGACGATATTGATAACCCTCGTACGGAAATCACGGTTATGGATAAAGAGGGCAACTTGCATGAGGTCTCTGAAATCTCAGAACTCATTCAAAGCCGTACGGCCAAACGCTACGGCGACAAACGCTTCTTCTTTCCAGCGGAGCTTCTTACAGGCTCTAGCGAAGATCACAAACGTTTCAAACAAGCACTTAAAGCACTTCCAAAACCTTAACAGAAAGGAAACCTCATGGATTTTTCAAAGAAAACCAAACAATGGTTTAAAATTGCCCTCTGGCTCTACGGGGCTTGTGTGATTATCATCACCATTGCGCACTCCTTTGGCTTTATCGACCTTAACATGTTCAACGTTTCGGTTAATTATAAGGGCGCTTATAACCACGCCATGACCATCTTCCTAAAGCTTGTCCTCATCATGTCTGCTGTTTCAGCCGCATCCGCGACTGTCCTTTTCATTCATATCAAGGTATCTGCTTGGCTGGATAAGTTCTTCGAAGATCGCAACTATAACGAAAGGCACTAGTATGAAACTACACATTCTCATCGGACCAGCCCGCTCTGGAAAAACGACTTACATTGACCAACACCTAACGGATAAAGACGCTCATATTTCAGTCGTTCAAAATGACGTTTTCATCGAACGCGTGTCAAAAGAAGCTGTCCATAGTCTCTTCGGTTTCAAGAATGACAAAGCTGACAACCTTAGTGAGTTTCTAAGACAGCTTCACAGAGCCGACCCAACTATTGATACGGTCTACATTGAAACACACAAATTATCACCACGTTACATCAACGATACGCTCCGAAAAGCGACCTATGCTATTGACAACATCCTTGTCGATTACCGTAAAAGTAATGTTATTGAAGTCACAGACTACGATTATAACAATACAGGCCAACACGCCGTTTACTACCTGTCAGCTGATGAAAATGGTAAAGCGCTTAACGGAGCCAAACCGTATTTCCCTAAAGACGACAACTGGCTCAAAAACTATAAAATCGTAAACCGCATGACCCTCGGTCTCGACTAACAAAAAGCCACAGTAACAACTGTGGCTTTTTCTATAGAAAGGAAACAATATGTTTGAAAAACTAAAACGCGCACATGACATCTTTAAAGCTACTAAACACAAGCTCACTGAAGCTAATGACAACCTGACGCACGCTTTTGAGTGGGCACAAAAACAGGGTCGCATCTTCGAAGAGACCATCGCAAAGAAACACTGTGATTGGTCAGACAGCGTTCTTGAAGCCACTAGCCGTAGCGACCTTGAACGTCTCTGCATGAACGCGCACACGGTCATTGCATCGACCAAAGAACCCTTGGAAAATGCTCTTAGCAATCTAAGCTACTATTACGATAAATATCGTAAAGAGGGTGGTCACTACCGCAAGGACGTTATGCAACTCCTAGACGCTCGTACGAACACTGACACCAGTGTTGTCGTCATCCACGACAATGCCAACCTCATCGACTGTAGTAACTACCGCACCTTCAAACGAGAGCTAAAACTACTAGAAAAGGCATTAGAACTCACACAAGCGTCATGAGACACCTAGGGACTAAATCCCTAGGTTTTCTTTTTTAGCATGAAACGTTAACTATAGCATTAGATTACATTTACAAACAGAACTAAAACGAAAGGAATAAACTTATGTCTTACTATCTTAACTACAAACTTAAACTCAAATCAGGCGTTGTTTACGAAAGTGACAACGGTGGTTATCAAGGAGCACCTCGCGACGCCTTCCTCGAAGACTATAAAAATAAACCAAAGCACTTGACTGAACGTAGCCAATTCGACGAATACAGCAAAAATCTTGAAAACGTACGCTCATTCGACGTTATCCTCTTTGGTGATTTCCCTGAAGGCGTCAGCAACTACTTCAAGATGGACGACCATTACGACGGTACTGTCTTTAAAATCGATATCAGTCTCTTGGACGAAAAACGAATCGAAGACTTCCTTCACTTGCTCGATTATACTGACCGCGTCGAAATCAACAACGATTGGGAGTTCCTACCCGTCGAACGCGACGCCTTCCGTCTCGCCAATATTGAAGAAGACTTCGAAGGTGCTGACATGAGCGACCCTGCTATTGGTTTGCTATTGTCTATCCGCAAACGTTGGTTCATCGAATACTTCAAGGACAACCTACTACTAGGCTTCCGTAAAGACAATATCGAATACCTCGACTGGTCCATCGATTAAAAACCGCACAAGAAACCTAGGGGCTAAATCCCTAGGTTTTCTTTTTGAATGAAACGCTAACTATAGCATTAGGAGATTAAACTATGGCTATGACTTTTACTACCGAAATTAAAGCTAAAGCTTTTGACCTTAGCGTCCATAAAAGGAAGGATATACAAGCATGAGTAACAACCTCAAGACCCTCAAAACAGACTACATCGCAAACAGACACGTCTGCAAACACGGTGGTCGTCTGAAGACAAAACAATACAACACTTACAGCCGTATGCCTGACATGATTACAGCCAATAATAACTACTATTGGGAGCAAGGCTTTAATAAACGATACGGGCGCAACGCACTGCTCGTTGAACCTGACGTGGTAGGCGACCAATTAAACGGTTTTACCTTGAAAATCGACAGACAATTGCAAATGACTGATTTTTACTACGACAATGTCTCTAAGAAAGACCTAAAACTCATTCGTGACCGTTTCAAAAAGGCGCCCATCAACTTAAAAGGTTATCATCGCATTGTCAAAGACTATTCACACTCAAGCCATCGCTATACCTTTATCTACATCGCATGGGTCATCAACGACCATTACATCATCAATGATATCAAAGACTTCATCAACTTACTCAAAGAACACGCTATCTAAATCACTAGAAAGGAAATCACTATGGAAACTTTTGACAATCTTATTCCAGCACTCGCAACCGTAAACTATCACAAAGAAAACAACGCTGCCAAGGACGAGGGTGTCGTCTCATACCGCAGTTCACACCTTAGCTTCCCAGCTATTGTTGACCTCAATCATGATACGGGTGACGTTGTCCTCAAATACGGACAATCGCAAGTTATGCCAATCAAACTCGAACGTTTCAAAATCACTGACGCTGACATGCATGTTGACTTTGTACTTGATGAACTTGACGCCTTCAATCACCTCGTCCGTTCCATTATTGGAACCCTATCCTTCATCGACGCTCAGCGTTCAAACCATCGCTAGAAAGGGGCGCTTATGTCTGACCTTCGTTCTCACTTCTTAGATAACGCTAGCGATTACGCTAGCGTTTTTCAACAATCGCTTATCAATCATCCGACCGCTAAACGATTTATAGTTACTCCTGGTCGCTCGGAAAAAACCTATAATTTTGTCCCAACACATCTCAAGCGATTGTTGCCTAACAACTGCCCGACCATCCTCACCATTGACCGTCCAACGGAAGACGTCAAAGACCTTAAAACCTACCTTAGTACCAAAGCCCTACTAGCCCTTGCCGACATGTCAAAAGCAGAGACCCTAAGGCAAGCCATCTATCGCGCTACAGAAAAAACAGCCATAAGGCCAGTCTTTAAAGATATTGTCGAGCTTATCGAAAAAGCCGAAAAACAAGCACCGCTCATGGTTGGGCGTCTTACAGGACACTATGACCAAATGCGTGACTACTACTTCGACCAACTTGAAATCGCTCGTCATAATGCTAAAATAACATGCCCTGGTCTCGACGTTGTTATTAGTGACAATAGACGTGACGTTGGTGTTGGCTTAAACGGGCAACTCCTTGATACTGACTCCGAAGCTATTATCATGGACTGGTTACATCTCACAGACAAAGACCTTGACGCCCTACCTGACGCTATTTATACAAACACTCTCGTTAAGGTCGATAGATTAGCTACTTACGTACAACACCTAGCTGACACTATACACTCGGCTAAACGGTACGATAGCCTCGAAGATCACTCGCGCAAACTCCTAAAATTACAACATGAACTACAATTTGAAATCGAACACCAAGAGCACATCGAGAAAGAACGCGCTGCGTTTAACAAGAGAATGCTGGACGAGCTAGACGCGTTAGTCGACAATCACCGCAAAATACACGACCAACAAAACCCATAAGAAAGGAAGCGACGCATGACATCTAAGATACCATACATAATGAATCCCTATGACCACTTCATCCGTAGTTATGCCTCACAAGAACCCACACTCAAACGAGCAATGGCGCAACACCCTAACGCTCAAACCTTCACGGTTGTTGCCACAAACACAGAAGGCGTCTTTAACTTCGTCCCAAGCCACTTGGTTCGTTTTATCCCAAAATCAGCCAATCGACTATTCACTATGGGTTATCCGCAGGACGAACCACTAATAGCCCTTGAACGTGAAGCTGAGAAGCTACAAGGTAACGTTCCAAACCGTTTCGTTCTTGGCGATATTATCAATAGCATTATCGTCAAACCAATCCGTCTCAGTCATTTTCACAACATCTTAACAGCAATTGAGCACGCTAAAGAATACACCCCTGAACTTGTGACCCTTATGGCCTACAACCATAGGGAAATCACTAAACAATTCCGCGCTCGTATTGCGCCTCATATCACAAAGGCACGCAAACAATTCAAAAGCCTAGGGGTCACTATGGATAACGATACGGACACCGTCATTACACTAAGCGGTAAACCACTCGAATCAGTAAACGTTGTATGGAATTGGCTTCGTTTGACGCCTGAAGACGCCGACGCCCTATCACCCGAAAAACTATGGGAAAAACAAAAACGCCTATACGCACTAAGAGACGCTGTCGAGCGTTTAAGTCGCTCAATAGGTACAACGGAATATGTCGAACCAGCAAGCTACGTTCTCTGTTGCAAAGCCATTCAAAGAGAAATTCACTATGAAGCAGGTGACCGCGTATGACCGATAATTCTAAACAAATCTACAACTTACTCATGGCGTCTAAGCGTCTGACGCCAACTTTCGCACAAGCCTTGCATAAACATCCGAACGCTAAACGCTTTACCATTGTGGCGACCAAGTCCGAACACGTCTTTACCTTTGTCCCAGCCCATCTTGAGCGTTTTGCGCCAAGTGACGCTAAGTTAGCCAGTATCAACCGTCCGCAAAATTTAACAGAAAAAGCCATCGCTCAGCAAATCCACCATACGTGTGGTGCTTTGTTCAATCAAATGCAACCAAGCCTTATGTTTAAATACAAGATTGATGAGCTAATGGCTAAACCCATGCGTTTTACGTGGTTTTCTCAAGTTAGTGACCTGGTCGATAGATCAACAGCACTAGACCAAAATCTCAGAGACCGAGCTAACGACCTCTACATACGATATGTTGACACTTTCATGGCAAATACGCAGACCTTCCTCGACAAGGCTAACAAACAAGGGCTTGACTTTGACGATAGTCCTTTGTCTAACGTCTCCTATACCATGTCACAGGACGGTACGGGCGTTTTTGTCAGTGTTTGTAATGGCATGGAACTCTCCGACCCCGAAGACATTTGGGATTGGCTCGGCGTAACGCCCGAACAACTCGATAGCCTTGAACCTGAAGACCAAGGCGTCCATTTCAAACGCCTCAGACAATTAGTACGCTACACGCAGCTTATCGTTCATGTCATGCGTCGCGCAAACGGGCAAACACGCAGAACGCCTGCGCTTATGGATGATATTAAACGCCTCACCGTCGATATCATACGAGCTGAGAAGATAACCAAACACAGCAGACAATAGCCTATTTGGGCTATTTTTGCTATAATAGAACTAATCATTTGATTTAGAAAGAACAATCTTATGACCGCAAAAACATCCGAATTGCTCTTACAATTCAACGAGTATGCTACAGCACACGACAAAACATTTGAGAGAGCTCTCGTTAAACACCCAAACGCTAAAACGTTCGTAATTGCTACAACCAAAGACCCTTGTGTTTTTACGTTTGTGCCGAAACATCTAACGCGTTTTGTGGAAGGTTGTACGACTATTGGGACGATTGACCGTCCAACTAATAACAACCTACGAGCACATCTTAAACGAACAGCTGAACGGTTGCTTGAAGGTGCCGACTCGGCTACCAGCATCAAGAGCTTTATAAACGATATTCTCAACTATGATATCGAAGACAAAGAACATGCTATCGAGCGTCTATGCTACAGCTCCAACGCTGGCTCCCTATTCGATAAGGAGCTTGAAAAGAAAGCCCGTGACTTACAAGACCAATTTGTCAAGTCTTTGCAAAGACTCGTAGAATCACGGGTTATTTATTATATCGATGAGCAACAATATATTATACCTAATCGTCATTACAACGCTATATTCGATAGCATTGGGTTTGATATACACGAAGCTAGTGAAACAATATGCATAACCTTAAACGGTGAAAAGTTAACTAATGCAAGCACTATTGAACACTGGCTTGACACCTATACGCCCAAATGGGTAAAAACAGCAAGTGTCAAACAACGAACGACCTACGAGCTCATAACGCTCAAGCACCTTAAACGCATCATTCAAACAGTTACCGGTTTTGCGAACGAAACTATGGAGACGTCAGCGTCTATATACCGAGGTGAACTAGAAAACTTACGACTGATGACGATAAACGCACTACCGTAGAAAGCATAACCACATGACTAAAACTCTAGATTTAATTAAACGCTTTGATAGGCAGGTTTACTATAATACCGAACCTTTCAAAAGAGCTCTAACTGACAACCCGTCGGCTAAGAGCTTTGCTATCGTAGTGGCTAACAACGCGAACGGATTTGCTTTCGTTCCCGTACACTTAAAGCGGTTCATCAGTGATAAGACTATCATTGGAACTATCGAACGTCCTGAGCCTAATGTCGACCCTTACATTCAACTACAACGCACGGCAGAGCGCTTGCTTGACGCTTTCGACCCTAAAGAGCAATACCACGACGATATGAAAACTATTATAAACATGGGTATCGACGACAAGTATGCTCAAGTATTCCAAGCCTTAGATATTCTTGTCGAGCGGGCCAGCGAGAAGGACGAAACCTTAGAAAAACAAGCGCGTGTCTTAAAAAGGCGCTTCCTCGATACTTTCACAAAATACGTAAAAACACAAGTTGAAACTTACAGAGAACTCTACGACGCCGAATACAAGAGAAACCTTACCGTTATCGAATATAGCATAGCTATGGATGACATAGGATTCAAACTCAGCGACGTTACGAGCATCCCTGAACCGACTCTAAAAGGTAAAATAATGGGAAACGTCTTCGTCGTCAGAGATTGGCTTGATGAATCCATCACCACCTTGCAGGATTGCACAAGCTACTCCGACCGTGAAGGGCTCATCCAAATGAAAATCAATGCGCTCACAAATGCGACACGTTTGCTCGTTAGCGCTATGAACAAAGCGACTTATACGGCCTTCTACAAACATAGCGCTGAAATCATGGGTCTATACGCCATGCTAGCAAACAAACCCCACGCCGAAGTCGACAAATTACTTGATTTACTTTAGAAAGGAACTTTATGCCTAATCCAAAAGCTATTCAGCGGTTTAGTCAACAAGCCTTTAACCACATCAAGGTCTTTGATAAAGCGTTAAACGACTACCCGACAACACAAACGTTTGTAATTGTGACTACTAAAGACCCTGACGTCTTTAGCTTTGTCCCTAAACACTTGGAACGCTTCGCATCTGACGCTGTTCGTATAGGGACGATTGACCGCCCAGAACCCAATAGAAAAACGCACATGCGACTCATGCAAACAGCCCTAAGCATGCTTGAACAACTAAGTCCAAGGTATCAATTCGATAGTCTTGTCGATAATATTCTAGCCTATAACATACGCGAAGACCTTATGGACGCCTTCTACCAAGTTGACCTTGTCACGCGGAATGCGATTGACTCTGATACACACTATAAAGACCAAGCCGTCGCTGTGTCTAACGCGATTACGGAAGACTTTATAAGTGAAGCTTCGCGACGTCTTAAAGGCTATAAAGACGGATACGAAGGCTTTGACCTCTATAGGTCTCTAACTGACCTTGACATCGCTATCATCAAAAACATGCCGCGTATCACCTTAGACGGTAAACCTATTAGCAAAGACGGTATATGGTCTTGGGTTGAGAAACAAGAGTTAAATCCTGATGATAAAAACGACAGCGAAGCTATTGAAAAGACACTCGAAAACCTAGATATCAGTAACCAATTAGTCGCAGGTGTTGCGGGTGACGTTGCAAACATCGTTATCGTCAAGTACCAAAATGACATCAACATGCTGAATGACTTGGAAATCAACAGTCAGACCTCATAGAAAGGAAACGCCATTGTCTAATTCAAAAGCTAAAGCCATTCAACGGTTGTATAAAAGGCCTTTCGACTATGCTAGTACGTTTGACAAAGCACTGAACGACTATCCGACAACACAAACATTCGTAATTGTGACCACCAAAGACCCCGAAGTCTTTAGCTTTGTTCCTAAACATTTGAGGCGCTTCACACCCAGCTTCGTTCAATTAGGGACTATAGACCGTCCTGAAGCTGGCGAAAAAACGCATATAGCGCTCACCAAGAAAATCGTAGACATGCTCGATACCCTAGAGCCTAAGTATCAAATGGATAGCCTTATCTATAGTATTTTAGACTATAAAATACGTAAAAACCTTGTGGAAACCTTTTATCTTGCTAATCTCATAGTTCGAGGGGCTAGCACATCTAGAGCATCCTATAAAGACCAAGCTATCGCTATAAATGACAGCCTCAAAAACGACTTTGTAAAAACAGCGTCACAACAACTCGAAAAACATAAAGCTGAATACGCAGGAGCTGAATACGCAGGAGCTGAATACGCAGGTATTGACCTTTACAGCTCGCTAGAAGACCTCAATATCGATATTAACAATGAGCTACCATACGTCACACTAGACGGTAACTCTATCAACGAGAACGTCATTTGGTCTTGGATTGAAAAACAAGGGCTAAATCCCGACAATACTGGTGACGGCGAAGCTATCGTGGATAAACTCGTAAACTTAGCCCTCAACAATCAATCAGTTGTCGGCATCGCTAACACCGCCGCCAAACAAGTCATTGACGACCATCAGAATGACATCAACAAATTACATAGTCTAGTGCTTAATGATTAAACGCCATAGAAAGGAAAACGCATGTCTAATCCAAAAGCCGAAGCTATCCAACGGTTTAGCAAGAGAGCGTTCGAACACATCGAAGCCTTCGACAAAGCCTTGGCTGACTATCCAACAACACAGACATTTGTGATTGTAGTCACTAACGATCCTAACGTCTATAACTTCGTTCCTAAACACCTAGCCCGCTTCACATCAGATACCGTTCGTTTAGGGACTATCGACCGTCCTGGGTTTGGTGAACCGTCATATATGCAACTCATGCGAAAATCCGTCACCATACTTGATGACCTGAGCCCTAGGCATCGGCTTGAAATGGATAATAACATGGCAGACTTTGCTGATATTCTAAAAAGCACAAAACGTAAAGTATCATACGGCTATGGACGATTTGAAGACCAATTCGCCGTTGTCGATGACATCGTAACATACGCTAAAGACCATAAATCACCGTGGTTAGACCAAGCCACTCTCTTACAAAAGCAAATTGTCATTGAGTTTACGGTAGATATCCTGCGAACACTTGACGCTTATAAAGCCAAATACGCTGGTCAACCGACCTATCAATCCATAACCGACCTAGGCTTTCGCATGCACGACCATGAACCTTGTATCACGTTAAACGATATACCACTTCAGTCAAAAATCGTTATTTGGGACTGGATTGAAAGCCAAGGATTAGACCCTAATAATGCTAACGATAAGAACACTATCGTCGACAAAGTCAACGACTTAGCTCTCAATGTGTTATCCGTTGCTGGTATCGTCGACACAGCTATCAATAATACTACTGACAAATATAGAAAAGACATAACAGCACTAAATACATTAACGTTCAAAGACCAAAACGGCATATAGAAAGGAACAACGCATGACGCAATCTTACATCGCTCTTATCAAAGCCATCACTGAAGAAGTTCGAGAGGCTTTAGACCAAGGGCTTCTCGTCAAAACCAAGACTCAAGTGACCAAAAACGATAACCTTCAAGCGGTCTTCTTCATCACCATTGACGACCCTGACGATATCATGAGTCTTTTGAAGAGCTTCCATGGAACAGACACCATGACTTATCCTAAAGGAAACACCTTTGAAGCTAGAACATCAGACGGCTGGGTCACCCGTTTTGAACTGACTACCGAGGAAATCGCCCATGGCTAAAACCAACGTCTTTTGTAAGGTCAAACGCTTGGACGGTAAAACCTTGGTCTATCAATTCCCCAACGATTTGCGTGAAGCCATGCTTGATAGTTACAAACAAGGTGAATTAAAAGACCTTATGGTCGGTAGTCTTATCGTCATTCCAACCACACGCTACAAGAACAATCACGCACGCTTAAGCGTTGGACTTATTACCAAGGTTTTTACGACCAAGCGACAGCAATACTGGCGTACGCGCGGGCAGTTCCTGACAAAAGATAACTGGCAGCGTGGTATTGACAAGACCCATAAGCGCTTCATGCGTCACGACCATAGCTTTATCAACCAATGGCGTATCCGCTACGCCTTACACAAATGGCTTAAGACTAAAGGCGACTAAACCGCCTTTAGTCTTTTTCTACTGTAAGAAATCACTAAAGGAGATACTATATGACAACCATCATTTTCCATATCAAATCGGCACATGATCCATCCAGAACACCTGAACTCACACCGTGGGATAGCTCTTGGAAGAAGGATTTATCTGAAGATAAGCACATTGCGGCACCAACAACCCTCAAAACCCGCAAGGCAGAATACAACGCGTTAAAGGCTAGATACCCTGAGGCGACTGTCGTGGGTCTCTTGTATCCATGGCTTGATAGTTGTTTGCAACCGCCTATCGTTGGCATCGACTGTGATACCATGGCTCTTGCCGATAACCACCGTCCTGCCCTTACAGACGTTATTCAAATTCGTCTCAAAGAGGGTATCTATTCAGACGACCACGGGTCACCGCACCACAAAGAACCTATCTCAGAACATTTACGTCTGGTTGAAGACGAAGTCGACAAACTAGCCGATGAGTATCACTTGAACACCATCGACCGTTCTATCTTGATTGACGCTGCTCGCTTCCATGACCTTGGTAAATATGCAACACGTAGTTTTGACGAGGCTAGCGGTTACGACCGTTTTAAAGGCCATGAGAACGTCTCTGCGGTCGTTTATGTGGCTGACTATATCAAACACCGTGATATCGCACGTAAGCAAGCCAACAACCTCTCAAACGTCTTCTACGACGATAACATTGCTAAGACCGTCACACAAATCATCCTCAACCACATGATTAGTAAAACAAACGATTGGCAACCACGCGCCATCAAACGCCGTGGCTTGACCGACTGTGAACTCCAACTTTTGGAACTCTTCAACCAAGCAGACAACAAAGGCCGTCGCTCTAAATAAGAAAAGGAAACCTCTCATGACACAACTCAATGACATTTTCAAAAACCTAAACTCAAACACCGTTCACTTTGATGAAGACAAACAAGTATTCATCATCACGCACGCTGACGGTAGTATCAAGACCATCCCTCTCAAAGACGCTATTTCTAAAGATTTGCTACAAGCTCTAGAAGGTCCGACGGATGACGCTAAACAAGCATTGATTGATACTTACACTAAGCGTCTGACAAAAACGCTAGCCAATGGTGGTGAATTTGGTATTCTAAAAACCATGTCACCTGAAGAAATCAAACTCACTGTTGAAAACATCGTTAAAAACAATAGCACGGGCATTGCTGATTTTCTCTTAACAGAATTGACAACAATTACTGAACACATGTTCGACCCCACATCAGCTCTTGCTGTATCGTCTAAAGAAACAGCTAAACAAATGTGTGAAGACTTTGCACTCAAGTACGAGCTTGAATTTGGTGAACTCACAGAAAGCACCAAGCGCAGATTTGACTCGCTCATCGGACGCCTGTGGTCTGATATCATTAAACCAGGCTACCACGCTTACGACGCCGACTCACTCGAGCTTTGCTTGAACCAAATTGCAAAAACAGCAAAACTAGAAACAGGTAGCCGAGCGGCATACAACACTAAGAAAGAACAAGTTGAAACCTCAGACGGTACGACGACAACCGTTGAAATCAACGCGATTAACGGGTCACTGCTCTTTGACCTAGCGGTATCCTTCGACGAACTTACAGCCGACGCAACAACACCTGTAATGCTTCTACATGACGTGCTTCTACCGTTTCGTGAATTTATGACCATCAAACCACGACCTGTCCCTGAGGACAAACAAGCTATTGTTTCGTTTGCAAGACGTCTCATTGCAGAAGGGTGTCCATTAGACCTCGACCAACAACATGTTTTTGAGCGAGTCATGGATGAACCCTCAGACGTTCTAATGCGTAAACACCCACAAATGGGTCTAGGTATCGGACAAAGAATTATACCTTAAACGTCCACAGACCCCTCAGAAGCGTCTCAGGCACGCTTTAGACTATCGTTAGGGTAAATCTACCGACCCTAGTCTAAAATCGCATAGGCGAGCTCTCAGGGGCTCTCAGACGCAAGCAAAAAAAGAGCCGTTTGGCTCTTTTTTTTCGTTAGTTTGTTTTACGACGGATAAGTGTTCCAGCTACACCAAGCGTTGCGAGACCCGCAAGACCAAGCGCTGTCGTATCAACAGACCCTGTGTTCGGAAGGGTACGACCTTCAGCCACCTTAGCTTCTTTAACAGGAGCAGCAGGTGCTTGCACTGGAACTTCAGCCTTAGGTGCTTCAGGAGCTTTGTAAGTCACAGGATGAATAGCGACAGATACCGAAACTTTATGCGCTTCCGCTTGAACCTCACCGAGTTTAGGTGAAGCTGTCGTTACCACCAAACGTGACAATTCAACTGTTGGGGCTTCTTTTTGAACAGGTTTAGCAGGTGCATCGAATTTGCCCTTCTTAGGCGCATCCGTTGGCACAGCAACCAATTGTTTCAAAGGTTTTGTCGTATTTGCCGCAAAACTATCTGTCTTACTATCGGTCTTAGACGACTGTTTGACTTCCCCTGGAGTGTTAACCGTTTCAGTTGCCACTTCACGGAAGTAAGCTACAATCTTGTCTTTATCCGTTACGGGATTAGCTTCGATAGCCGTATCAAAACCTAGAGCGCGCATTTTACCGATGGTAAAGTCACTAGGACCGCTCGCGTCAATCGCACTGACAAACGTTTTAGCATGCGCTTTAACGTATTCCGCAAATGAGCTATCCATTTCCTCGTTTGCTGACCAGCCGTCAGTCACTTGGAGAACGTTGAAAATCTTATTCTTGTCAGCCAAATCTTCGTGTGCTTTTTCGATTGGTTTATCGACATAGGCACGGTCAATCAAGAACTCAGGGTGTTGCTTCAACACGTCGTAGAACATGTTGTTAGCATCATAGTAAGACCAACCTTCGGCTTTAGTTTTCGCCATGTGGTCGACAACAAGATCAACAAACTTCTTAGCGTCATCGAGTGACATCCAACGCGTCGCACCATCGTTTGAAATGATATGACTCATGGTTGTATTCACTGACGTATCAAAGAAAGCGAGACGTGTTTTCGGATTGGCGTCTTTCAAAATATCTTTGATAATTGGGAAGATTTGAGACGAACGGCTGCTAAATGACGGACTTGAGTCTACCATGGCAATCAAATCCATTGGTGCTGTCGTTACTTTAGTCGTTGTCGTGTTGTCTTGTGAGCTATTGGTCACAGTAAAGCTACCAACAACCTTACCTTCAGCATTGCCGTTTGGTTTAAACGTGTAATTAACAGTGTAATTACCAGCTTCTGCGAGAGTACCTTTGTATGACACTTTATTGTCTTTAACGTCAAGCGCTTGTTTCTTACCACTAGCACTTACCAATTCCGCAGAAACCAAGGTCACGCTACCTGTTGGCGTCAACGTTACTTCACCTGTAGACGCAATCTTAACATCAGCTAGACCTGAAAGACTTTGCGTGTAAGACCCATCGTTATTGGCTTTAGCTGTTGACTCTTTGGTCAAACCACCCTTGGCGTTCTTATTAGCTTCTTCGATAGCTTTATTTTCAGCGGTAATTTTGTCGTTTTGCGCTTTGGCTTCAGCAACACGTTTGTTAAAGGCTGCTAAATCGCGTTGATATTCCGCTTCAACTTTAGCGTTACCCGCTGCAACAACCGCCTCCCAAGATTTAAGAGCTTCGGCGTAAGCTTTGTCATTAGCTGCTTTTCGAGCTACAGCTGCGTCCACCTTAGCGTTGACAGCTTCAAGTGCTTTAGACGCTTCTTCAGGTGTTACTTCCGTTTGACCCTTAACGATGACCTTCACTTTAGCCGACTCAGCCTTAGCCACAGCCTTATCAAAACCAGTGGTTACCGCTTTTTGAGCGTCAATAGCATCTTTGACGGCTTTTTCAGCAGCTGCGAGTTGCGCATTGAACTCGTCTTCTTTACCAACAACAAGCGTCAACGTAGCATCGCCTTTAAAGACCACACCTGCATCCGTCGCTTCTTTGATGACCGTTTCAAGACGTGTTTTCGCATTAGTAACGGTTTCTGTCAAAGCACCAAGTTGTTCCACTTGCTTATTGATATCAGCGGTTGCATCTTCAGCCTTGTCATAAACAACATCGTCTGTAAGATTTACGGTGATACCCGCCTTTTCGGCGTCTTTGATAACTGTATCGAGTTTTGCATTGAGCTCGTCACGAACCGCAGCCGCATCCGCTACAGCCTTGCTTTGGTCATTAACGTCTTTAGACGCATCCTTAAGATTGTCATACGTCTTAGCGTCACCTTCGGTTGTTGGTACTTTAAGAACATCTGCTTGGTTCTTAACGGTTGCATAACCCTCGTCCAAGTCCGCTTGTTTAGTAGCTTCGATAGTATTGGCATTCTTAGCCACATCAACAAGCGTCTCAGCAGGCGCTGACGTATCAACCGTCGTTGCTGCTTCCGCAGGTTTGTCCAAAGTTGCAAGCGTTGCTTCCGTTTCAGTAGTCGTTGGCGCTGTCGTTGTTCCTGTCGCTGCTACTGGTGTTTCAGTGGGCGCTACAACTTCATTGGCTGACGCGTTGCTAGCCACAAAGACACCAGCCAGTGCCATAACACCAGCAAGTCCGAAAGCTTTTGTCTTACGAAGGCTACCATGTCCTTCAATTGCTCGGTTCGTGTTTCGTTTTGACATACAAAACTCCTTTTTCATAACTAAATTTAACGCACAAAGGCGTTGTCACCGTTCATTATAGCACAAGGCTTTAGTCAAAACAAGGCAAAACCTATTAAAAATCTTTAATGAAAACCTCTATCGTTTCTAAGGGCTCTGAGAAGCTCTTTACGCCGTTTAAAACCCTGTCAGGCATATTCACCCTAGAACCACTCTGAAATCGTATGACGGGCTTCTGAGAGCTTCTGAGGGGCATTCCAAAGTTTTTGTCTATAGTCCATAAAACGCTATAAAATATGCATATCGTTTTTAAGGGCTCTAATTTGCTCTGTAATCGATTTTAGACCCTGTCCGGTATATTTACCCTAAAGACCATCTAAAATCGTGTGACGGGCTTCTGAGCGCTTCTGACGGGCATCCTAGTGTCTAGACATTAGTTTGGAATGAATGAGACACTCACCACCACGTAAACGTCTAAAAGAAAGGAAGTATGTCACAAATAAGGCAATAATATGAAACGCCAAATATGTCATATTATGTGCCATAGTGTCAATAGTATCAAGGGTCTAGGGCATATTCTATAGTCAAAATAACGCCAAAAATAATATGTCGACATATTATGCGAAACTCCTTGTGTCACAAGGGGTTAGGTCACCTCAAACACCAAATAATATGAAAATATGTCTTTTTTGAATTTCTATATATAAGTTTATAATTTTGCTTTGTAACATTTCGCAAAGTTATGTTTATATAATATATACAC
>SKEE01001746.1_pt1 | contig 16807 bp, 20 predicted proteins | sample 4826661 | NCBI WGS metagenome assembly SKEE01 (sample SAMN11008817, study PRJNA524170) | human gut metagenome | biome: Human fecal sample; material: Feces; isolation source: fecal sample from pouch patient p20 | host: Homo sapiens | place: Israel: Tel-Aviv | collected 2016-11-14
TCATTTTATATCTCCTTTAATTTTTTATTCTACACTCATGAGGTTCGGAATCACTTCGGTTAACAAAGAATCCATAGTCGAAGAAAGTTCTTCATTTGCCGCCTGTAATTCGTTCACTTTTTTCTGTAATTTTCCGATGTCGGACTCTGGCAGGTATGAAAAGACAGGCTTTGGATTCTTTGAATCTGTCACATCAATGTATTCCAACATGGCTCCATCTGGCATATCAACAAACATACAAAGAAGCCCTTGCGGAGTTTCTGTTATACCGTAGGTGACTGACCAGATTTTTCCGGTCGTATCATAAATAACTAACGCCTTCATTATTTTCTCCTATTTTATCTAGTTGTTGTTTTATTATGTTCTTCGCATAATGATTGAGGCTTGACGTCATGCCAACCTTATACGAGTAATCTGGATAGCTGCTGTGCGCGTTGTAAAATCAAGAGATGGTGTAACAACTTTTTGCACATTGCTTAGGTCGAACGAATATGTTTTTTGCCCTATAGTTCCGTATAAGCCGTTCTGCCAGAGCCGTCCAAGTTCTTCACTTCCATTCTTAAAAAATAGCCCACCATTGGTATCGCGATACGGAGGCGCTTTTATTACATTTAGTTCAATCACAAGTCTTGAATATCCAGATAGATTATAAGTTCTTCCAGCAGTTATCGTTAACCTACTAGCACCTGTTGTAGTCGATGTTACAGTAATATATACTCCGTCAAATGACGCTGAACAATACCCACCTCCATTATCTGATACATAGAACCCTGCTGGGTTGGAACCTTTATAATACAAGTCCGTTGGATTAGCCACATACCCCTCCCAGGTTCCAGTTACGCCAGCGATAACTTCTCCTTTTTTAATTTTTCCAGCAGTAATACCAAGTGTATTTCGCAGCTGATCTGCTGTACATCGCGCTTCTGGTGCCCAGGAAGCTCCATTCTTTCTGTAGATACCTTCTGGCAGTGAGTTAACAGCAAAATAACTCCCTGTAAATGCAGCCCCTCCACTCTGGTATTGCCCTCTCTCGGTTAGTGTTCCAGTCACTTTTTGACCATTTACCCAGGCCGTCTTTCCGGAGGAAATCTGATTAGCTGCCGCGGTTGCTCCAGTCTGCGATGTCAGATCTGCTGCTGTCACTGTTCCACCTGGTGTGTATCCTGCTGGAATCTGCTTACTCTGACCACATTTTAACGTAGCGCTCTGCTCACCGTTGTTCGGCATGGTGCCTTCCACTGCTTCATCTCCAGAATCACTAGTAACTGCCGTGTAACCGGTAAGGACCTGTGCTTTGCTGGCCGTACACTCATCAGAGCCGGTACCGCCTCCTCCACTTCCAGATGCTAATACCTTACCCATGACTTCACACTCCTTTCAGACCGGCTATGATATCCGTGGCCGGCTTCTTGTAAACTTTAAACGTCACGTTTCCGTCTGCGGTTGTACCGGTCCCAGATGCCAGGATTCCAAATGCCTTGCTGTATGCCTTCTGCGTGGCCAGATCGGCTCCATCTTCCAGGGCACTCACCAGCATCGGGTTATCCTCGGCGGTGACACCATCAACCGCTACCGTCTGCTCGTATGGTGCCGCATTACCGGTCCATTCGGCTGCCGTGAGTGTGATCAGCGTAACATGCTCCTGACGATTGATGGCTGCATTGGTTGCGTTGATATCATTCGCACCAAAAGGATCTCCTTCCTGGGTGTATGTTGTTTCATCCGCAATGCCGGACGTTCCGTCTGCATTCGCTGTAATTTTGTACTTTCTGGCACCTTCATACATGGCGTCCTTATAATCTGTTTTTAGCATATCACTCCTCCGTTTAAGGTAAACGCAAGCCTGCGTCGACCATTGATGCGTCCCTGTATATTGCTGTACATCAGTCGGCACGCTTCCTCGATTCGATTCAACTCTTTCCAGTCAATGAAAGGTTGGTTTTCGTAGAAAGTTTTTCTCTCGCCAACAGCAAAAGGAAATACTCCATCGCAGATATGGTCCACATTGACTTCGAACCGATTAATCTCATCCGCATAAAAACCATAATCAGAATAGGTCTTGTCCTCCCCCATATCCTCAAATTCAAAATCCGGCCACAGGATAAGAGCCCGCTGCCGAATTTCATTCAGATTTCCCTTTATGCGATTATAGTCCTCAATGTTGAAGAAATCACTGGACTGCCAGTCTGTTTTTGGCTGCTGCCACATTACTCATATCCCTCCTTGCTTTTATGGTGCCGGACAGAGCGCCATTGAATTTTAATGTATGCTCATAAATCCGTAAAAGCAGATCCGGAACATATTTGTTTTCCAGAAATGCAATATCGTTTGCATCAATCCGCGGCTCTCCACGATAATTCAGATCATACTCCCGATCTGCGCGCAGATAGTCGCCTACCCACTCAGCAAGATCTGCTGCATGCTCCGATGTTGACACCAACGGATTCTCCCATGCCTCAACCGTACCGGTAGGATTTAGCTGCCTGCTTACTACAGCCTGGGTCGCATTATACTCATACCCATTGATGATTACTTCCGTTTCCACGTCTCCAGAAAGTTCCACCGTAACATAATAAGCTGTGCTGTCGATGATTTTCACCGTCTTGACATCTGACTCCACCTCATAACCATGGGATGCCGTGTTCAAATAAAAGGTATGTTCCGTCTCTCCAGCCGGAATCGTTTCTTTCGCAAGCTGACGCTTTTCAAGTCCTGGTGAGTAGCTTGTCCTGGTCATCTGTAACTCTCTGACTTTTGACAACTGCGTGCCTTTGGGGGTCTTGGTAAGTTCCTTACCATATGACAGTTCATAATCTGTGCTGTCTCCAAATGTAACCTGTTTCAAAGTCACACGGTTGCGCGGTGCGCCTTTCGTAAATTCAAGTTCCAGCTTATCAAATTCCGGAAACTCATGGCTGACCACAGTCACTTCAGATAATGAGGACACCTTATATTCCTCCAGAAGCTCGCCAGATAAAAAGGATCTGAAGACCATTTCAGATGGGTAATTTCTGCCGAATTCCAATGTGAGACCGAAGCATTTATAACGCGCCTCCAGGCTGATTACAACCCGGGGATTCTCCTCGAATCTCCAAAATTCATCCGCTACGGTTTCCGACACATAACCCACATCCAGATATGTTCCATCTCGCGGCAGAAAGAACTGCTCTGCCGTTGCATCCGTGTGATCTTTTTCCGCTGTGGCATAAGCGCTTTTTCCTGTCTTTTCCAGTATTGATGCTGCTCTGGAAAAATAAGCCTCGTTCTCCGAACTTGCTTCCATATCCGGAATAAAACTAGACTTCATGAATATGTTTCCTGACCGGTCCTGATATAAGATGCATCGTCCTGCATTAGCAATCAGCTGTAGCGCCTCTTTGTGCGTGACCACCGGCATCGGATTATTTATCTTGACATCCATCAGATAATTATCAAGCCAGTATGTGCGGCTGTCTATGCCAGCATCTTCGAAGACATCAATCGCAAGATCATACAGACTGATTCCGTCTGGATAATACTGACCGCGGCGGTAAGTTCCATCCATACCATCGAAACGATCTGTCGCGGTAAAGCTCATCTCTTCATCATCAGCAGACCACTCCCGGAGATAAACTGTGGTGCCCGGCATCCATTCCACGCTGCCGTCATCCAGCTCCTGACCATAAATCACATTAATTTCCTGGCCATTCTCCAAGAAGTTTACCGTGCTTTCTTCATTCTCGATATCATAAGCCCGGTTCTTATTGTCGATGCTCATGCTAAAATCAATGGACGGCAGTTCTTCCATGACCGGACTGATTCGCTCCTTTTTCGTTGATGATAAGATCTTCTGGTTGTCGAAGTAAATGCCGATGCCCATGGTGATCTTATGAATCCGCAAACGACTCTGACCGTTTACCATCTTTGCTGGTACAATACGAAGAAATGTGGCACCTGTGAAGATCTCCTCAGTTACAAAATGTCCTGCAGCATTCCCTGTAATCTCTACTATGCCGTTATCCGATTCGATGTTAAAATCTACCGGATAAGCCTTGCCAAATTCGATGGTAAGGCCTTTGATATCATGTTGCACCGGGAACCGAATCTCCACCGCTCCCAGGAGCCTGTCTGTGACAATCCCCTGGTTGAGTACGGCATCCATCCGCTCCCGCGGTAAAAAATACATGCTGCCATCCACATTACTGTAGTCCTGATCGCAGGTTTCGTATAGTTCACTCACGTCATAATTGTTAAGTGGCCAGGTTAAGTTGCTGTAGTAGGTGTACTGCTCCGGCTCCGGCACATTAGCCGATGCCTGAGCCTCCTGGTTAATCAGACCAATGCTGACGCGCATATATGAGTGATCGCGGAGCTGCTTCTTCATTTCCTGCTTGTACGCATTGCTTACCGCCTGCATTACTCCACCACCCCGCAATCTATGATATTGACCTTGCAATCCTGGTACATGGTCGGAAGTCCGGAACCGTCAAACCGGATCGGCGTCGCCGTCCGGTTGCCGGGATACATCCGGATCGTTCGGAAGCAGTTATTCACCATATCCGGAATCCGGGCTGTTACCACAAATTTGTCAAACTCCTGCAGCATAGCCGCCCAGGTGGCAGCATCTAAAAACTTCCACTGCAGGGAATCAAACTTATACTGATCTCTGCCGACTTTCTGCCCGACAAACTCTCCGTTTGCATTCTTGCCATCGCTAACGTTCGTGGCTACAATCAGGTTGCCGCCAATGTCGGGAGACGGAAACTCCCGACCGTTGATTGTAATTACTGCCATGTTACCGCCTCCTTACGTTGTCTTCAAAGTGTAACCAGATCGTTTTTCCAGATCCGTCAATTTCTTTTTGATTTCTCTGATATCGATATTGACAGTCAAGTCCATATTTTCAATCAACTCAATAATCTGTTTCAGCAGATCCACCATCACCACAAGATACTGTTCACTCATGCTCGTAGTATCAAGACCCATAGCCCGATCAGCCAGGTTCTGAAGCATCTGAGCATCCGCATAATATGGCTTGCTTGCGCTACCCACTGTTGTCAGCGGAGGTGCTGCATTCTGTGCAATGGCTGCCACCTTGGATACTAACGGAGCCATACAGGATCTCATGCCACTCTGGACGGCATGAGTGATGCCCTGGGTAATCTGCTGGTTATTCGCTACTGCAGCACGTCCGCCCCAACTGCCGACCATCTCCGGAATGCCGTTCTCGCGTGCTACGAACATTTGACCAGATGTAGGGAAACCGCCAGAAGCATGTCCCTTTACACCAGGACCGCCAGATGATGAAGATTTTCCGCTACCGGCTGCCACCGTTCCATTCGATGTTACGCCACCACCGTCGTCTTCGTCATCTTCTTCGGCTTCTTTCTGAGCTTTTTTGAAGGTGCTCTTGGCCTTATCAATTACAGAATTGAAAGCACTACCAATAAAATCAGCAACGCCACTCAACCAGCCGGTAATGTCGTCCCAGATCTGCTTCATGCCGTCCCAGAGCTTATTCATGATACCTCTACCAATCTCAAGCATCTCATCCAGCTTAAAGATATCCTTGATATTCTGCCATATCTGTGCAAACCACTCTTTGATTTCGGTCCATTTTTCTTCGATAGTGGCTTTCACAGAATCCCAGATTTCAGAAAGTTTATCACGGATTGCTTCAAAGTTTCCACTAGCCAGCAATCTGATAGCTTCCCACAGTGCAGCGACAAATGCTTTAATGAGATTCCATTTAAGCTGCCATTGCGTAGTTAGCACATCCATCACTGTGATGATAATGGTCTTTACCATCTCAATGGCCGTATGTACTACTGTCTTTATTGCATTCCAAACAGACTGAGCAAATGTCCTGATACTATTCCAGATTGCTTCCCACTTTGCCTTGATAACATCCAGCGTATCAGAAACAAACTCCTTCACTGCATCAATAGCAGCGCTGATCAGTTCCCGAATTGCATCCCAGATCACAGCCGCATATTCTCTGACTGTATCCCAGTGCTGATACAGTAGGACACCAGCCGCAATCAGTGCAGTAATAACAATGATAACCTGGCCTATCGGACTGGTAAGAAAGGCAATAGCTGCCCCCAATGCCGTTGTTACCGCTGTTGCTATTGCACATACAGCATTCCAGGCCACAGTTGCCGCCGTCATGGCTACCTGCGCCGCAGTATCCGCTATTTTGGCGGCGGTACTGGCTGCAAACTGAGCCACCTGCTGAATAAGTTCTACAAGGACAGAATTGTTGGCTGCACACCATAACTCTGCCGCTGCCGTCTGTGCAGTCTGCGCTGCAGTATCTGCAATCTTTGCAGCTGTGTTAATAGCAAACTGCGCGGCCTGCTTCACAAGAGCTGCTGTTCCAAGCGCCAGATTTACCACAAAATCCTTAGCATACAATGCAACGATTGCCGCAGTCTCCAGCTTATCGGCCAGCAATGCACCGGCATGGGCAACGACAGCTGCTGTGTTCGCCGCAAAGCCAGCCGCCAATCCAGAAAGCATACTCACGGCACTGCCAGCATTAATGATAAATTCGCCAAGCTTTATAACTTCCCAGGCAGCAAAAAATGAAGTGACCGATCCTACAGCTATATCAAAGTTTTCCTGCGATTTTGTAAGCCAATCAACAACAGCCGATAATGCAGTCGTAAACGCATCAAATACGGGCTTCGCAACCGTATCCCAAGCCGTATTAAGACCGTCCCACAGACCATCTACCAGTTTTTTCAGCTTATCAAACCATGGCTGCAGTTCATCCAGCAATCCCTGGACACGCTGCTTAATCTGATCGGCATTATCCGTAATCGGCTTCGTAATCAGTTGCAGGATATCCCTCGCAAACTTTCCGCCAAGCTCCGTAACTCCCTGGAACGAAGAACTGAAAATACCAATGATATCCGCCGTAATCTGCTTTGCAGAATCACTCCGGAACACAGAAAAAATATCTGCCACCGCAGAAGAAAAATCTCCCGCAATCCGCGAGATCTCACCACCAATATTAAACATGGAAATGAGATATTCTTTAATCCGCCTCGCATTCTGCTGCAGATAAAGATCAATGCCGCCAAGCAGATTATCAGCAATAGTCAGGCCAATAGATGCAACCGAGCCAGATACACGCCCCAGGTTATACGCAAATGTATTCGCAAACTCTTCGGCTGCTTTTTGTATGTCAGAATCAGTTACGATATCTATAAGACTGATTCTGATCCCGTCAATGTGCTTCTGGATATCATCAAATACTGCTGTATCCCCCAGGCCATCCCAGAATCCTTTTACGAGAGAAGATTTCAGCTCGTTGAGCTTATCGATAATCCCCTGCAGGCGCTTATCTACTTCTTCGGTTCCGTCCGGAAGTGAGCCCATGTCAAAATTATCAGCTTCGTATCCGCCTCCAGACACGCCACTTCCAGAGCCACCACTTCCGGAGCTATCTGCGGGATTGATGATATTTAACTCATCGATCCCCGTGGACACGCCTTTCATGTCCTTAGCTGCTTTCTTGGCGGCCCCGCCGGCACCGCTCGCTGCTGATCCGGCTTTATCTGCAGCCTTTGCTACCGCTTCCATTCCGGCTGCCGCAGCTGATGCTCCTCCGCCATCACCTTTCCTTCCGGTGATCAGCTCCGTGAAAGCGCGAAACGCATTGGCCAGGCTCATCAGCTTCCCGATAATCGTATTTATCACATGGATAACCGGAGACAGCACATTGATAAGCCCCTGGCCGATCGTGGCCTTTAAGCTCTCAAACTGCAGCTGCAGAATGCGTACCTGGTTCGCCCAACCGTCCGATGTCCGTGAAAAGTCTCCAGCTGCCGTTGTCAGCTGATCCTGCACAAACTTATACCGCAGGGCAACCTTTTCCGCCTCCGACATCTTCGCTGTGGTCTTGCCGAAGCCATTTGCCAAAGCATAGCTGTCAAGAGCCGTCTGTGTCATGACAATGCCCAGATCTTTCAGGCTCTCTGTCTCGCCCGTAAACACAGATTTTAACTTCGTGTATGCCTCATCCTGGTTGATGTTGTAAAACGATGCCACATCACCTGCCAGACCGGTCAGGGTCGTGGACATGTCATAAGCTGCCTTTTCTCCAAAACCGAACGCTTTGGCCATGGCACCAAAAGTACCAGTGAAACGCTTTGACATCGTCTCAGACAAACCGAACTGCGAAGCCGCATTCTTTGCAAACTGGTTAATCTGCTCAGACATGTGCGGGAATGTTACATCCACCACGTTCTGAACCTCTGACAGATCAGAACCAAGCTCAACGCAGGACTTTCCGAAATCTATCAGTTTTTTTACAGCAAATGCTCCAGCAAGCGCAGCACCCGCTTTCTTCGCCAGGCTCTGGACGCCGTTCATCTGCTGCTCAAAATCATTTTTATTTACGACCAGGTCAAGCCCGATCTGGCCAACACTGTCCGCTGCCATATATGTCACCTGCCCTTTTGTAAGACAGGCACATCGGCACAGCGTCTTAAATCTTTAACTCAAAAACTCGTTTACAGTCTTTATTTTTGCATTTAAAAAAGATGCCGTTGCATCTGGCATCCTCTGATTGATTTGCATTAACTGGATGTCCACAATATGGACACCGTACCTTTTTCTTTATCTTCTCAATTTCTACCACCTCCGCACAAAGCAGCCATCATGCGCTCCAGTTCGATCATCTGCTGATCATACTCTGTCTGCGTCATATTTTCTGCTTTTCGGTTTCGCCAGGCATTCCATATTTTTTTCTGATCTGCCGTAAAGTGCTCAATCACATTGTCATCTGACTCTGACCGGATCGCGACCATGCGTCCCAGAGGTGTCTCCGGAGACAATCCGGCCAGAAGGGACCGAAACTCATCCCAGCTGACCGTCTCAAACTCCTTCGTTCTGATTCTCAACCCGTACTGCGTTAAGAAACTGGATATAATTAAATCCCAGTCCTCAAATAGGTCGTAGTACGGGTCAGTGCTCTCCCCCGCTCGCATCACCCACAACCAGGCCAACAGCCTCCTGAACTACAACCATGAGATCTGCAAAGCTGAGCTTCATCTTCTCGATTTTCTTGCGAGATTCTTCCGGAATCAGCATATTAAATGCTTCCATAACGTCCTTAGGATTAATATCTTTCATATCAAGCAATCCCATAACCTTGAGCATGGTCGGTGCATCCGCATTCACTTCCAATTCCGTTCCCTTAATCACCAGCTTCGGATTCCCATCGAAACTCAGTTTATCAGTAATATCTACTACTTTTGCCATGCCTGTCCCTCCTTTAAGCAGCCGCTGCTGTGAACGTTGGTTTGCCCTTGCATTTGACCTCAAACTCCAATGCATCAACATTCGTGCTTTCTCCACCTGCCGGGGTAGTCACATTGATGATTGCATCAAAGGACACCTTCGCGCCAGACGGAAGTTCCCATTCAAACGGTGCCACTACATCATTGCCAGACTTCCAGGCCAGACCCGCAATGAAATCATTACCAGGATCACCATAAGTGCGCTTACCCTGGAAAGAAAAGCTCAGCTTCTTACTGGTCATCATAGCATCGCCCCAGCCTTCCGCCTCCATCGGATTCCACTCTTCCACACCGCCCTCAATTGACGGCGCAAAGTTGGTCAGATTGGCAATGGTGGTATCAGCGGTCTCGCCACCATTAATACCAACCTTGAATTTGTTGTTATTTACCGGATATACGGTTCCTTTCGCCATATTCTCGTCCTCACTTTCTCTGATAAATCAAATCCAGCCAGATCACATACTCATACACCCCATTATCATCTGTTCCGACGTCCTGCGGTTCCGGAACCATCAGACTCAGATAATTGATATGGGTATCTCCTATGTCCAGGCTGGATACACTTCTAAGTTTCTCAAATAATTCATACGCCGCAGCTTCACTTTCCTCTTTGCTACGCGTCCAATGGACCAGCAAGGAAATCCTCTTTGTATCGTAGGTGGTGCACTCAAGACCGCCCAAGGCAATGTTAGGCGATCCGGAGCTGCTGCGACCATACACACCAATGGATTTCTGCTGCTTGTTATCAAGCTTGCCGATATAAACGTGCTGATCCTCGGCAATACCAAGAGACGCGATCCACGCACGCACATCTGTTAATTTCAGCACTATACGCCACCTGCCTTTTTGTAAAACTGTTTGAACGCCTTTGCCGCATCGCCAGCATTCTTTCCGCCGGGCAGCCAATCTTCGTACCACATACCCCTTGCATTTGGGTTTTCTTTGGTCTGAAAATGATACTCCGGATGGTAGTACAACCGGCGGGCGTAAGGCGTACTGGAAACCAGCGTTACCTTGCCGTCTTTTGCCCTGCTGTAATCCACAAAGGTTGCATCTTCCTGTAAATGACCGGTATCAAATGGGAATACCTGAGCCTGGATAACTTCTGTGTGTAAAGCTTCTCCAGTCAATTCCAAAGCCGTCACCGCTGCCTGTGTCAGCTGCCTGATCCGCGGCATATTCAGTTTTACTGTTGAGTTTACCTGCATCAGACCACCTCCAGGCTGCAAAAATTCACCGTCCCGTCCGGATTCCGGTTCTTGCACCCCTGTTCAATCCGGCGCTCCTGCCCGAAGACTGTCAACGTGCCGCCGCTTAAAGATGGCACATCCGGTGCAATGTCTCCTGAAAAGAGTGCTGTCCCGGTAATCTGGACCAGCTTTTTCTCCGCTGTCAGGATTGTTTTTGCTCTGTCCTGGAAGTTGCACATCAGGTCATCATCGTACATATACAGCGGTTCTCCCAGGTTGCTCAGCTCCTCAGACTCCAGGTGTACATGCACAGGCGTCTTACAGAGCCTTTTCGGTACCAAACATGGATATTTCATAGCCTCACCTCGCTAAACGGCAGCACAGCCCGGTCTGACACAGCAGCGCGTACACATCACGTTTCATCGCAACGCCCTTATCTGTAAAAACGTTCCAGGAGCTACCGAACTGGGCCGACACGCCATTGATGCTGTAACTCTGCAGGATCGTGTTAATCTCGTCTGCGTTTTCAGTTTCGAAATCTGCCTGTTGACAGACCACTTCGCGAATCAGGTCCTGTTGGAACTCGGTCAACGCAGAAATTCCCTGGCCCACAATCCGGTTGTAGGTCAGAGAATCAATGTGGCGGCTGGCCTGCCGGAGCGCCTTTTCAAGATCTTCTTCCGGCACGATGCCGCCGCCATATTCTTTCTGGTAATATTCCGGAGTTACATACGGCTCGTAGGCCATAAGATCACCTCCGATCACTCACCCGCATATTCCGTGGTATCCACATCAACATACACGCTGTCCACCTTACCGTCACGGCCGTTCGGGAACACGAACACATCAGACAGGGAGCGGTTCTGATACAGGTAGCCATCACCTTCAGTGTGCGCACCCGGATCAAAGTAGTAAATGCTGGAAATCTTCGGCACAATCTTACAGGTCTGGCCGCAGGCAACGAGTACATTGATCTTGTGAGCTCCGGTTACCGGGGTTCCTTCGGCAACTTTCTTCTGCGGTGCAAAGCCACCATTCTCCGGTTCCCAGTCAAATGCATCATAGAAGCGCTCATCATCCACAACCTCCATGATCGGCACACCGTCGATGTCGGTCACACGGGTTTCGATTCCCATTCCACCCTCCGCGATCTGAGTCATCTCAATCTTGCGGGTGAACTCGGTAGACTGCTCCAGAGCATCCATGATAGCGCTGGATACATACATGATCAGGCTGCCGTTTGCCTTGTATCTTCTCAGCTTGCCCTTTGCCAGGATGCCTTTCAGCATACCGAATACCTTTGCTTTAGTGTAGTCGGAAGCCGCAGTCGAAGAATGGTACCCCTCCTCTTTCTGGGCTGCCTGTGCAACCTTGGAGAAGAACAGAGCATCCGTCTCCGGCACTACCTGAGTCATCTCAAAGGTCTTCGAGATGTTCTGGATCGATGCGGTTGCATTGGTTTCATCCACATCTGCCTTATCCACCAGGAAAGATACATCGCGGTCATGGGTCAGGGTAAACGGCACATCCTTCTGGGTGTAATTACCCTTGTTCCAGCCACCATTTCTGCTGTGGTTCTTATATCCGGAAGTGGACATCTGGGTAAAATGGAAGGTCTTTGCATCCAACCACTTTACATTACTGGTTACAAACGGGGAAGTTAAAGTTCCCTGCATGAGAATCTCTAATAATTCCGGTTCCCATACCTGTGCATAGTTTAAAGCCATATTATCACCTTATCCTTTCTTTTAGTTCCAGCGATTCCAACGCTTCGTTGGTACGCTTGCCTGTGTCTGTGTTGCCTGCTGGGCCTGTCCGGCCCCAGCGTTGCTGCTTGCAGCCCCTACCTGGACAAATCCGGTAGTACCTGCTGCCTGCGGTTTCAGCCCCGGCACATCCTCCAGCACCTTATTCAGCGCCGCTTTTAATGTCTCTTCATTGATTTTTTCGTCCTGACCTACTACCTGACTGAAATCAGCCAACTTGATCACATACGGGATAGTATTGGCGCTAATACCAAGGGATACCGCCGCCATAGTTGCCGCACTGTTGATCTGCGCCTGCTGTGCTGCTGTCTGCGCCTGTGTTACCTGCGCCTGCATAGCGCCAACATCCGGAGTATTGGCCGCCTTCAGCTGCTTAAAGACTGCAATGGCCTGCTCAACCTCGTCCTGGCTGAGTCCCTGCTGCTTGAAATAGGCTTTCAGTGCAGTGTTTTCCTTTGCTTCCAGGGTGCCATCAAGCATCTGCTGAATCTTTCCGTAGTCAATCGCCGGAGCTGTTCCCTGCTGATTGCTCTGATTCTGCTGTGCCGCCGATGCCCCTGCTGCTCCTGTCTGCTGATTCTGCTGTCCTGCTCCCTGCTGTCCCTGGTTCTGATTTCCTTCTGCCATAATAATGGCCTCCTTTCCATTTTGAGAGTGTCACTCTTACTGCTATCCATTGTCATCGGTGTCACCGGCCGCGCAGAGTTTAGTGCCGTGCTCGCGTTTGGGCATAAAAATAACACGCATCTCTGCGTGCCTACTGCTCGATCTTATTACATTTTGTGCACCGCCTTACATGCCCGCCATGTGGAGCAGATGCACGACTCCAATGCTTACGGTAGCTATGTCGGCAATAATGCTGCCGGAACCAGGTTAATACATTCATGTGCTCACCTTCCTGCTGTTGCGACGTCGCAACGATATGCCTTATTTAATTTCAACACTCGGAATCATTCTTTCTGGGTAAAATACCAGCTCATAATGATATTTATCTGTTCCTTTTGGTTCCGTCTGCTCCATTACATAGCAGGTCCAGTCATTCAGATAAATATAATCTTTGTAATACTGGTCCTCTCCTGTTTTAATCGTTACAACCAGTTCATTGGAGCTATTGTTGCTGAGTGCCATATAACCCTCAGCCTGGAGCATAACCGTATCGGTTCTTGCATTTGTGACTGTTATTCTACGATATACGTTAAATTCATTTGCATCTTTGGACAAATTGTGGTTCACGGTTGATGCGGTAGAAGAACAGCCAGATGCCCCCAGGGCCACACAAAAAGCTACCATAAAAGCTAAAATTTTATTTTTCATATCATTCATCCCTTTCTAAAAATGAGTACAATAATACCACCGGCCTACTGACTGGTGGTATTATTCCTTATCTATTTCTTCTTTCGTCAACAAGATATCTCTTTTTTCTCTTTTAGCCCGCTCGGAAAGTCTTGCAAGCTTTTTCAGCGTTTCCTCTCCTGCTTTAATCTCTTCTTGTGTCAAATTAGCTTCTCCAATTACTACCGGCTTAGGAATATCTGCTTTAAGCATTCGAAGTCGTTCTTCTTCCGTTAATCCCTTGTAAATATCCTCGTATGCCACAATCACTCCTCCCTCAGCAATATTTGCCATATGTTATCCTGAAATACTTTTGCAATAATAGTAAATTTATTTTTTCTCTCATAAAGCACTTCGTTCTCATCCAAGCCAATTGAACTAATATCTCTACCTTTTCGAGAATCTTCAATGTAGATCCTTATCTTTGCATCATCGTTATAGCCTTCTCGTTTCGATGTACTCCAGTACTGTGGGATTTCAATTTTCTTTCCTGGAACAAATTCAGACACAAATTCGAGTTCTCGATCGGCAGCATCCTGATAATCAGAAAAATCAACTGTCCGTATCAATGTCCCTTCATATGTTGGTACTTTCTTCAAAGCGTTGTCTAAATCAGATACAAATTTCTTCTGTTCCTGAGTCAAATCGTCCATGCTCGTCATTCTCCTCATAGCATCATTGATTGTAAACGACTCAAAACTTTTATATGATAAAATCACTCTTTGATCATCTAATGATAGATTCATTGTATCATCTTCCGACTCTTTTGCAACAGTTTTTAATTCTGCCACCTTGTCGCTGTAAGTCTGCTTATTATCCGCATCCAGAGAATACTTTGCCAACCTGTCGTATTTTTGTATCTGTCTGCCTATATACTGCTGTCTGGCTTCGTCTTTACTCTGCTGTCCGATTGCTTCCAGCTCTTCCGGAGTCCAAGTATCGTCTGCCGTAGAAATACCGGGGAAATATGTAGTGTGGCTGTCCTTGCATCTTGGATGATAAAGCCCTTTGCTGATTGCGTAACTCATCAATGGGTATTTCTTGCCAGTCTCTGAATCCACACCGTCCTTGCTGCCGCCGCTCCACACATCGTCAATAAGTACCTTGCCGACGAATGGAAGGCACTTAGGGCACGGATTCCCGCGCTTTGCCATAATAACAGTGGCGATGCCCCACTCCTGCCGTTTCTCGCCCTCGCCCTGCAGGTATGCCCGCTTGCTGGCCGTCCTGATCGCCATATCAGCATAATCAGACAGTGTGTGGCGTGCACCGTTGGCGTACATCACGCAATTAAGGCCACGGGACAGCATGTCCTTCGTAGCCATATCAACAGCCTTTTCGTATGTGCCGGCACCGGTATTGGCATAAACCTGGGCATTAAAGATAGCTTTTCGGTAATCATCGTTGGCCTTGCGGAGCACTGCTGTTTCCGCAGCTTCCATGTCGTGAATAGTGGCTTCCACCAGAGCATCCAGCTTGCGATCATTCAGCTTAAAGAACTCTGCCGTCATTGCATCATGTGCAGGAGATCTGTTTGTTCCGGATATCTTCCATCCTTTCCTGATAGCCTGCAAGATTCTGATTTCCTGCTTCATATTGCCTTTCATGCGTGCCTGCCGGATTAGATGCTCAATCTGACTGTTGATGCTCTTAAACTGCTTTTGGTACTTCTTCTGGTTCTTCCGCTTGTACTTTTCCAGGGCTTTCAGCTGTTCCACCTGCCACATGGACCAGTTGTAACCTTCCTTGGTCTCTTCCGCCCTGTGCCGGTCCAGGTTCCGGATCATGGATGCAATCAGTTCGTTCTCGATGCGCCGGAAGGCCTCAGCAAGATCGTACTCATCAGGTTGCACTCATCAGCGCCCCTTCCATAGCATCCTGTCCTGCAGGCTGCAGTATCTGGCCGTCGTTTGAGAGTACCTTGAATCCCTGTGCCTTGAATCCGCGAATCAGCTTTTTTAACTGGCTCATGCTCTTGCATTTGTCATTCCGGAGTTCCGCGTATCCTTTTTTCTCGATAGCGTACACGCCAAACGGTACCTGATCACTTGCCATCTTTAACAGCCCTTGGTACTCCTCCTGGCTCATTCTGTACACTCGGTTCATCACCTTCACCTGCATCTCCGTCACCTCCCAGATTAACATTAAAAAGCCCGGCAGCCATATTTACTCCCGGTTCTTCTACCTCTGCAATTCCCTGTTCCGCTTTCAGTCGGGCGATTTCCTCCTGTTTCCACTGCTCATCCCTGGAATCACCGTAAAGTTCTTCCACCTGGGCTTCTACGCTCATCAGTGCCACACCAGGACGTGCCTTTGCCATGGTCTCCACCTGGCTCTCAAATGATGGGTTGGCATATTCTCCAAAAGGAATGTCTACCTTCACCTCTTCTACCGGCTGTCTGATCAGGATATTGTAAGCATTCACAGCAGCACTAACCACCTTCGGAAGTGTTTCCTGCAAAGCTTCCACAATCGCGTTTCTGGTATACAGCGTGGTCTTTTCCTTTTCTCTCTGCGCCTCTGCATTATCCAGTTTCTTGGTGTCGATGCCAAGAGTGCTTGGACTGATGATGCCCTGCAGGCACAGATCCAGCGCTGTTACATAAGATGCCAGGTAACTGTCATGTGGGATAACCGGTTGATCGGTCTGTACTTTATTTTCTCCCTTTTCATCCATGTTGTTATCTCCGGCGAAGAAACGGTTATCAAATGGATTCGGCCTCATTGGCTCACCAGTCATCGGGTCTTTGGGTACCAGGCAGTCCGGCACATACGTTTTTGCCCTGCCTGCCCGAACCGCATCCATCCACTGGGACCACACTTCATCAAAGGCATCAAAGTTATCTAGCTTACCGTCATAGATGGATCCGCCGCGGCCCTCATACTTCGCGGACTCATACACATGAATCGGTACAGCTAGGATGGTCTTCTCATCAAACCGCCAGTCCTGCAGGTCTTTAGTCTGATCCAGAACCTTCAGATCTACCAGCTTCTCATCCAGATACAGTTCGTTGATAATATAGCCGTACCCGTAGCGCTCATTGAGCACATACCGCCGACCCTTGGCACTGTACGGCGTCTTGAAAATCACTTCGCGCAGCCGGTCGCGCCGATAGACCATTTCAACCCGGTCTCCCGGATACCATTCCAGGATTGGATACTCGCTCACCATCGTGTCGCTCGTCACTTTGAAAGCTCCATCCCCAATGTTCAGGATTTCTTTCAGCGC
>SKEE01001760.1_pt1 | contig 16736 bp, 14 predicted proteins | sample 4826661 | NCBI WGS metagenome assembly SKEE01 (sample SAMN11008817, study PRJNA524170) | human gut metagenome | biome: Human fecal sample; material: Feces; isolation source: fecal sample from pouch patient p20 | host: Homo sapiens | place: Israel: Tel-Aviv | collected 2016-11-14
TTTCAAAATAGCTTTTCATGATTCTTCTCTTTTCATCCATTTGCAAGCTTGCTTTTTACATAGTCCTTGATCATTTCACCGCTGTGTCTATCATCTGGTACTGGCATCTGGATCCGGTCACAGAGAGAAAGCCACTTGTCCAGCGTGAGGACTTCATTTTCCTCCTCTACATAATACAGATCTGTGGGAAGGATATCCTTATAAACTGCTGCTGACGGAGAATTCCATTCCTGATATTCCTGCTCTGTAAAACGGATATCACAGTTTTTTTCTCCTTCTGTAACTTTCCTAAATCTGCTGCCTAATACGGTCTTTTCTTCTTTCCGTTCCTTTCTCCAAACCACTGTTCCATCCAGACAAAACTTTAAATAGATTCCTGATCCCAGATCATCTGCGATCACTTCATTTTCGGATACTGCATATAGCTGTATTTCGTTGCTGTCAATATATAAAAGCTCTTCTATTTTTCCCTCTTCTCTGGTTTCTTTCAGGATGCATCCTGTTCTGGCATCGAAAAATACCAGAGTATCACCACAAACTGTAACCGAAGTGATTTCCCTTTCCGGATCTGCAAAACTGCACCAGGATACTTTTCCTGTATCCGTGTTCAGGATCAGCCATCGTTTTTTATAAGTTTGCGGACATAAAATGTTTCTGCCTATAGAAACAGCCCCGCCAAATACCCCCGGAATGCCACGTACTTTATTCTTATCCACCATTGTATAGGTCACATGCCCAGAAGTAAGATCTATGCAAAGGATGCTGTTGTACCATGCAGGCATACAATATAGTACATTACCTCTCTGAAAGCCTTTCAGGAATAACGGCTGTTCTATAAAATGCTCTGCATCACGGATCTGTACGGACTCAAACTGATCCTTATCTATATGGTAAATGGCCAGGTTTCTGGCAAAATATGGGACAAGATACAGTCTGTCTTCTACCCGTACAACAGAACGGAACAGATCTCCCTTAAATGCCAATTCTCCCGGAATCTTTCCTATGCAGGAAAGTCTGTCCATTTGTTTATCATAATGAAACAGCAGGTTTACTTTTCCGTGAACAAACCACACTTCTTTTTCATCTTCCCAAAAAGCTCCCGGCCAGCATGGTATCTTGCATTCCTTTTCTCTTACCAGGGAATCCTGATATAAAACCGGTTTTCCTGTTTCCCAGAACAACTGGGCTACAGAGCTGTAATCCCCGTAATAGCAGTCGCAGGAAGCAATGGCAAGATCAAGATCGTATCCGCTGTCCAGGATTCCCCAGCCTTCTTCTTCATAAGAAGCCAGAAGTTCTCTATATTTCTGTAAAAGCTGGGGCCGCATCACCTTCAGTGTCTGTTCATACAGTGGGTGAGGACGCAGCCACAAAGCAAGGTCTTTTCTTGTTTTAAAATAAAGTAAGACTTCTTCTATTTTTTTCATCATATCCGGCTGGTTTAAAAGTGCCTCAATGGAAAGACCGTAAAATACTGTCTTTTTCCTGGATCCGTCAGGACTGTAAAGACATTCCTGCCATTTTTCTGGAAGAGATCCATCTTGTCTTTTCGTATCACGGGCACGTTCAATCTTTGGTGATCCAAAGTTCTGTACCTTCTCTTCCCATTGCTCTGTTGGAACTCCTTTGAGTCCGGAACACAAAATATTGATAAACAGTTCTCTTTCCTGCTCTGTTGCTGTAACAATACAGTCTGCATTAACAGGCCCCGATAAAGTCACAAAACCGGCGCTTCTCTCCTGACATTTCACAGACTCCACATTATCTGTGCTTGCTGTGGTATAATAAGGAAGATATACCAGCTGATCTGCATATTTCTTCAATCTGCTGCTATAAAAATCAGGATGGACACTGGTCAATATATTGTTCTGGTCATATGGATTGTGGATAAACACCGCATCCGGTTTTTTATCTTCCAGGCGGAATGTGCGGTAATCTGTGACAGGAACATCTTGTGGATACTGATCTCCCTCGTAGTGTTCTACTGCAAGATTTCCTTCCTGGTCTTTATCAAAATAGGGGATCGGTACAACATAAGCATCACAATCCGGATCCTTATCTGCCGCTTTCCAGACGGTTTCCATAGAATCCCACATAGACACTTTATATGGAAGAAAGACAAAACAGAGACGGTCTGTTTCCATATCATTCTCCATACGTTCATATAAAAGTTTCAATTCTTTCTTTATTTTTTTATACCGCCTTGCAATCTGTTTTTTACTGTGAAGATTCTGACTCATCTCATAAAGATCTTCACAATATACTTCCAGAAGGGGGACCAGATCTGCTTTTCCCACATTTTCCAGCTCTGTTCCCAACAAAAGGGCTGTTTCCTGAGATTGCGAAAGCGCATCGATCATCACTTCTTCTGTATTCTGGCCAAATCCCATGAACACTCTTTCATTTGCCCGCATTAAGAGGGCCGCTGTCTGCAAAAGCCTTCTTTTTTCTTTTCTTTTGATCGCCATTTTTACGGTTTCCTCCAAAAATGATCAGATATCCTATCTCAGATAATTTTATCGGCGTTTTCTTTTTTTTTATAACTGTTTTATCAACTCACTGTTTCTTTTTGGAAATCCCCTTATCCATTTTCAACCACCGCCGATAAGGATAAAAGAAATACTATTCTGATTATTATGAAAAAAGGCGGTGTACAATATGAGCAGTGGTATGGACAGCAGTATTCTGGATACATACCTTTATGAAGAAAACAATCTTTTAGACCAGTTAGACGAAATGCTGGTTGCTGATGAGAAAAACGGTGATTTTTCCACCGATGACGTAAATGAGATCTTCCGTATCATGCATACGATCAAAGGCTCTTCTGCAATGATGGAATTTAATTCGATCTCCACGATCGCCCATCATATTGAAGATGTATTTTTTTATATCCGTGATAAAGGAATCGAAACTCTGGATCCTGAACATAAGAAAGAACTTTTCAACCTGATGTTCCGTTCAGAGGATTATTTAAGAAGCGAAATCGAGAAAGTAGAACAGGGAGTACCTCTTTCTACTGATATTGATGCGTTCTCCAATGAGATCAATTCTTTTTTGAAGAAGATCAGCGGCGCTGCACCTGCACAGCCGGAAGCTTCACAGGCTGCTTCAGGATCTTCCAGTCCTGCCGCTCCTGCTTCTCTCCCTGATGATAAGGATGCAGCCTGCTTTTTCCATGTTTTTCTGGAAGAAGGCGTGGGAATGGAGAATCTGCGGGCTTATATGATCGTAAATGCAGTAAGGGAATGTGAAGTGACTTTTCGTTTCTATCCCAGTGATATGGAAACAGATCCGGATACTTCACAGAAGATCGCAGAAAATGGCTTTTTCCTTGCTTTTGACTCCAGTGAAGACGCTTCTAAGGCTGAAGGGATTTTAAAAACCCAGAACCACATCCGATCTTATGAGCTTGTAAATGTCCCAAAAGCCGCTCCTCCTGCAAAAGCTGAGGAAAAAAAGGCATCTGTTTCCAAATCCACGGCACCAGCACCTGCATCCACAGATACAGCTGCCGGGAAAGCAGCTCCTATGCTTTCCCATGCCCCGGTCAAGCAGAATCTGATCAGCGTCAACCTGATGAAGCTGGACAGCCTGATGGATATTGTTGGTGAGATTGTGATCACTGAATCCATGGTCACATCTTCCCCTGAATTAAACCTGCTGCCAAGGGACAACAGGGATAATTTTATGAAATCAGCACGCCAGCTGCGTAAACTCACCAATGATCTGCAGGATATTGCCATGTCTTTACGCATGGTCCCGATTTCCGGCGTATTCCAGAAAATGAACCGTATTGTGCGTGATATGAAGCAAAGCCTGGGAAAAGACGTCCGTCTGACCATTGTAGGTGAAGATACAGAGGTAGATAAGACGATCGTAGACAATATACAGGATCCTATCATGCATATCGTGCGTAACAGCATGGATCATGGGATTGAAGAAACAGCCCAGGAACGTATTGCTGCCGGTAAGGATCCCCAGGGCGAGATCGTACTTTCCGCTTCCCATACCAGCAGTGAGGTTGTTATCTCCGTTAAAGATGACGGATATGGCATGGATCCCCAGAAGATTCTTGAAAAAGCCCGGTCAAAGAACATGCTGACCAAGCCTGATTCTGAATACAGCCAGAAGGAGATCCTGGGGCTGATCATGCTTCCCGGATTTTCCACCAATACAGCGGTAACTGAATATTCCGGTCGTGGTGTTGGAATGGATGTTGTAAAGAAAAATGTAGAATCCTTAGGCGGTATCGTTTCTGTATCCAGTACCTACGGTGAAGGAACTACGATTTCCATGAAGATCCCGCTGACTCTGGCTATCGTTGACGGCATGAAGGTAACGGTAGGTGATTCTATTTTTACTATACCTATCGCCAATATCCGTCAGTCCTTTAAGGTGAAAGCGGATCAGGTGATCAAAGATGAATATGGCAATGAAATGGTAGAACGTGTTGACCACTTTTATCCTATCGTCCGCCTTCATTCCTTCTATCACCTTCCAACTGAGGTTACCCAGATGGAAGACGGTATCCTTTTATGGGTGGAAGCAAATGACCGTTCTTACTGCCTGTTTGTAGATGATCTGATCGGCGAGCAGCAGGTGGTAGTAAAGCCGCTTCCTGCTTTTCTCAGTGAATTTAACCTGAAAGACCACGGCATCACCGGCTGTACTATTATGGGTGATAGCAATATCAGCATCATTCTGGATATCCTCAGCTTATATTCCATAGCTGTAGAGAATGCGTAAACAGGAGGTTTTAAAATGGCTGAAGTAACAGAAACAAATATCCAGACAGACGTACCGGCTGAAAACCAGTCCGTTGAACGCTGTCTTACCTTTGAGTCGGGAGATATGACTCTGTTTTTAAGTATCAATAACGTAACGGAGATCATCAATGACTGTGCGATCACTCATCTTCCACTGGTACCTGATTATATTAAAGGAATCATCAATCTGCGTGGTCAGATCCTTCCGGTAGTAGATATACGGCTCTATATGGGCAAGCCTGCTTTGGAATATAACAGTAAGACCTGCTTTATCGTTTTAAATGTAGACGATCTTCCTGTATGCATCGTTGTGGATTCTGTGCAGCAGGTGATCGATATTGATCTTCAGGATGTACGTCCGATCCCTATCAAACGCAGACAGAAGCTGTTAGATGGTATGATCACACTTGAAAATGGGACTGTGCTTATGTCTTTTGACTGCAAGTCCCTGGTCAGCTCTTAATGTACTCCCGGAATCTTTTTGTACTTGATTTTGCGAGAAGATTTTTTGTCAGCCGCAAAGGCAGGTGCAGGAAAGACTCCGAGAGTACATCCGATTCCTAAGGAGGTCATACAATGCTTACATTAAGTGACGGGGATTTTAACCGTCTTTACACTTATATCCAACAGCACTATGGCATCAATCTGAGCCACAAAAAACAGCTGATCACCAGCCGTCTTACTAATATGCTGCAGCAGAAAGGGTTTCATAGTTTTACAGAATACATAGATGAGATCATCTCAGGTAAAGATCCTGAGATGGTTTCTGTTATGTTAAACAAGCTGACTACCAACTATACCTATTTTATGCGGGAAAAAGAACATTTTGACTTTCTCCAGAAGCAGATTCTTCCTGAGCTTGCAAACAAGCATTCCCGGGACCGTTCTATTGCGATCTGGAGTGCCGGCTGCTCCTCCGGTGAAGAACCTTATAACATTTCTATGTATCTGAAAGAATATTTTTCCGCTATTCCCGGAAGCTGGGATACCCGTATCCTCGCTACGGACATTTCCCAGCGTGTTCTGGATTCTGCCATGGATCCCAGATATTCCCTTGAAAGCTTAAAAGAGCTTCCGCCTTCCTGGCAGGAACGCTATTTTGTTCCCATAGGATATAAAACCTATACTGTTTCAGATGCTTTAAGGAAAAATGTGATCTTTCGTTCCTTTAACCTGATGGATCCCATCCATTTCCGCAAAAAGTTTGACCTGATCTTCTGCAGAAACGTGATGATCTATTTTGATCGTCCTACGAAGGCGGCACTGGTAAGGCGCTTTTATGATGCTACCGCTCCGGGAGGCTACTTATTTATCGGACATTCTGAAAGCCTGGATAAGGAAAGCTGCCCGTTTTCCTATATTGAACCGGCTATTTACCGAAAGATCTGATCCCGTAGGTTATCTCATACGTTGTTACACTTATCTTATTAAGGAGGCATTATGATCATGGATCATAAATTAAAATTAATGGTGGTGGATGATTCACCCTTGTTCCGCACCTGGCTGATCCGTTCTCTCTCTGAGGATGACCGCTTCCAGGTTGTAGGATATGCTATAAATGCCTTTGATGCCCAGGAAAAGATCCCCCAGCTGCAGCCGGATATGCTTACCCTGGATATTGAAATGCCGGGAATGTCAGGCATTGATTTTTTAAAGCAGCTGCTTCCTGTCCACCCTATCCCGGTGATTCTGGTATCTTCCCTGAACCTGAGGGTTTTTGATGCCCTGGAAGCAGGAGCTGTGGATTTTGTACGGAAACCGGATGAAGCCAATGGACTGTCTAAAGAGATCTTTCTTTCTACACTCCGCTCCAAACTTATGGTAGCGGCTGCTTCCCACGTACACCTTCCTTCTGCTCTCGCAGACCCTCAGGCAGGTGGTATCCGCAAGGTTTCTTCTTTACCTCCTGCCAGAAATACTTTCCTGCAGAAATCAAAGATTCCTCTGGGTACTTCCCCTGAAACAGTGATCGCTATCGGGGCATCTACAGGCGGTACAGAAGCCATTCTCGAGGTAGTAAAGAATTTTCCTGCAGATACTCCCGGAGTTGTTATCACCCAGCACATGCCTGCCGGTTTTACAGCCATGTATGCAGACCGTTTAAACAAGATCTGCAAAATGGAAGTGCAGGAAGCGAAAAACGGGGACCGGATCCGCAAAGGTCTCATGCTTTTAGCTCCCGGAGGTCTGCAGATGCGTGTGGTACCTCTTGGAAACTCCTATGCAGTCAGTGTACAGGAAGGAGAAAAGGTAAACGGACACAGACCTTCCGTGGATGTGCTTTTTGACTCAGTTGCATTACATGTGCGGGAACACGCCATCGGCGTTCTTCTCACAGGAATGGGAGCAGATGGAGCTGCCGGTCTTTTGCGCATGCGCAAAAACGGCGCCTATACCATCGGACAGGACAAGAACAGCTGTGTTGTATACGGCATGCCTATGGAGGCACATAAGATTGGCGCTGTATGCCAGCAGTGTCCTTTAAATACCATTGGTCAGACTGTCCTGGCCCGTGTATCCCTTCGTTAACGGATAAGAAATGAATGGATAAAAAATGAAAGATAGAACTTTAAAGAATCAAAAAAAACATATAAATAAAACCTTGAAACAGTTCCGACTTGCGAAAACGATGATCCAACTTTCCATTACCGGTACAGTTTCGGTGATCACTGCCAGCCTGAGCTTTTATTTTTGCCCAGGCTTTTCTTCCCAGGTCGTAGATGAGGCCAGATCTGGCATTTACTTTGTACAGACTGCCAGTTGCCAGAAATTTCATGAACTGGAAGACTTTCTTAAAAAGCAGACCCAGCCAGAACCAAAAATCCAAAAACAAACAGAGCTTTCAGAGGATACTTCCGGAATACAGGGGGGTCCAGATACATCTTCTATCACCTCAAAGACCTCTCCGGTAATCCTTGGTAAAGCAGAAAACCTGGATATGGAGGCAAAGACGGGATCAGATGGCAATTCTTTAGATGCTGCCATCCTGGATACCAGTATGGGACCGATGTACTACTATAATCAGGGAGATACCCGCTGGAGCAGTTATCTCTACGGCGGTTCAGATCCCATGCTGCAGTATGGATGTGGTCCTACTGCTGCAGCCATGCTCATCTCCAGCTTCACAAATGACGGAGAAGCCATTACCCCGGTAACTATCGCAGACTGGTCTGCTGCCAATGGCTATTATGCCCCCCAGGGAGGTTCCTATCACAGTCTGATTCCTTCTGTCCTTGCAGCCTATGGCTTCCAGGTGGAATCTGTAACAGATCATTCTCCCCAGAATGCAGCTTCCCTTCTTTCTTCCGGTCATATCCTGGTCGCCCTTATGGGTAAGGGAAGCCTGACGCAAAACGGTCACTTTGTCCTGATCACAAAACTCCTTCCTGACGGAAATGTTTCTATCGCAGATCCTAACAGCTTTGATAACAGCACCTGCGAATGGGAGCTTCCTCTTCTCATGGAAGAGTTGAAAAAAGTCTATGACAGCGGTGCCCCGCTCTGGGCCGTTTCCATGGCTGCATCAAACTCTTCCCTCTCCTGAGGAAGGAGGATTCCCCTGAACATCCGCTCCAGATCCTTTCTGCCCATCGCCATAGCCACCCGCAGAAGGATCACCTTGTCTTTGATATCAGAATAATCATAAATCTTACCTAAAAACTGAACTACCTCTTCTGCGCTGACATTGCTCTCTGTAAAACAGTTGATCAGAGTCAGCAGCGCATTCATATCTTTGTGGTCAGTATTCAGTACGATCACACAATAGCGGACCGCTTTCTGGTAGTCTCCCAGCCTTCTGCAGCCTTCTCCCAGACACTCATACATCTGGATCAGCATGGAAGTGGTAATGATCCCCCTGTTCACTGTTCCATAGGTTTCCAGCTTTGCTATAGCCAGTTCATACATCTGTACCGCTTTTTCATATTGCCCCTTTCTCCAGTACCAGTCCCCCATAACACAGTCAAAATCAGGCTCTTTCGGAAGCTTTTCCACCGCTTCTTTGTAAATAGCTTCCACCTCGGCTTCCGGTGCGTTCAGGCACTGGGAGACCCTTAACAGGTTTGTATAGGTATAAGAACTTCGCTGATCATATACCCCCAGTTTTTCCGGCATGGCTGCCACCGCCTTTTTGTATGCATCCCTTGCTTCTTCATTTTTTCCGTCTGAAGAATAGGTATCTCCCAGATATCCAAGATAATCACAGTTTTCAGGCTCCTGCTTCAGGATCTCCAGGATGATGTTCAGATTTCTTTCAAATTTGGACTTATCCTTCTTCTCCTGTTCCTGGTATCCGGTATGGAGGAAAGCCAGCTGCTCTGTAGCATCTGTCAGATGCAGTCCGGATCTTCCTTTTCTGACCAGGTGTTCATGTATTTTTCCTACATAGCGCAGATCCGGCCGGTTTACAAAGAATCGGATCATAGTGCCGCCGCTTGTGATATTGTTATTTTCATCCAGATCTGCGATCCCTGTAAGAAGGCCGTCTACATCTTCTCCCACATATTCCAATATCTCCGGTATCTTCTTTGTATCCTCCGGAGTAAAGCTTTCATCTGCATCAAGAAAGGCGATCCAGTCTCCTTTTGCCTGGTCAATGGCAAAATTTTTGGCAGCAGCAAAATCATTGATCCATGGAAAGAAAAATATCTTTGCCCCCATTTCCCTGGCAATCTCCACAGTACGGTCACTGCTTCCTGTATCTACTACGATCTGTTCACACATAATATCCTTCCCCCAGGAAAGGGCGCGGCGGATATTTTTTTCTTCATTTTTCACGATCATACATTGTGAGATGGTTTTTTTCATCATCGGTTACCTTCTTTTTAAGTTCTAAAGGACATATTTAAAAAAAGAGGATCTGCGCAAAGCAGATCCCCTAAAAGATGCAGAATCAATTTCAAGATTACTGCAGCATGCTTAAGACACCCTGAGGCATAGCGTTGGACTGGGAAAGCATAGACTGAGCAGCCTGTAAAAGAATGTTGTTCTTTGTATAAGCTGTGATCTCATCTGCCATATCTGTATCACGGATACGGCTTTCCGCAGAGGTAATGTTCTCAGAAGTAACCTTCAGGTTGTTTACCGTATGCTCCAGACGGTTCTGGGCAGCACCAAGGGTTGCACGGTAAGAAGATACTTTCTCAATTGCAGCATCTACAGATGCCATTGCTTTGAATGCATTAGTTGTGTTATCTACTTTAATATCTTTAAGTTTTAATGCATCAGCTGTCATAATCGTCTGTGCAACGGTCATTGCGTTGTCTTTAACTGCAGAAGCACCGATAAAAAAGGTAAGTGTATCACCTGCTTTGGCAGGAGCTAAAGGTTTCTTACCGTTGAACTCTGTAGTATTAGCGATACGGGTGATCTCGTCATTCAGTGCAGTAATCTCATCCCTGATGTTATTTCTTGCAGTATCGGTATAAGTACCATTTGCTGCCTGGGTAGTCAGAGTCTTCATACGCTGAAGCATGGAATGAGTCTCAGTCATAGCACCTTCTGCTGTCTGGATCAGACCGATCGCATCGTTTGCGTTGTTTACAGCCTGGTTCAAACCATTGATCTGGGAACGCATGGTCTCGGAAATAGCCAGACCTGCAGCGTCATCGCCTGCACGGTTGATCTTGTAACCGGAAGACAGCTTCTCTAAGTTTTTGCTCAGTGCGTTCTGGTTTGTACTTAAGTTTCTGTAAGAATTGATTGCTGCAATATTATGCTGAATTACCATAATGAATTCCTCCTTTTATAAAAGAAAATATGGCAGTGGACTCCTTTCCTCTGTCTTCTACTGTCCCAAGGGCCCTTTCTGGAACAGCAGAATTTTCTTTCTATATGTATATATCGTCTTATGTCAAAAAAACATAAGCCTGTTTTTCATTATTTCTTTCATTTTTATTTTAAAAGTTCAAGTATGGTCTGAGGGAGATTATTTGCATTTGTAAGCATCATATTAGAGGACTGTAGGACGATGTTACTGCTGGTATATTTTGTGATCTCCTCTGCCATATTGGTATCACGGATCTGGCTTTCTGCCGCCTGCATGTTTTCACTTGTAACACTTAAGTTATTGTGAGTATGCTCCAGATGCATATAAGCAGCTCCAAAGGATGCCCTGACTTTAGAAACAGCCTCTATCGCGTTTTCAATGTATCCCACAGATTTATGTCCCTTTTCTACATCGGAAAAATCTGTCTGATCCAGCTGTAGTTCCCTGCTTCCTATATAATAGCGTTCTACATCCAGAACTTCTCCAGCCTGAGCAGAACCGCCGATCTGGAGCGGGATCGTATCGTCCAGCTCTGGCGGCTGCCAAAGCGGTGGATCTGTATTTGTATTGGCATCTGCCCTGGAAAACAGGGAGATTTCTCCAAATTTAGTGGTAGAACCAATCCTGTCAATCTCCTCAAGGATCTGGTCTTTTTCCATGTTCAAGGTTTCCCTGTTGGATTGATCGTAAGTTCCATTTGCAGATTTTAAAGCCAGAGTCTTCAGTCTCTGGAGCATGGAATGGACCTCTGTCAAAGCGCCATCTCCTACATTGGTAAGTCCGATGCCGTCATCAATGTTTTTCATCGCCTGGTTCAGGCTGTTGATCCTGCTGCGCATACCTTCCGAGATCGCCAGGCCAGCTGCATCATCTCCTGCACGGACGATCCGAAAGCCGGAAGACAGCTTTTCAAGGGACTTTTTCAGCTTTCCTGTTTCGATCCCCTGATTTCTGGCAGCATTTATGGATGCTATGTTATTCTGCACCTGCATGATGTTTCACCTTCCTTAAATAACCATTTGTTTTTATTATCGGCAAAATGCCTTACTTTATTGATACTAGGGTCAAAAAGCCGGAATTGCGGGAGTGCAAAGCACGCAGCAATCCGGTATCTGTCTGTCAGATCAGCGTACCCGTATCCTTACCCATATTCATCATCATCTGAAGACGGAGGATCTGCACCATATTAGACCAGTCTTCCCCGGAAAGGTTCTCTCCCTTTCCTGCTGCCAGAAGTGTACCAAGACTGCTTCCTGTAAGGCCACTTCCTATAAGGCTGCTCACTGCTGTACTGCCGGATGTTTTACCATATGTTCCGGTACTCACCGTACGTCCTGCCAGGATCGTATTGTTTCCCGCATAATCTGCCATGATCTTTTTTACATAATTCTGTGTTTCTTTATATGGTGGGATGCCTCCGTATTTGGTCACACTGTTCGGACCTGCGTTATAAGCTGCCAGTGCAAGGCTTACGTCTCCTCCGAACCGGTCCAGATTTTGTTTTAAGTATTTTGCCCCTCCAAGGATATTTTGTCTGGCATTGTAAGGATCGCTTACTCCAAGAGAACGGGCTGTTCCCGGCATCAGCTGCATCACGCCCATAGCCCCTGCTTTGGATACAGCCTTTGGATTAAACCCTGATTCTGCCTTTGCCACCGCCCTGAGAAGTTTAGAAGGGATCTGATATAAAGCAGAAGCTTCTTCGAAAATAGAATCCATATCTTCTTTTATGGTATTCAGTCCATTTTTCAGTATCCCCTGAAATTCCTGGACCGGTGTTGTCTTCTGTGTCTGACCTGCTGCCTGTGCAGCTAACTTTACTCCATCTCCTGTTATCGGTGCTAAACTCATATTTTTTACTCCTTTCGGCCTGCGCCGTCTGCTCCAAGGTACCAGCCATCCTGAGAACGGTTTACTGCCATAGATCCATCGTTATTTAGATAATACCAGATATTTTTATCATACAGCCAACCGGTCTTCATATCCCCATCCGGGTTTAAGTAATACCATTTTCCGTTTCCTGTGTCCACCCAGCCGGTCTTCATACATCCATTTCCGTCAAAATAATACCATTTTCCACCATACAGGAACCAGCCCCTGGTACGGTTTCCTTCAGCATTAAAGTAATACCATATACCTCCCACCAGCTTCCAGGTATTGACTGCCAGAGTCCCATCCGGCATAACAAAGTTGTCTCCCTTTAGAGAACCTGCTACGCCGGGACCAGTACTGCTGCTCTGGGAAGTTGCTGCATGTTTTTTTTCTTTCTCCTCTTCCTCACTGTCATCTATATCCTGTTCCTGTGATGTAACAAATTCCCCTTCTTTTAAGTATTTTTTCTGTTCTGCCGTAACCGGGACCGCTTTTACCTGATAATAGTAGATCTTGTCCGGATCTGTCATGTACTCCTTTAAGCTGACAGAGTTATCTGTAACTGTCATCCGTTTTACCACTTTATCATTTCCATATAAAGTCAGGGTATAGCCCGGAGCATAGTCTACCTTCTTCCACACTGCCTTTTCTGAGTCAAGTGAGCTCCAGCCTGCTAAAGCTGTGTCACCCAGAACAGTGACCGGCGTATAGTCCACTTTTACCTGCATGGTGGTATTATCCAGGGCTTTCGCCGATACAAGATCCGCCCCGGTCACACGGCATTTGGATCGTCCAAGGGACACAGGAAAATACTTTCCCTGTGCAGCATCCACAGTGATCTCCATCCGTACCTTTTTACCAGGTTTCCAGTTTTCATATTCTGTTTTGTAATAAATATCCCCAATGGATACCCCTGATCCGCTGATGGTGATCTGGGGCTGTGGTATTTCCTCCGGATCTCCAAAAGTGGTGTCAAATTTAATACTCATGGTCTCGATGATGCTGCTCTCTGCCCCATAAGCTGTATACATATGAAAGATTCCCCCTGACACAGACTGTAAGCTTCCTGTTCCAAGCAGCAGTCCTGTTCCGGCACAAAGGAGTATTTTTCTGATCATTTTCATATCCATTCCTCACATATCTTTACCTGTACCAGATCCCGTCCTCATTAACATAGAATCCATTGATATACTGGTTTTTTGCCATTTCACCTGAATCCGGCCAAAAATAATACCAATTCCCGTCAACCTGATACCAGCCGGTAGCCATAACTCCGTCAGCATCCAGAAAATAAGTTTTCCCTTCCCGGATCAGCCAGCCGGTAAGCATGGCTCCCTGAAGGCTGTTGTCCAGTGTGTTTAAGTAATACCAGGAACCATTCTGTTCCAGCCAGCCGGTATATAAGGAGCCGTCTTCCCTGAAAAAGTAATAATCCGCCCCTATGATCTTCCAGCCTCCATAAGCCATGGTTCCCTGTGTATGCCCATTTTCCGTTAATGACCAGAAATAATACCACTGTCCATTGATCTTTGCCCATCCGGCTGCCATTTCCCCGGTATCATACAGGTAATACCAGTCATTTGCTAGCTTCTGCCAGCCGGTGAGCATCGTGCCATTGACATCAAAATAATACCAGTATCCGTTGAGCGACTGCCATGCACCCCGGCATATAGAGCCATCCGGAAATCTGTAATTCCATATATTGTCTTTTTTTACCCAGCCTACTGTATCTGTGGTTCCGGGCTTTGCAGAAGGATTTTTTGATTGCTGTCCTTTACCATCTGATACATACCGGTCTGTAATGGAAAGCTCCCCGGATTCTATCCATTCACTTTTTCCACCATATTTTTTTTGGTAATCCGTTCCCGGTACCGTGCGTACCTTAAAGGTATACTCTCCTGTTTTTGTCATATATGGATAAAAATTATACTGGACTGCACTGGTCTGGGAGACGCTGTAAACTTTCGATTTTCCTCTGTAAAGCTGTACCTCGTAATAACCGGATGTGTTATCCGGCTTTTCCCATTTAGCCTGTCCCAGGCTTTTTTCATTCCACCAGGCATCTTCCGGAGCAGCATAGTCTCCTTTGATCCCTTTTACCCGCAGGGTAACTACCAGTTCATCTCCATCTCGTCTGGCAGACACAAATGTGCCCCCACTGATCTTTACATTCGCTTTTTTATAGCTGGAAACAAAATAATCTTCACTGACATCTTCCGGTTCCAGGGTGACTTTCATCTGAGGCTCTTCAGCAGCTTTCAGTTCATTGGAACTTTTATCCGTCCATTCGGCCTCGGAAACGCTGTATTTACCTCCACTTGCATCTACTGCCACTTCCCCATCTGAAACCGTGGTCGTTTCCAGTTTTATATCCGGAAGCTTGCTGCCTGCTTCCAGCTTGGATGTAACACGGATATTTACTGTTTTAATCTCTTTTGCTGCTGCAAAAGCATCTATCTTTCCCCACTGAAACAGCATGGCTCCTGAAAGGAGGAGCAGAAACATTTTATGTCTGTGTATGAACTTTCTGTCAGGTATTTTCGGATTTTGTTTCATTCTCTTTTTCCTCCGATGACGGCACATATCCTAAAAAATAAATGTAGATTTCTATGATCGCCTGATATAATTCTTCCGGCACAGCCGCTCCCAGCTGTAATCTGCTTAAAAGAGTTGCAAGAGAATCATCCTCATAAACCGGAACCCCTGACTTTCTGGCTGCTTCCGTGATCTTTTCTGCCATATATCCCATTCCGGAAGCAACGATCACCGGGGCGCTGTCCTTTTCCGGTGAATATTGAAGCGCAACTGCCTTTTGCTCTAATAACCGCTCAAACGCTGACATTGATTCCATTCTCCTTTTTTCTTATCTTTGGGAAAACATCCAGAAGACGGTAATGAGCTTTTCTTTCCTGTACCTGCATCATTTTCACGCGCATCCCGTTTCTGGTACATATTTCCTGAAGCTTTGCCTGTATCTCTCCGGCACCGGCAGAAAGATTTTTCGGAACTCCCAGCTCCATGGATATTTTATGATCCTGGAGATCTGCCAGAAGCTGGAAATCTCCCAATCCCCTGATCTCAAAGTCCACCAGAAGGCGTATTTTCCTGCCTCCATCTTTTTCTTCTTCTTTTTTCTCTGCATCCGGATCGATCCAAAATTCAGATACCGCCTCTTTTCCCTGATATTGAAAAGGAAGGATAAAATGATTGACAGGCATATATACGCTTTCGTTTACCAGCATCCCACGCATCAGCTGGTAAAAATCCTGTACCTGTTCCAGCCCGGCTTCTCCTTTTGCTCCTCTTTCCACAAGTGCGCCAAAGATATCTCCATAAATATTTCCTTTTTTTCCTTCTGAACCGGTAAGTACAGCATACAGTTCTTCAGGCTCTGTTTCAAAAAAACGTTTAAAATCCCTATTAGCTGCAATTTGTTCAAAAAGGCTCCTGAGAAGGACACTGCTTCCGTTTTCATAACGTGCCCCATAAAGGATCAGCTGGATCACGCTGCTTCTTACACTGCCATAATCATGGGTACGGGAAATATATTTTGAAAGAAAGGGGACCAGCTTCTGAAACAAAACCTGGGCATTTTCTTTCGTTTCCCCATTTTCTGCATTCCAGTCCAGCTGATCCAGAATCGATGCGTATTCCTGTCTTGCAGAGGTGTAAAGCATTCCTTTTATTTCATCTGTCAGTTCCTGCATCTGTCCTAAAAGATGCTCACCGCTGGAATAATTGTTAAATACCTGAAGGAATTTGAGGGCTGTTTCCTGCAGGCCTCTGTTTCCTTCCTGCTGCAAAAGAGTTCTCAGGTTTTCAAAGAAAGTACCGGAAAATTTTGTCTGTCCCTGCATTTTTAAAAAATCCAGCAGCTGGCCAGGATCTTCAAAACTGGCAGAATCCAGCAGCTGCTGCACCATTTTACCCAGACCTTCATCACCTTTAGCGATAAAGGCTCCATCCCGGAACAGGATCCGGCCCAGGGAATCCTTTATTTCATTTTCCTGCCCCAGCTTCTGAAGAAAGTCAGTATAATTTCCATTATAATTGCGGACGCTGAAGCCACTTTCATTTTCCTGGTCACCAGCGGTACCGCTTTTCTGTCCATCTGCCCGCACTACACGAGATGGGTCAGAAGGATTCTGGATCTGGGAACTGTTCAGGGCGCTTTGCTGCTCCTGGCCTGTATGGACATTTCTATTATCTATATATGTAGAAGGATCTGTTACCTGTAATATATTAGACATGTTTTATCCCTTTTCTTTTTGATTCTATATATTATGATGTTGGGGTCAAAAGATTTTGACCCCTCTGATACCGAATTACCC
>SKEE01001771.1_pt1 | contig 16643 bp, 9 predicted proteins | sample 4826661 | NCBI WGS metagenome assembly SKEE01 (sample SAMN11008817, study PRJNA524170) | human gut metagenome | biome: Human fecal sample; material: Feces; isolation source: fecal sample from pouch patient p20 | host: Homo sapiens | place: Israel: Tel-Aviv | collected 2016-11-14
ATATGAAAGCCACTGTATCTATTGTGGGGGCTTACACTGACGCTGCCTGCGAGGAGGCTGAGCCTGATCCTGCTTACTCTTATCTTGACTGGCAGGACGTTTCGGTGCTTCGTGACAGCGGTCATGTGGAGATATGCAATCACTCTTACGATATGCACAATCTTGATGGCAGGCGTGGAGTCGGTCAGCTGGAGGGGGAAAGCTACGAGGATTACCGAAAGATATTTCTTAACGACACCACGAAGCTTCAAACGCTTTGCGATGAACACTGTGGTTTTCAGCCAAACGTTTACACCTATCCTTTCGGCATAACCTGCGAAAGTGCAAGTCGGCTCGTAAAGAACATGGGTTTTGAGGCTAGTCTTGGAGTAGAGGAAAAAATCAATATAATAAAAAAAGAAGATGAACGCTGCCTTTTTGGTCTTTACAGATACAATCGCAGCGGGATCATCTCCACAGAAGAATTCATGAAAAAAGTTTTTGGAGCATAAAAAAAGCAGCCCCTATTGGAGCCACTCTCTAAACTGAATCACCATCAGCATATTCACATTATACTCTGGCAGGTGTCGAAATTATACTTGTTTTTGTGTGATTTTTGTAAAAAAAATGTGTATTCGTGTAAGCAGAGTGACAAATGCTGTCACAAACAGCCAAAAGCACGTTGATACGCCACTTTTGGCTGCTTATCATCTCTTTACACAGAACTTATTTATCCTTTTTGCCACCTTTGATCTTTCCTCTTATCCAGATAATTATTACGACAAGTGCGATAACAAGGACAATAAGGACGATAGCAAGGGCGGTATTGAGCATCTTTTTATACTGGTCCATAACATTTGCGTTTTTGGACACGGCAGATGAAGTATCGGAGCCGTCTTTCTTTTGGGAGGTCTGGGTCTGCTGTTCATCTCCGCCTGCGGCTCTTATTATGGTGACAGTATAGGTGGCGGCATTGCCGTCAACGTCTGTGACGGTTATGGTTCGTACATTTTCGCCCACCTGACACTCGCTTGTGCCTGTATACCATATATAATCAGAGGGGCTTGCTGTTGTTCCCTCTATCTCAACATTGGTAACGGAATTGTCAACGTTCACTGTATAGTTATAGACATTATAGGCAAAGGCAGGAGAAAGCTCGCCGTTATCCACTGTCAGGGCTGTAAGAACGCCTTTATCGGGTATGCCGTTTGAATGTGCGGTCTTAGTGGCAGTGGTGGTAGTGGTAGTGGTCTTTTCGGTGGTGGTCGTGGTTTCTGTTTCGGTCTTGGTTTCCACCTTATCGCCTCCAACTGTTATGACACAATAGGCGGTAGGCGAGCCGATAAGCTCTGAATCAGGGGAATATATCTGACAGCTTTGCAGGCTTATATTTGCATTTCCTGCTGACAGACCTTTGAACGTAAAGCTGAAATCCACTTCTGAAGAGGGGGTATCAGGAAATCCGTTTACTGTAAGAACTCCTCCGCCACCTGAGGCGTTGTCGCTTGACACAAATTCTATAACGGAATCGTCATAGGCGATATTTGCCTGAACGCTTCCTATCTCTGAATCTGCGGAAAATGTCACGGACACTTCAAACTGCTGATCGGTCATGACGGGGTTTTTAGGCGGATAGAAGAAAGCCTCCCCTGTTGCATGGGCAGTGAGAGCCGTCATTGGAACTGCAAGTGCGGCTGTCAAGAGCGATGAGAATATTCTTTTTACAAGCTTTGTTTTTGTGATCATTGCTATCCCTCCCGATAACACGGATAATTATTTGGTATAAACTTTGGCTATATCAGACCACTGTCCGAAATAGGTCTTGTTCCCTGTGGCTGTATAGCTTCTCACACGGACAAAATATGTCTTTTGGCTTTTAAGATTTGTTACGGTCTTTTTGTCGGTCTTATTTGAGGTCACCTTAACTGTCTTTGCATCGCTGAAAGATATATTTTCAGCGTAGGATATCTCATAGCCTGTAGCAGAGCCTTTCTGTGCATAGTCTATATAAAAGCCTTTTTTCACTGGCATGAGCTTTTGTATGGTCTGCCTGGCAGGGGTGATGACAAAAGACTTCGTTATCACTCCGCCATACGAGCCTTTTCCTGTTACTGTTACCTTAGCTGTGCCTATATTCTTATTGCAGGAATATTTCACTATATAGTCTGTGCCGTTTTTAAGGGTCTTGCCCGAATATGTGACTGTTACGCTTTGGGTGATGTTCTTGCCTGTGAAAGACTTGTTTTTTATGCCTGCGACCTTAGCTTTGGCAATATCATATTTTGCGGTGGTTACGCTCTTTGTATCAGACCATGCACCGTTATAACGCTTGCCGCTGACTATTGTATACGAACGCACTCTTACATAATATTTCTTCCCTGCCGTCAGGTTTGAAACTGTCTTTTTATCCGTTTTGTTTGAGGATATTATCAAGGTTTTTGCACCTGCAAAGTCAGAGCGTGTACTGTATTGCAGTTCATATCCTGTGGCTGAGCCTTTCTGAGCAAAGTCGATAAAAAAGCCTTTATATCTTGTTTGCAGAGATTGTATCTCCTGTTTTGCAGGATAAATGGTAAAAGTTTTTGTTATCGTACCCTGATAGTTGCCCATGAAGCTTATGGTTATTTTTCCAACGCCTATTTTTGTATTTGAGCTATAGGAAACAGTATAATCATGTTCAGGAAGAAGAAATTTTCCTCCGTCCGTTACCATAACGTCAGGTCTTATAGGCTTGCCTGTGTAGGAGAGCGTATCAACATAATAGACGCTTGTCAATTGGGCGGACTTTGGAAGAATGTCGAATGCTTTGGCTATAGTGCCGCTGTATCCGCCAATGCCTGTTATTATCATTTTGCCCTTGCCTGCGGCTATATTATCGGCATAGTCAATGGTATAGTCTTTATTATTTGTCAAAGTGGTATCGCCATAGGAAAGCGTTATACTGCTTTGAGCAAGCTCATAGCCTGTGAATGTCATATGTGTTTTAAAGCCTGATATCTCGCAGTCTTTTATAAGCTTTCTGTCGGTATAGACCGCCTGCACTGTCATATGGGCTGTGACTTTTGAAAAGTCTTTATCCCAGCCTGTAAAGCGTTTGCCTTTTATGGTCGGTGCTTTGGGCGGATCGGCACTTTTGCCGTATTCTACGGTCTGAGATGACAAAACTATGCCGTTTATATCGGTGAAATCAACCTTGCAGGTATTGGTTTTCCAACCTGCATAAAGCGTCTTTGAGCCGTCTGAAAAGCTCACGAACGTTATAGGCTCGCTCTCAAGCTGTGAGTCGGCATACCAGCCTGTGAACTGTGCGCCCTCTTTTGTGGGGGCGGAAAGCTGTGCGGTTTCGCCCTCGCCAAGCTCATCATGGTTGAGGGGGCTGTTTTCGCCACCGTTAAGGATATAATCTATCTTTGCTTTGTCACTTGGGGTAACTTTTGCGGAAACTGTGGTGTTTTCTGTGAAAACTGTGTTGCTGTTCACAGGTTCACCTTTACGATACCATCCGAGAGTGTAGCCCTGCTGAACGTTCACATTCGGGAACACGGCTTTGCCTGCATAGTCGGTGCAGACTTCTATGGTCTGTGCCACAGCGGAGAATGTTATCTTATGGGAAGCCTGCTCGCTATATGAGGTCTGGCGCACAAGAGTGCCGTCCATTGTCCACTTTGCGCTGTCTTTGAACTTTTCACCATAGGTGTTCATTGCATATGCCCCTTGAGAAAGTGCATTTTTTGCAGAGAGGCTTGAAACCAGGCTGTCGCTGTCATTGCTGTAACAGCCGTATGCGTTCACAACGGAAACGGCAATATCCCTGCCTCCTATAAAGGCATTTGTAATGGCGGAGCTGTTTTCCCTTAGGTTTGAAGAACACTCTGTTATGATACCGCAGGATTGTCTTCCTATGACGCCGCCTGAATAGACTTCTCCTGACACTGTGCCGTCAAAGGTGCAGGCTTTTATGGCTGTTCCTCGATAAAAGCCCACTATTCCACCTGCGTAATCGCCTTTCACTATACAATTTTTCAGGGAAATGTTATTTATCTCTGCACCATTTTTTATGTATGCGAAAAGCCCTGAATACTCCCCTGAGGAGATAACTGCGTTTTTTATAAGATGTCCGTTACCGTCAAAATAGCCCATGAATGGGTTTTCAGAATCGCCTACGGGTGAGATAGTTTTTCCGTCAAAGTCAAGGTCAGCTTCAAGGGTGACTAGCTTGCCCTCGAAGCTTTCGCCACTGCTGACACGCTTTGCAAAGCTTTCCCACTGGGCTTCTGTGGTTATAACAAGGGCTTCGTCCTGTTCTTCCGCGGCGGAGATAAGGAGCTTTTGTGCATTTGAGATATCGTTCTTGGAAGCAGTTTCATCTGCAAGCACCGTTCGGGCGTTGTTTGCTTCCCTTTCACAGCCTGCAAGGGTGCCGTACTTCGCAAGGGTGCTTTCAAGTGAACTTTTATCGGGCTTTGCAGTATCATCAGTATAAGCATAGATAAAAAGACTTCCTATAGAGTCGGTCTTATCTGCTCCAACATCAGACCAATATTTGCCGTTAAGGGAAACATAGCTTTGCCCTGACTGCGCCTTTGATGTTCGGTCGCTTTCTGCAAGGAGATATCCCCTGCCGCTGTCGCCGCTGAATTTTACTGAAATGGAATATTTCTCGCCCTCTTCAAGGAGGATATCCTCGGGAAAGTCAACTGTATAAAAGCCGTTTGCGGACACTGAGCCGCTTATCTGCGTTTCAAGGACGCCTATAGGGTCGCTGTCGGAAACGTCGGTATAGACGCTTAGGGTGTAATCCGCACTGCCCGTTTTGCCCACATACATAAAGCCTGCTTTATCAAGCTTTTCATCGGCTTTAGCGGTGAAAACATTTGCACCGTAAACAGAGCCGTCATTACTGGCGTTCACAACATAACCTGTCATTTTGCTATAGTGATATGTATTATCACAGCTTTCTTCAAAGTCATAGCAGCAAAACTGTCCGAACTCTGCTTCGTCATAGGACACCCAATAGAAGCCGTCATTGTCCTGATCTGCGCCCCACGAGCCTTTCACAAGCCATGCACCGTTATTGGCAGGCTTATATCTGAAATTATCCTTACTGTAGTTATCGTCCCAGCCCACCACTGTGACGGAATGATTTATGATAGTGTTTTTTGAGGCATCGGGATCATAGTAGGCAGTATTGTTATGATTCATATAGCCATTTCCTGCAAAATAGCTTGCGGAAACTGCTCCAAGCTCCATTATTTTACGCTTCACCTGCGTGGTGCTTGAAAGCTCCATGACATAATTCAGCCTGTATTCGCTGACGCTTTTCTTATTTTCGGAAACTATCATATTCTCTGTGCCGGATTCTAAAAACGGCTCGTAATCCTCATAGCATAGTCCCTGACCATTTGCAAGGGCAGAGGCCGCAAAGAGCCAGTTTCCCCCTGATGAAAAATCGTCTTTACCTGTGGCTGTGCCTGAATTTGAGGACAGCACCAAGGCAGGCACTGAAAATTCTGTGGAGGGGTTTTCAAGCCCCTTTTTGATAAGATCCTGTTCTGCGCAGGCAAGGGCTGAGAATGCCCAGCAAGCACCTGTTGACGCCTGATCTTTTACTGTTGTGATCTCTCCTGAGCTTCTTGGGTCATAGGTGGATGGGAGCTTTCGGGCGGCTAGTCTTGCAGGGGACTTTATCTGATAGTCGCCGTCTGTGCTTTTGGCCACGCCCTCTATCTCATAGCTATAGCCGTTATGGGTAAAGTTTACGGGAACGACTTTTATGCCGTTATCCTCGTTGGCAAGTGCAAAAGTCTGCGCCGAAAGCTGAAAAGCCAAGAGCAAAGCTGTCAAAAGCCCTGCCGCACCTTTCATTCTTCTCATTTTCCGCCCTCCTGTTTATCTCAGGTTATGGTTATCTTTCTTGTATACTCGTTTGAAATACATCTGCCGTATGCCGCTGTTTCTCTAAGTCTTACTGCGTTCTTTTCAAGGAAAGCAACACGCTTTGCATAGTCGGAGATATCCTCAAGCTTTTTCAGCGAGGTATCATACTCAAGCGTTCTGTTTTCAGCCTGCGCAAGTATACGTGTGCCTGTGCGGTTAAAGGCAAGTATCCTGCCGTATGGCACTTGTCTGATATCGTCCTTTCTGATGCCGAGAACAAGGTGCAGGACCATTCTTCTTACTCTTGCCATGGTGATATTCTTTGACTTTATACGCTGTTCAAAGATATCCATAGTTTCAGGGCAGGAGCTTACGACAGACATAAATCTGTTGGCAAGGTGTTCGTCGCAGTCAGGTAGGGCTAGAAAATCTTCTCTTGAAGCTGTGCAGAGCTTGAAAAGCATTTCTCTGCCTGCCTGCCGGGTAAAGGACGGCTTACAGCCCTCAAAATCATATGGAACAAATTTCTGCCACTCACCGCCCTCTTTTATAAGCTCTCTTATATGAGAAGCCGAAGCAAAATCACCAGACTCTGCCTGAGAATCATGTGCAACAGCTTCACGCTTTACGGCATAAGGCACTAGCCATGGGGCTATACGCTTTGCCGCCTTTATATACTCAACTGCAAGAACGTTATTTGGTGTGGAGAATATCTCTTCGGCGGTTCTGCCATAAAGACCTATGGAGGCTTCATACATAGCCTGCGGGTAGGACTTTCCCTGAGATAAAAGTTCTCTTACCTGCTGTGAATTTTCAAGCATTGCGGATATTTCAGCTGCCTGTTCAAGGGCGTTCCTATCACCGCTTTCACAGCCGAAAGACAAGGTCGTTACCACGTCCTCCCCGAGACCTGCAAGAAGCCTTACTGCACTTCTTGCAAAGACCTCACTGTTTGAACATGAGAACGGGCATGGCAGTTCTATAACAAGGTCTGCACCGTTTCTTATAGCAGCCTGCGCTCTGTCATATTTTGAGAAAACAGCCGCTGAGCCACGCTGCACGCAATCGCCGCTCATTACTGCGACGATACCCTCTGCGCCAGCCTGTCTTGTGGCTTGTATCTGATATTTGTGTCCGTTATGGAACGGATTATATTCCGCAACTATTCCCGCAATTTTCATTTTTTACTCCTCTTTCTACCCTATGCTTATTTTATTCCGTCTTTCAAAAGCTTACTGCGAATTATGATACTAATATGTTAAGCCCTAGTAAAAAAATTGTGCAATATGTATATTTATGAAAAAAGCTCTTGAAATTTATCATTAATATTGATATACTATAAGTATATGATATTATGGGCTTAAAGTCAAGCCCGTTATCTGACATATTATAATCGGGAGGAGATTTTTTCCAATGAAAATCTTAGTTGTAAACGCAGGTTCATCATCACTTAAATATCAGCTTCTGGATATGAAGGACGAGTCTGTTATCGCAAAGGGCAACTGCGACCGTATCGGTATCGACGGCCATGTGAGCGCAAAGACAGGCGACGGCAGACACATCGAGGAGGATTGCAATTTCCCTACTCACACTGAGGCTTTTGAAAAGCTCGTTGAGGTACTCACATCAGGCGAAACAAAGGTCATCGACTCTATGTCTGAGATATCAGCCGTTGGTCACAGAATAGTTCAGGGTGCTGAGGTATTCAAGGAGACCTGCCTTGTAACAGACGAAGTTATCGACCAGATCGACGCACTGGCTGAGCTTGCACCTGTACATAACCACCCACACGCTCTTGCACTGAGAGCTTGCAAGGCAGTTATCCCAGCAGGCACACCACAGGTAGTCGTATTCGACACTGCTTTCCACTCAACAATGCCAAGAAAGGCTTATCTCTACGGTCTGCCATACGAGTGCTACACTGATCTTCATGTAAGAAAATACGGCTTCCACGGAACATCACACAGATTTGTTTCAGGCGAGCTTGCAAGAGTAATGGGCAAGCCTATCGAGGAGCTTAAGATAGTTTCATGCCACCTTGGAAATGGTTCTTCTATCACAGCTATCAACGGCGGCAAGTCTGTTGACACATCAATGGGCTTCACTCCTCTTGACGGTCTTGTAATGGGCACACGCTGCGGTTCTGTTGACCCTTCTGCTGTTGACTATGTTGAAAAGAAAATGGGCTTTACACCTGACCAGATGACAGAATACATGAACAAGAAGTCAGGCTTCCTTGGTCTGTCTGGTATCGGCTCTGACAACAGAGATATTCAGGCTGCTGCAAGTGAGGGCAATGAGAGAGCGCTTATCGTAAGCGAGATATTCGCTTATCAGATCAAGAAGTTCATAGGTTCATACGCTGCTGCAATGAACGGCCTTGACGCTGTTATCTTCACAGGCGGTATCGGTGAGAACGCACCTGAGGTAAGAGCGGCTGCTTGCTCAAATCTCGATATCCTCGGTATCCACATTGATGCTGAGAAGAATCTCTGCCGTGGAATACTTAAAGAGATCTCCACAGACGATTCTAAGACAAAGGTTTACGTTATCCCAACAAACGAAGAGCTTCTCATTGCAAGAGATACTCTGGCACTTGTTACAAAGTAATATTTCAGATAACATTAAGGACGGCTTTCTTATGAGAGCCGTCTTTTTTTGGCGCATAAAAAAGGCACAGGAGAGGTTTTCCTGTGCCTTGATTTGTTTGAACGTACGATATTGGCTATATACGTTTTCCAAACACCATTGTATCAGGTCTTAACGCCTGAGAACTGCGTCTGATAAAGTCTGTAGTAACAGCCCTTGGCGGCGATAAGTTCCTCATGGCTACCCTGCTCTGCAACACGTCCACCGTCGATAACGACTATCTTATCGGCGTCACGGATAGTGGAAAGTCGGTGAGCGATGATAAGGGACGTTCTGTTTTTCATAAGAGCCACCATTGCGGACTGAATGTGCATCTCAGTTCTGGTATCAACTGAGGAAGTGGCTTCGTCAAGAATAAGTATCTTCGGGTCGGCAAGCACTGCTCTTGCTATGGAGAGAAGCTGACGCTGACCTTGTGAAAGGTTTGAGCCGCCCTCGGCAAGCACTGTGTCGTAACCCTCGGGAAGTCTTTCTATGAACTCGTCTGCGTTCGCAAACTTTGCCGCCGCCTTTATTTCATCAAGGGTGGCGTTTTCTCTGCCGTAGCGGATATTCTCCTCTATGGTGTCCTTAAAAAGCACTGTATCCTGCAAAACTATGGCTATGGAACGTCTGAGCTTGTCTTTCGGGATATCGTAAATGCTCTGACCGTCTATGGTTATCTCACCGCTGTCAACGGGATAAAATCTTGTGAGAAGATTTACTATGGTGGTCTTGCCAGAGCCTGTTGCACCGACTATGGCTATTTTCTGACCTGCTTTTACTTCAAGATCGAGGTCTTTCAGCACCTGCTTTTCAGGAACATACGAGAAGTCGATATGCTTGAAGTCGATATCGCCTTTGACGTTTTCCACCTCAAAGTCAGCCTTGCCCTCGTCAGTTTCCTTATCGGCGTCCATGACTTCAAAGATACGCTCTGCGCCTGCTATTGCGGTCTGGATATTCGCAAACTGATTTGCAATCTCATTGATAGGACGTGAGAACTGTTTTGAATAGAGTATGAAAGCCTGAATAGTTCCCACTGTTATAAAGCCTTTTATTGCGAACCAGCCGCCAAATGCAGCGATAAGGATAAAGCCGAAATTGGATATTAAGTTCATGCAAGGACCCATTACACCACCGAATATCTGAGCTTTTATGCCGCATTTTTTCAGATTGTTGCTCATTTTCTCGAACTTGTCAACAGCGTCCTGCTCTTTGCCGTAGGAAACGACCGTTCTATAGCCAACGACCATTTCTTCCACTTCACCGTTTATCTCGCCAAGAAGCACCTGCTGTTTGATGAAGTATTTCTTCATATACTTTGTGAGAACGCCTGAAACGAATATGGTAAGGAACACTGTAGACAGTGAGATAAGGGTAAGAAGCGGTGAATACAGAAGCATTATTACAACTGTTCCCACTATGGTCAGCACGCCTGAGATGAGCGAGCCTATAGACTGAGAGATAGTTGTGGAAATGTTCTCGACGTCGTTTGTCATACGGCTCATTATATCACCATGACTATGGGTATCGAGATATTTTATAGGAAGTCTTACAAGGCTTGAGAACAAGTCTTTACGCATGGTCTTTACTGTGTACTGTGAAAGCTTTGCAGAGAAGATGCCCTGCATATAGGTGAAAACAGAGGACAGGAGATAAACTGCCCCAAGACCTATGAGAGTTTTGCCAAGTGAACCGAAGTCAACGCTTGTTTTCTTTTTGGTGAGAGTGATGCAGTCGATAGCTATCTGCTGTATTGACGGTGCGGCAAGATTGAGCAGAGTTATGATGAGCATTACTCCGATAAGGGCGAAAAACAGATATCTGTTTCTGCCTATATAGCCGATAAGCTTTTTAAGGGTGTTCTTTGCGTCCTTAGGCTTTTCCATTGTGAGCCTTGCACCGTGAGGTCCGCCCGGTTTTCTTCCGCCGGGTCCCATTGGAGGCATTGGAGGCATTACACTTCACCTCCTGACGTTTTTACCTGTGAGGCGTAGATATCCTGATATACTTCGCAGGTCTTTAGCAGATTTTCATGAGTATCGCAGGCACAAAGCTTGCCGTGGTCAAGGACGGCTATCCTATCGCATGATTTTACGCTCTGGATACGCTGTGCAATTATGATAAGGGTAGTGCCGTTCATTTTGCGGTCTATCTCCGCACGGAGCTTTGCTTCTGTGCCAAGGTCGAGGGCGGAGGTGGAATCATCAAGAATGAGGATCTCAGGTTTTTTAAGTACCGCTCTTGAGATAGAAAGTCTTTGTTTCTGACCGCCTGACAGTGAAGCACCCTTTTCGGCTATAATACCCTCATAGCCTGCAGGTATCTTCTGAATGAACTCGTCAGCCTGAGCTGCCTGTGCGGCGGAGATGACCTCCTCATGGGTAGCGTTTTTGTCGCCCCACTTTATGTTGTCCTCAACTGTGCCTGAGAAAAGCTCGCTCTTTTGCAGGACTATGCCAACTTTCTTTCTAAGCTCGTCAAGCTTGCAGTCCTTGACGTTTACGCCGTCAACAAGGACTTCCCCTGCTGTGCAATCGTAAAATCTTGGGATAAGGTTTACAAGTGAAGATTTTCCCGAACCAGTTGCACCTAGTATGGCGACGCTCTCGCCTGACTTTATATCAAGGGTAAGGTCTGAGATAACAGGTCTGCCCTTGGTTTCAGGATAGGAGAATGAAACGTTTTTAAAACTCACTGTGCCGCCTGTTTTATCTGAAAGGGAAACGCTGCCGCTTTTTATAACAGGGTCAGTTTCGAGGACTTCTCTCAATCTGTTTGCAGATGCGGAAGCCTTTGCGAGGGTCTGGAACATCATAGACATCATCATTACGCCATGCAAGACCTGAGTAAGATATGTGATAGCCGCCATGACCTCGCCAACCTTCATAGCCTGTGCCTGCACCTGCCAGCCGCCTATAACTATAACGGCAATAACAGACAGATTGAGTATTATCATAAGAAGCGGCTGAAGAATAGCCATAAGGGTCTGAACACGGAGGTTTGATTCCATAAGGCTTATATTTGCATCGTCAAAACGCTTTTCTTCTGTATCCTCTCTCACATAGGCTTTTACTACTCTTGCGCCTGTGACGTTCTCCTGAACCACAGAGTTTACGCTGTCAAGACGTTTTGCAACGATAGAATAGTATGGGTTTGCCTTTTTGAGAATTATTATCATCATGATTATCTCTACAGGCAAGGCACATAGGATTATTATTCCAAAGCGAACGTTCAGGGTGAGCATCATGATTATTCCGCCAAAAAACAGCAGGCTGTCACGCACCAACATTCTCAGCATGAAGTCTACCATTTGCTGGATAGCAGTTATATCCGCTGTAAGACGTGTTACCAATGAGCCTGTTGTGAACTTGTCGGTCTGTTCAAATGAAAGACCCATGACACGCTTAAAAACGTCCACACGCAGATCTCTTGAAAAGCTTTGGGAAGCTATCCCACCGAATGCAGAAGCCGCAATTCCGCAAGCTCCTCCACCTATAAGAACAAGAAGCATGAGAAGTCCCGTTCTTATGATAAGGTTCATATCCTGACCCAGCACGCCATCGTCAACTATTTTTGACATAAGCTTTGGCTGAAGCAGGTCGCCCAGCACTTCTCCCACCATGGATAGAGGTGTCAGCACCGCAAACAGTGCATAGGGCTTCAAGTATTTGCTTAGTTTTACTTTCAAAGCAGTTCCTCCTAAAATTTTATTTCAGGCTACTTATACGCAGGGGAACATTGACGGAAGATAGCAAATGCAGAGCAGTGGGCTGTCAAGGACGCCAGCCCCTACAAAATGTGTGATATAACTTTTTATGTAGTGGCGAACAGCGTTCGCCCGCATTGCTTTTGTTTTGCTAATGATCGCATCGACTTTTCACTGCTGGTGACAAGGCAGAGCCTTTGAAATCACAGCCCTAATTGTGCATTATCTCAAGCTCCCTGGACAGCTCCTGCGCTGTCATTTTTCTGCTGAGGGAGGCTTTGTCTATCATTATGGTAACAGGCTCTTTTCCGTGGATATCGAACCAGTTGTCAGAGAACACGCAGTCGGCAGTTTTCAGGCTGAGGCAGACGCTTTTGGCATAATTCTCGGCACAGAATGTCAGGGCGAATTTATCCTCGCTTTCTGATATGCCGTAGGTTATGGCAGGCTCTAAGAATGTAAATTCTTTCGGGCGCACAAAGAGAGTTGTGCCGAAGCTCAACACCTTGCCGTTCTCCATAATGGAATATTCGAGATATTTTTCACGAGGGTCGGTACGGCTGACAAGCTCCTGTGAAAGGTCTATGTCAAGGACGTTCTGTGCTGTGAGAGCCGGAACGTTCACGGATTTTTCTCCGCTTTGCAAAATTTCTGCTTTGTTGTTTCTCAGCGTCCATTTTACCACACCCTCAAAGGCTGTCATTCGCTCGTTGGATATGTTAAGGACAGGCTTTTTTCTATTGGTATCGTCGCAGGAGATAAGGCACGGACCGTAAAAACGCTTTGCATAATAATGCAGACCTTTCCACCTGCCGAAATAGTCGATACTTGACCATGAGATAACAGGGTTTGAATCGTTCACCTGCCAATAGGCTGAACCCATACATCTGCCCCTTGCTCTTCTCATATGCTCAACATTTGAGCGTATGCAATCCGCCTGAACAAGCTGTGAGGAATAGATGAGCTGTTTGAAATCATATGGATATCTTACCATTTGAGCGAGATAGTACATTATCTTCTCGTTGCCCTGGACGCACTTCTGATGCGCCGCCATAACTGGTGAGCAAAGGTCAAAGTCGCCCTTTGTTTCATCGGCAAAGGCACGGCAGGTCTTTATATCAGGCAGGCTTTCAAAGCCGTATTCTGAGCAGAAGCGGTAATAAAATTCTCTGAACGCTTCGATAGGCTTGAAGTTGTGCCAAACGTCCCAATAGTGCATATCCCCTGCATGGTTTGAGGAAGCGTCCTTGAAGCCTCCCCCTGATGAAGGTGATGACGGCCAATAGAATGTGTTTTCGCATGGGTCATAGGCTTTAAGCACCTGTGGGATAATATCCTCAAAAATGATAAGATAGTCACGCTTTGCTTCCTCGTCCTCGGGGAGACCCCAATATTCCCATGCGGATTCTATCTCGTTGTTGCCACACCACAGACCAAGAGAGGGGTGGTTTCTCAGGCGGATAACGTTGTCACGAACTTCCCCACGGACAGTTTCTTCAAACTCCTCCGTGAGCAGATATGCAGAGCAGGCGAACATAAAGTCCTGCCATACTATGATACCATTCTCGTCGCAGTAGTCATAGAAATACTCGTCAGGATAATAACCGCCTCCCCACACTCTTATAAAGTTATAGTTTGCGGCCTTGCAATCTGCAAGGAGCTTTCTTGTTTTCACTTCGTTACAGCGTGTGACTATCTGGTCTTCGGGGATATAGTTTGCGCCCATGGCAAATATCTTCACGCCATTGTTTATAAAGCAGAACTCCTCGCCCCACTGATCTTTTTCACGGCTGACAGTTAAAGTTCTAAGACCTATGCGCTGTGTATTTTTATCTGTGCAAGCGTCATTTTCATCATACAAAGTCACTGCACAGCTATAAAGTGGCTGTTCGCCATAGCCGTTCACCCACCAAAGCTGAGGGTCGTTTATCACAAGCTCTGTTTCATAATATTCTGCACTTTCCTCCAGGCTTATGTCGGCTTTTGCGGCGATATTGCCCTGCGGGTCGGATATTTCCACCATAGCTTTTTTACAGCCGTGGTTTTCTATATGCAAAAGGGCTTTCAAAGTCACTTTGTTATCGGTGTGCTTTTGGCTGTAGTAAACGTCAAGTATACGTCCTGCAACTGGAACGATAAGGGATACACTGCGCCATATTCCCATGTCAGGGAGCATTGGACCCCAATCCCAGCCGAACATACAATGGGCTTTTCTTATATGTGTATAGCCTGTCATGGTGGAGTCAACGCCCCAAAGGTGACGTTTTTCGTCCATTTCTTTTATGTATCTGTTTGGCGAGGTTATTTTCACTGTGAGAGTGTTGTCCCCCTCTTTGATAATACCATGGACAGGAAACTCCCACACTCTGTGCATATTATTCACTCTGCCGAGGTGAATGCCGTTGAGACAGACATTTGCTATGGTATCAATGCCGTCAAAGTGCAGGACAGTATGCTCGCACTCCACTGCGGTCTTGTCTGCGGTGAATGTAGTTTCAAAATCGTAATCATCATCACATATCTGTGTTGAGATATACTCGTTCTCACGATAATATGGGTCGGGTATCTTTTTATAGTCAAGCAGGGTCTTATATACAGAGCATGGAACTTTGCAATCAAAGCTCTCCTGCGAGCCTGCTTTTTTCATTTTCCAGTTATCGTTAAGGCTTACTGTTATACTCATTATTTTTCTCCTTATTTATCATGAACGCAGAAAAGGTTTGTTTCCCATGCGGGGTAGTATCTTTCCTGACGAATATAGAATTTGTATCCTTTGCAAAGGCTGTTTATATACAGAGGCAGGGTGATGTAATCATATGGTCTGTGATACAACGCACTGCATATTTTCGGGGCATAGCGTGAAATGGTATATTCACTGCCTTTGATAGCTTCTAGGTCTGCTCCCTCAACGTCATATTTTATATAGGTGCATTTTTGGCCTGCAAGAACGCTGTCCAGACTTCTTGCACGAACCTTTTTTCCTGCGGCATCTACTCTGCCCTGTCTGCCTGCGCCACCTGCGAAATAAAGCTCTGTATCAATGCTCCATGCGGCGGCATTGTAAAGCCTTATATTGTCATAGGATTTTAGATTTTTCAGGCATTTCTGAAAGTTTTTTCTCTCAGGTTCGAGGGCATATATTCTCTCATACTTTCCCCCTGTGCGTGAGATAAGCTCTGCGGCAGTGTCGCCTGTGTATGCTCCCAAGTCGCAGTATATCTCGTTTTCTCCAAGGGGAAGTATCTCGGTTATCTTGTCCTTATCCGTAAATATCTCACGGAGATAAGAAAGCTTGCCTGTTATCTTGAATGCTGTCAGCTTTTCAAAGGTAAGCTTTGAAATATCATCATCAAAAAGGCGGTAAGCTTTTTCAGCCTGAGAATACATTGAGAGAAGCTTTTCCTTGCTGAAATTTTCATCGCCTGCAACGCACATTTCCGGCACTATGACCTCGCAGCTTTTTTCAATATTGTCGATACGCTCCATTATCTCAGGCAGGCTCGTGCCAAAGCCAAGCACAACTGTGATATTCCCAAACTGCGCTTGCACCTGAGAGAAAGTCTGCACCTTAAACCCTCTGAAGCTTTGTCCACGGACAAAATCGTCGCTTGCAAAAACACCTGTGCATTTTATGCCAAGTCTATCAAATTCATCAAGAAGCTTTTCCGCTCCATCGCCCATGCCGTATATGAATATCGGCTTTTCGCAGGTCTTGAGCCTGTCCCACGAGCTTTCAAGGGACTGAAAATATTCTTTTGAAAACATTCACACTTTCCTTTCCAAAAAAGGCTCTCACAGAAAGATCTGCGAAAGCCCCTTATTCTTATAGAACTTTATATGATATCGTCATCGATATCAAAATCATCATGATCATGGCAATGACCGCCGTCACCGCCAACCATATCTCTGCCCCTTACACGGTATCTATCACGATTTATATCGATATACTTATCAAGCTGTGCAAGCACATCTCTTGGTGCTTTTATGGACTTGACTTCCTTAACAGGCGTATCAACGTCTTTGACATTCATTACTATTGTGCCACAGCCGAACATTCTTTGTCCCAACGGCAGGACAAGCTTTTTGTCGATGACCCTATAAAGGTCAAGCTCGTCTTCCTCTATGCTAAGAAAACCCTTGCGTGTTATAAACTTATCTTCTGTGAGAAAATATCTTGTAAATGATATAGGCAGACCAAAAATCGTTCTTTTCTTATCTGTCCAAATGTAATTGATAACGTCTTTTTTCATAAAACGACGTCGCCTCCCTCAACATTATCTATAATTTTTTACATAGACATCATTGCAAACCGGTGGCACAAAAAAGCTGCTGACCATGTTTTTGCAATGATCCTCCCGTATATTTTACCACGCAATAAAGCTTTTGTCAAGAAATTATCTTTTGTAAAAGCTATGTAAAAATACCGCTCATTTATATATTTCTATAT
>SKEE01001776.1_pt1 | contig 16617 bp, 6 predicted proteins | sample 4826661 | NCBI WGS metagenome assembly SKEE01 (sample SAMN11008817, study PRJNA524170) | human gut metagenome | biome: Human fecal sample; material: Feces; isolation source: fecal sample from pouch patient p20 | host: Homo sapiens | place: Israel: Tel-Aviv | collected 2016-11-14
GCTAATGGAAAGGTATATTAAGGCATTTGATAACTACTATACTTCTATCCAGGAGATAAAAAAAATTATTGAAGCCTTTGATACAAAGAATAATTTGCCGTTCTCCGATGAAGCTCAATTCGGTTTCTCAGTATCTCCAAGCACACTTGACAAATGTATGCTTTGCCCCAATTATTATAGACCTGACGTTGATAAAACTATCAGCTCAGTAATTGGTGATCGCACAGTTACAGGTTTTAATGTTGAAGCTATAAAAAAAGGTGACGAGATTGGAAGCGAAAACTATTTGGAAGATGGTGTTCCATTTATAAAAACAAGTGATATAATGAACTTTGATGTTGATTATGAACCTGATTGTTATAGTGCTGAATCAACTATATATCAACTTGAACAAGAAATTAGATGCGGTGATATCATTTTTACCAAAGATGGAAAGCCAGGTGAAGTTGCTATTATTCAAGAGGACGATAAAATAATCATTTCAAGTGGATTAGTAAAGTACAGACCTGAAAACGAAACCGAAAGATATTGGTTATTCTTATTGCTAACAAGCAAGTACGGAAAATCCTATTTCAAAAAATGGTTTGTGCTTGCATCAACAATGCTACATTTAAGAGCGGATTTCTTTAATGATTTTAAAATACCTGAAATATCTGATTATATAAGAGATAGTTTCATACTTCCTCTTAAAAAGGCATTTGAAACGAAAAAAAATTGCTACGATGAGATTATAAAAATAAAAACAACAGTTGAAGATTCGTTCACTAATCCCGATACTGACTTGAATATTTAATATGTTTGAACTGCACTTGACAAACCACCCCAACCTGCGCTATAATACCAAATAAGGAGCAAGCCACCAGGCACACATTGCCTCCACAAGTTGCACAGCTCATTATCAAACGTGCTAACAAAATGATAACGGAGCATCAGCAGCCAAGTACAATACAGAACAAAATGTATAATTGAGATACCACAGCTCAAATTTCCTAAATAAAATTGTTTAATCCGGAGGACGATTTGAGGAGTGGGAATGATTAACAAAACCCCGAAAAGTCTGATTAATACTGACTTTTCGGGGCTATTTTTAATTCTGTGGGACTGTTATGGACTTAATTCACATTTTCTTTCCGTACATTCACAAATTTATTGCCAACAAATGCAAAATGTGTTATTATAAATATGTATATATTCAGACAGGCGTTCAGTCTGTTAATTCAGGTGCAGGCTTACCTGCAAATATCTGCGAAAAGGTGATAGAATTGTCATTTCCACAGGACAAAATTAGAAATTTCAGCATAATTGCTCATATTGACCACGGCAAAAGTACGCTTGCCGACCGTATTCTTGAGCAGACCAATTCGGTATCTGCCCGTGATATGGAGTCACAGCTCCTTGACGATATGGAACTTGAGCGTGAGCGTGGCATAACAATAAAGGCTCGTGCCGTATCGGTTACTTATGATGCCGACAACGGCGAAAAATATCTTTTCAACCTCATTGACACTCCCGGTCATGTTGACTTTAACTACGAGGTTTCCCGTTCTTTGGCGGCTTGTGAGGGTGCAGTGCTTATTGTTGACGCATCTCAAGGCATTGAGGCTCAAACTCTCGCCAACACTTATCTTGCTGTCGACAGCGGTCTTGAAATTGTGCCCGTAATCAACAAAATCGACCTGCCGAGTGCCGATCCTGACAGAGTTATCGAAGAAATTGAAGATGTAATCGGTATTCCTGCCGAGGACGCACCAAAAATTTCCGCTAAGCAAGGCATCAATATTCACGCTGTCCTCGAAAAAATCGTATCAGACATTCCTGCTCCGACAGGCGATGTCAACGCACCTCTCCGTGCGCTGATTTTTGACAGCTACTACGACAGTTACAAGGGCGTTATCATTTATGTTCGTCTTAAAGAGGGACAGATTCACCCGGGTGACGAATTTAAACTTATGGCAACAGGAAGTACATTCACCGTTGTGGAATGTGGTCTTATGCATGCCACATCAATGGAATCTACAAACGGACTTTATGCCGGCGAGGTTGGCTACATTGCGGCATCTATCAAAACTCTTGCAGATGCAAAAGTCGGCGACACTGTTACTCTTACCGCAAATCCTGCCAAAGAGCCGTTACCGGGTTATCGTGAGGCTCAGCCAATGGTTTACTGCGGTATTTATCCTGTTGACGGTGCAAAGTACGGCGACCTGAAAGATGCTCTTGAAAAATTACAGCTCAACGATGCGGCGCTCTCCTTTGAGCCGGAAACATCTGTTGCTCTCGGATTTGGCTATCGCTGCGGATTTCTCGGACTTCTTCATATGGAGATTATTCAGGAAAGACTTGAGCGTGAATATCAGCTTGACCTTATTACAACCGCACCGAGCGTAATTTACCGAATAACCAAAACAGACGGCACTGTTGAGATGATTGACAACCCTACAAATTATCCTGACCCTGCGCTTATAGCAATGGCTGAAGAGCCGATGACTACCGCACATATTTACTCACCAAAGGAATATGTGGGCAACATTATGGAGCTTTGCCAGGACAGACGAGGCATATTTATAGATATGCAGTACATTGATGCAGACAGGGTTGACTTGCACTATGAATTACCGCTTGCCGAGATTATTTACGATTTCTTTGATACCTTAAAATCACGCACAAGAGGTTATGCATCTTTTGACTATGAGCTTAAGGATTATGTAAAGAGCAACCTTGTTAAACTTGACATTATGCTCAACGGTGATGTTGTCGATGCACTGTCGTTTATTATTCACGCAGACAAGGCATATGGCAGAGCGAGAAAGATGGCGGAAAAGCTCAAGGAGAAAATTCCAAGACAGCTGTTTGAAGTTCCGATTCAGGCTTGCATTGGCGGTAAAATCATTGCGAGAGAAACCGTTAAGGCTATGAGAAAAGATGTACTTGCAAAGTGCTACGGCGGTGATATTTCCCGTAAAAAGAAACTTCTTGAAAAGCAGAAAGAGGGTAAAAAGCGTATGCGCCAGCTCGGTTCTGTTGAAGTTCCGCAAGAGGCATTTATGGCTGTACTTAAACTCGATACAGATTGATTTAATCGGTAGAATTTATATAATGATAAAATTAAACTCGGATTACGGCAATGGCTGTAATCCGAGTTTTGGTTTTGAGAAAAAGCTGCACTTAAAACAAAAGAGTTAAAATTTAGGTCAACCCTTTTTAAAGGGTTGCGGGTTTGGGCAGAGCCCATAAAACAGTAAAAATAGACTGATTAAAAATATAAACAAGCATTTGTAATTAATACCACAGAATAACTATACTTTAGATTTATCAAGACTTTAAAATAAAGTAAAAATCAAGATTAATGAGTGGCAGAAAGTAGGAAAGTAGTACTTGAGTGTCAGTAGAAAAAAGGAATTTTAAAGAACGCAAAAGTTTGTGTGTGGCTATTTTGCCCTTGAAAAGTGGCAAAATAGTAGTTGCAGTAGCGTGGCTTTTCCTTTATTGCTGTCACATTTTTAGGCTCTGCCATTATGTTCAAGCCGCCAAACGGCAAGCCGTTTGGCTATTAAAATTCGCAATAAACTAAAGTTTTGTGGGCGTCCACACCCACAACCTTTGAAAAGGTTGACCAAACTTTTTAATTCGTGACGGAAAGTCTTTTCATTCGCTAAAATTGTTGCCCGACCAAAAGTAACCTGTTTTTTATTCCACTTGATGGTAACAAAATGGTTGACCTAAATTTTTTAACTTTATCTCTGTAATTTAATTCTGCAATTACGCAAAAGAAAAATACTCGTCATCGCAAATGCAATGACGAGTACTTATTTTTAAATCATCCGATTATTAAGTGTGATAATTTAGTTTGCTTTGCCGAGATCCCAGTAGCCGAGGAACATACCGTAGCCGTCTGTGCTTGAACCTGTTACCTTAGAATCGCAAACAACGAATGTTTCGTTGTTGTGGTCTGCAACTGAGAATGTACCCTTGTTGTATGCTGAGCTGTAAGCACCGCTCTTTGCGTTAAGTACATTGTAGCCGTTTGAGAGGATTGTTCTGAAAACACCGTTGCTGTTGCAGAATACAACATTCTTTGCACCGTCAATAGCCTCAATCTGATCGCTGTTGAGTGTTACCTTATATACAGAGTACTCACCTGCTGTAAGAGCGTTTGTCTTTAATGAAGGTGTGAACTTTTCATCTGTTTTCTCCATAGCAATCTTAGTAAGGCCATTTGCCGAGTTGCTTGAACCGTATGCAAGGTAAACGCCCTTATTCATAGCTGTTTTGCTCTTTGCAGGGTTAGGGAATACACAATAAAGTGTAGCTGTGCTCTCAACAATTTCGATTTCAGTTGTTGACCAGTAACCTGTAAATGTGCCGTAGCCCTCAATGCTTGTGCCTGTTGTTACACCGTCACAAATTACAAATGTGTTCTTCTCTCTGTCAGCAAGTTTTGCCTTTGTTGTTGAGTATGTGCTTGAATACTGAGTACCTGCCGGAGCTTTCATAACGCTGTACTTACCGTTGATGTATGTTCTGTAAGTACCTGATGCGTTCTCGAAGATTACATATGATGAAGAATCAATAGCCTTTACCTGATCCTCTGTAAGAGTTACAGTGTATACAGGATATGTGCCGTCTACAAGCTGTGTTGACTTAGAATCAACATCAACATATGTGCTTGTTCTTGTCATCTTAATCTTTGTGAATGAATCGAGCTTATAGTCGTTGCTGTAAGCAAGGTAAACACCCTGATTCCAGCAGTTCTTCCACTTAGCAGATGCAGGAGCTACAGCATTGATAGTTGTGCACTTTGTCCAGTAACCTGTGTATGTACCGAAACCGTCAACGCTTGTGCCTGTTGCTACATCGCCGTTCATAATGAATGTGTAGCCGTTGAGGTCTGCTACTGAAGTTTTAGCTGTGTTGTAGTCTGCACTGTATGTGCCTGACGGAGCTTTAAGTAAGTTGTACTTTGAGCTTACATAAGTTCTGTAAGTATTTGACTTGTTTGTAAGAACAACATATGTTGCCTTGTTAATAGCCTCTGCCTGTTCCTTTGTAAGTGATACCGAGTAGAGAGCATATGTGCCGTTTGTGAGTTTTGTTGACTTTAAGTCAGGTGTGAGATACTCTGTTGTCTTTGTGAGCGGAATCTTTGTGAATGAGTTGAGCTGGTAGTTGTTGCTGTATGCAAGGTAAATACCGTCATCCCAACACTTAGGACTTGATACTGTCTTTGGAACAACAAAGTTGAGTGTTACCTCGTCAGTTTGCTCTGCTGTTGCAGAAATCTTTGTGCTTGTCTTAGCTGTGAAGTTTTCAAAACCAGGAGTTGAAGTAACATCTGTCTGAGCTACTCCGCCTCTTACAACAGGTTTAAACTTAAGGTTGTAGTTGCTGTCAAGGTAACCTACGCTAAGTGTTTTAAGGTTGAAGTCAACTGTTGTGTTGCCTGTGCCGATTACATTGAAGTAAACTCTTGCAAGAGCCTTGCCGCCACTGAAATCAGCAAGATTCTGAATTTCACTGAAGTTAGATTTGATTGTGCCCTTAGCGTCCATAATGTTAGTAACCTCGTTAGTAACATATGGCATAAGCTTAGCTGAACGCTCCTTATCAACAGCGAGCTTTGTGTTATCGTAAGTAAGTGTCCATTCGGCATTTACAAGATTCATTGATGAATCTACAATGTACTCAAGACAAACTGTATCGCCCTTCTTAAATGTTACATTTGCATTTGAGAAGTAGTTAGATTTACTTGAGATATTAAGGTTTGTGCCCTGTGTAGGTGACTGTGTTGTCGGAGCTACTGTAGTCGGCTGTGTAGGTCTTGCTGTAGTCGGCTGTGTAGGTCTTACTGTTGTTGGCTGTGTAGGTCTTGCTGTTGTCGGCTGTGTAGCCTGAGAAGCTGTTGTAGGAACAATAAGGCTTGTGATGTCACCGCTTGACATATTGTATGCACCTACAGCTGATGAAACGCTGTTTCTCTCTGCCTTGAATGTAAGCTTTGATGAAGCGTTAAGTGTAGCTGTTGTAACTGTAAATACACCTGTTACATCGTCAGCCTGTGTTGTGTATGCTGTGCCGTTTACTGTTACTGTTACCTTTGAAGCAGGAGCAGCAACACCGCTTACTGTATTCTTGCCCTTAACTGCATAGCCGAGTGCAGGAACATTAAGCTGTAACTTAGCCTTTGCATTCTGTAATGTTGTTATCATTGCAGTAACCTGATCGTCGTCAGCATCACTGCCCTGTGCAACGAGTGCGTCAACCGACTTCATAACTGATTCAACAGTTGTCCATGAAGATGCTGTGTAATCGGAAGAAGTCATTGCTTTAACTTCTCTTCCCTCTTTCTTAAGCTGCTCGAGCGGTGAAGCAGGAGTTTCTACAATCTTAAGATCATAAGAAGAGAATGATGTATTTTTAACTGTGATAATTGCGTCGCCTGTAATGCCTGCAATATCAGCTGACTGTACTTTGCCGCCGTTATTGAGCACTACATTGTAAGTTTCTGTTGTATTAATGTCAACATAGTAGTCACCGTTATCATCCTTAGATGTAAGCTGCGTGCCAGGCCATGCACCGAGAAGTGCGTTGCTTGCGCCTGTCCAAGCATATACATAAGGAGCTGAACCGTCAGCTGTCTTTACAACAAGACGAGATGTTGTTTTTACAGGAGCTGTTGAGCCGCCCTGTACTTTTTTCTTGAATGTTGCTTTTGACTCAGAAGAACCGATCTCGTTCTCTGCCTCAAGAGTAATTGTAATTGTATCGCCATCGTAAGCTGTGTTACCGATTGTGATTGTGTCGCCGTCTTTTACGATAAACTTGTTACCGCCGTCAATAGAGCACTTAGCCTGCTCGCACTTGTCAAGGCTTACTGTAACAGTCTGTGTACCTGTAAACTCTGCGTCACCCTTAACAGACATAAGTGGTCTGCCGTCAGGCTCTTCAACGAGGATTGTACCGTTCTTGCCGCTGTTGAATGTAACCTTACCGTTTGATACAACAGCAGATGACTGATCGTAAGCATTTACAAGATACTGACCGTCGCTCCAAGTGTCGCCAACGTTGATTGTAACATCAGTATTTGCATTAGCATAGATACAGCCGATTACCTTATCTGTAATGCCGTTCTTGTCGTAATCTCTTGCAAAAGCATAACCTGATGTTGATGTAAGGCTTGTGTTAGAGCCTGCACCTACAGAGATGTGGTTGTTACGGAATACACCGACTTTCTGCCAATGCTCAAGAACATTTGTATCCATTGAGTCCCAGTTCATATCACTTCTGAGTGAGTGACCTGCGCCGCCGTTACCGTCGTTAGGAACACCTGCTACCATTGGACGGTTTGTTTCGTCACCGTAGAATATCTGAATTCCGCCCGGGCATAAAAGAAGACCTGAACCTGTACCTATAAGGTCGCCTCTTGCGAGAACAGAGTCGTGTGAAGATACATAAGAAAGAACATTGAAGCTGTCATCGTTATTGATAGCCTTTGCAAATCCATCATATGTGCCCTTAACTCTGCCTGCGCTTAAAAGTCCGCCACCCTGAGTTGAGAAGTTGATCATTGAATCAAATCCGCCCTGTGTGTAGTAGCCGTCCTTATTAACACCGTGATCCCAACATTCACCTGTCATCCAGAAATCTTCATCCCAGTCTGCGCCCGGCTTGTTAGGGTTGTTTGCTCTCCACTCTTTAAGAGCGTCAACACAAGCATTCTTAAGGTTTTTCCAAGAAGCAAATTCAACGTGTTTTGCGGTATCGCAACGGAAACCGTCAACACCGTACTCTCTTACCCACTCTGAAAGCCAGCCTGCAAGGTAGTTGCTTACAGTCGCGCTTCTGCCTGTTTTGGTAAAGAAGTTATTAATCTTTGCTGTTTCAGAATCAAGTCTGCCCTCTCCGCTCCACTTTTTCTGGAGAATTTTTGGAAGACCTACTGTAGAAGCCTGCTCTGTTTTAAAGTCAGGAAGACCTGCAAGAGACATTGTGAGGTCACTGCCGCCACCTTCTGTATAACCTGCTACACCGCAACGAATCCAATCAGGACCCCACCAGTTAGCCCAGTCTTCTGCATTTGTATCGTAGTCGATAAAGCTGTGATATGTTTTGTTGTTTATATTCTGATGTGGATAGTATGCGTCTTCCCAGCCCGGTGCTACTGTGCCGTAACCATACTCTGCCATATCGTAAAGCGAGTTGTAACCTGAGTGGTTCATTACGATATCCATAATAACTCTGCTGCCGTGCTCCTGAGCTGTGTCAACAAGAGTTTCAAACTCCTCGGCAGTACCGAAGTTTGCATCTGTCTGTGTGTAGTCGAGAACATAGTAGCCGTGGTATGAATAGTGAGCGTAACTTGGATTACCGTCGCTGCCTACCACATAACCGTGTGTCTGCTCATACGGAGCGGAAATCCAGATTGCGTTTACACCGAGGTTATTGAAATAACCATCTTCGATAGACTGTGTAACACCGGCAAAGTCGCCGCCGTGGAAGGTAGCTCTATCATCAATGTTAGAAAGAACCTTACCGCTCTGGTCAAGACCTCTGTTGTATGAGTGGTCGTTTGATGTGTTTCCGTTTCTGAAACGGTCGGTTAAGAGAAAGTAAACCGATGCATTGTCCCAAGAAAAGTTATCTTTGCTCTTTGTTGTAGAAGCAGATACTTTTTCTGTAGTATCAACGGTAGCAGCACTTGCCACTGTTGAGAATGCAAAGGTTGTGCTTGACATAACGGTGCAAAGTGCAATTGCAACGCTTGTCGCTTTTAGCATTCCGTGCTTGTTCATTGGTTTGATTACTCCTTTCAAAACTTCCAAGGGCATCCTGCCCTATCGTTTATAATGTTATCACAAAATTATCACAATTTCCATAATTTTATTATAGAAAAATGAAAAACGGCAAATTTTACAAATTCAACTACGGAATTATGTGCAATTTGCCGTTCCATTTTCACATTATTATTGTTAATCAAACAATTCCGGGTGCATTCTGCTGTAATGAAATATGTATTGTTGTGCTATCCCCGCACAATCGCCGAAATCCGACGGCATCATACCGGGGAAAAGCTTTTCCATTGCCCTTTTCATCCATACATCAACAGGAAAAGCCTCTATTCTGTGTAAACCGAAAAGCAGAGTGCAGTCGGCGACCTTAACTCCGACACCCGTAATTTTCATAAGTTCTTTTCGTGCCTGCTCGTAATCAAGCGTGCGGCAGCTTTCAAGGTCAACCTCACCGCTGTAAACCTTTTGTGCCGCATCTATAAGGTAACGATTACGAAAGCCTGCCCTTAAAGGCGCAAGGTCATCGGCTGAAAGTTCCGCCATTTTTTGCGGTGTAGGAAAAGCAAAATCTCCGGGAGAAATTTCTTCTCCGAAGTTTTCGCAAAGTCTTTGAACAATGCCCTTGATTCTTTTTATATTGTTATTTTGTGAAATAATGAATGTGCAGAGTGCCTCATAAGGCTCTTGCCTTAATATTCTTATACCGGGAGCATATTTTGCCGCCTCTTTAAGCACGGGGTGAATTTCACTTATTTCTTCTCTGATTTTACCGTAATCAAGTTCGAGGTCAAAGTAATCTTTCCATATACTTTCAAAATCGGCTTTATTTGAGTTTTCGATATACAGACGCTCGCCGTCAAGTCTTACCCTGACTTTTTTACCGAAAGCGATTCCGTCAAACGAACCGTCGGCATTTTCTGTCCAGCGAAAACTCTGACCGCAGTCAAGTGTTTGTCTTAAATCAAGGTCTGTTACATTGTCGATACAGATGTAACCGTCAAATTCGGTGCAGGTCATAATATCCTCCGTATAAATTTTGTTTACAGAATTATTTTGATAAAAATTCTAAATAACATTATACATAGTTTTTCATATAAAAACAACTTATTTGAATTTTGTTCTGAATGTTAAGGGGTGAAATTGTAGTTTAACAAATTGATTTGCCAATTAATTATAAAAGTTTGGTCGACAAAAGTTTGGTCGACCTTTTCAAAGGTCGTGGGTGTGGGCAAAGCCCACAAATACTTTCCGTTTATACAATCTGGCGATAGCCGAACAGCTTGCTGTTTGGCGGCTTGAACACAACGGCGTTAGCCTTTAAAAGCGATAGCAACAAGAAAAGATTTTCGTTATTTCATTAATAAAATATAGGTTCTTTAATGGCTGTCGCCTGTTTTAACAAACTTAGTTTTAGCACGCAAACAGCGTGGCTGTTTGCGCCTGATAAATTGTTATATCGGAAGATTTTATGGGCGCTGCCCAAACTCGCAATTTTTGAAAAAATTGAGTAAACTTTTTTGTTTTTGGGAGGATAATTTAGCGTTAGCTAAATTTCAATGTCCGACCGACACTCCGTTAAACCATAATTGAACCCGACTTTTGATAAAAAAGCACCGCCCGTAAATTTTCGTTACGGGCGATGCTTTATCAGATTATTTTAAGTTGTCAGATGTAAATAATTTAAAATTCATCAAAATATCTCGCAATGTACTGCTGAACTCTTGTTACATCCAAGACAGAAATTTTTCCGTCCTTATTAACATCCGCTGCTTCTTTCTGCTTATCGGTAAAACTTTGATTCTGAGCAATATAAAGCTGTATAGCGGTTACATCGTTTACATCTATCTTTCCGTCGCCTGTAACATCGCCGAGCATTACATCATCGTCACTATACAAATATGCCTTTGTATTTTTGTTTATCGCAAGTTTTTCGTAACCCGCAACAGAAGTAACACCGCTCTGAACTTCGCTGTTTCTTACAACTGCCGCAAAGTTGACTTTTAAATCATTGTCAATAAAACCTACGCAAAGAGTTTTAAGATTAAGGTCTACTGTGGTTTCGCCTGTGCTTATAACCTTAAAGTACGCTCTGACAAATACCTTGCCGCCCTTGAAATCGGCGAGGTTTGAAATATCCGTAAAGTTTGACAGTACTTTTCCGTCTGCCTTTTTCACATTTGTAACTTCGTTCGGAATGTTCGGCATATAATCTTTTGAACGCACGGTATCAAGTTCGAGTTTTGTCTTGTCATATGTGAGTGCCCACTCTGCATTTACAACATCCATTGAAGAATCAAGCACATATTCTACACAAACTGTCTTTCCCTTAGTTGCTTTGACATTTGCACTCGGGAAGTAGTTTGATGTAGCGGTTACATTAAGATTTTTGCTCTCTGTAGGTTTAGCTGTGGTCGGTTGAGTGGTCGGTTGAGTGGTTGGTTTTGCGGTAGTCGGCTGTGTAGGTCTTGCTGTTGTCGGCTGTGTAGCCTGAGAAGCTGTTGTAGGAACAATAAGGCTTGTGATGTCACCGCTTGACATATTGTATGCACCTACAGCTGATGAAACGCTGTTTCTCTCTGCCTTGAATGTAAGCTTTGATGAAGCGTTAAGTGTAGCTGTTGTAACTGTAAATACACCTGTTACATCGTCAGCCTGTGTTGTGTATGCTGTGCCGTTTACTGTTACTGTTACCTTTGAAGCAGGAGCAGCAACACCGCTTACTGTATTCTTGCCTTTAACTGCATAGCCGAGTGCAGGAACATTAAGCTGTAACTTAGCCTTTGCATTCTGTAATGTTGTTATCATTGCAGTAACCTGATCGTCGTCAGCATCACTGCCCTGTGCAACGAGTGCATCAACCGACTTCATAACTGATTCAACAGTTGTCCATGAAGATGCTGTGTAATCGGAAGAAGTCATTGCTTTAACTTCTCTTCCCTCTTTCTTAAGCTGCTCGAGCGGTGAAGCAGGAGTTTCTACAATCTCAAGATCATAAGAAGAGAATGATGTATTTTTAACTGTGATAATTGCGTCGCCTGTAATGCCTGTAATATCAGCTGACTGTACTTTGCCGCCGTTATTGAGCACTACATTGTAAGTTTCTGTTGTATTAATGTCAACATAGTAGTCACCGTTATCATCCTTAGATGTAAGCTGCGTGCCAGGCCATGCACCGAGAAGTGCGTTGCTTGCGCCTGTCCAAGCATATACATAAGGAGCTGAACCGTCAGCTGTCTTTACAACAAGACGAGATGTTGTTTTTACAGGAGCTGTTGAGCCGCCCTGTACTTTTTTCTTGAATGTTGCTTTTGACTCAGAAGAACCGATCTCGTTCTCTGCCTCAAGAGTAATTGTAATTGTATCGCCATCGTAAGCTGTGTTACCGATTGTGATTGTGTCGCCGTCTTTTACGATAAACTTGTTACCGCCGTCAATAGAGCACTTAGCCTGCTCGCACTTGTCAAGGCTTACTGTAACAGTCTGTGTACCTGTAAACTCTGCGTCACCCTTAACAGACATAAGTGGTCTGCCGTCAGGCTCTTCAACGAGGATTGTACCGTTCTTGCCGCTGTTGAATGTAACCTTACCGTTTGATACAACAGCAGATGACTGATCGTAAGCATTTACAAGATACTGACCGTCGCTCCAAGTGTCGCCAACGTTGATTGTAACATCAGTATTTGCATTAGCATAGATACAGCCGATTACCTTATCTGTAATGCCGTTCTTGTCGTAATCTCTTGCAAAAGCATAACCTGATGTTGATGTAAGGCTTGTGTTAGAGCCTGCACCTACAGAGATGTGGTTGTTACGGAATACACCGACTTTCTGCCAATGCTCAAGAACATTTGTATCCATTGAGTCCCAGTTCATATCACTTCTGAGTGAGTGACCTGCGCCGCCGTTACCGTCGTTAGGAACACCTGCTACCATTGGACGGTTTGTTTCGTCACCGTAGAATATCTGAATTCCGCCCGGGCATAAAAGAAGACCTGAACCTGTACCTATAAGGTCGCCTCTTGCGAGAACAGAGTCGTGTGAAGATACATAAGAAAGAACATTGAAGCTGTCATCGTTATTGATAGCCTTTGCAAATCCATCATATGTGCCCTTAACTCTGCCTGCGCTTAAAAGTCCGCCACCCTGAGTTGAGAAGTTGATCATTGAATCAAATCCGCCCTGTGTGTAGTAGCCGTCCTTATTAACACCGTGATCCCAACATTCACCTGTCATCCAGAAATCTTCATCCCAGTCTGCGCCCGGCTTGTTAGGGTTGTTTGCTCTCCACTCTTTAAGAGCGTCAACACAAGCATTCTTAAGGTTTTTCCAAGAAGCAAATTCAACGTGTTTTGCGGTATCGCAACGGAAACCGTCAACACCGTACTCTCTTACCCACTCTGAAAGCCAGCCTGCAAGGTAGTTGCTTACAGTCGCGCTTCTGCCTGTTTTGGTAAAGAAGTTATTAATCTTTGCTGTTTCAGAATCAAGTCTGCCCTCTCCGCTCCACTTTTTCTGGAGAATTTTTGGAAGACCTACTGTAGAAGCCTGCTCTGTTTTAAAGTCAGGAAGACCTGCAAGAGACATTGTGAGGTCACTGCCGCCACCTTCTGTATAACCTGCTACACCGCAACGAATCCAATCAGGACCCCACCAGTTAGCCCAGTCTTCTGCATTTGTATCGTAGTCGATAAAGCTGTGATATGTTTTGTTGTTTATATTCTGATGTGGATAGTATGCGTCTTCCCAGCCCGGTGCTACTGTGCCGTAACCATACTCTGCCATATCGTAAAGCGAGTTGTAACCTGAGTGGTTCATTACGATATCCATAATAACTCTGATGCCGTGCTCATGAGCTGTGTCAACAAGAGTTTCAAACTCCTCGGCAGTACCGAAGTTTGCATCTGTCTGTGTGTAGTCGAGAACATAGTAGCCGTGGTATGAATAGTGAGCGTAACTTGGCTTATCGTCGCTGCCTACCACATAACCGTGTGTCTGCTCATACGGAGCGGAAATCCAGATTGCGTTTACACCGAGGTTATTGAAATAACCCTCTTCGATAGACTGTGTAACACCGGCAAAGTCGCCGCCGTGGAAGGTAGCTCTGTCATCAATGTTAGAAAGAACCTTACCGCTCTGGTCAAGACCTCTGTTGTATGAGTGGTCGTTTGATGTGTTTCCGTTTCTAAAACGGTCGGTTAAGAGAAAGTAAACCGATGCATTGTCCCAAGAAAAGTTATCCTTGCTCTTTGTTGTAGAAGCAGATACTTTTTCTGTAGTATCAACGGTAGCAGCACTTGCCACTGTTGAGAATGCAAAGGTTGTGCTTGACATAACGGTGCAAAGTGCAATTGCAACGCTTGTCGCTTTTAGCATTCCGTGCTTGTTCATTAGTTTGATTACTCCTTTCAAAATTAATTTAAAGGGCAATCTGCCCTATTTTTGAATTTCTGTCATAAATAATATTATCACATAATTATCATAATTACCATAATTTTATTAATTAAAAAATAAATACGGCAATATTTACAAATAGTTTGAGCTGCTTATGTGTATTATGCCTTATGCTTTGTAAAATTTAGCGGAGTCGACTATGCTTATACGGTGCTTTATGTAAGGTCAAAAAAAGCAAAGGAACCCGACATAACAATCGGATTCCTTTTTGAAAAAATATATTATTTGTCGCCCGACTTAGTGATTAAACCTGCAATCAAGCCAAAGAATATTGCCGCAGAAATACCTGCCGCAGCACTTTTAAGTCCGCCCGTGAGAATACCGAGAGCGCCGTCCGCAGCAAGTCCCTCTTTTACGCCCTGACTCATCAAAAATCCGAAACCGCTGATAGGAACTGCCGCTCCTGCGCCCGCAAACTCGGCGAAGGGTTCATAAAGTCCGACTGCGCCCAAAATCACACCTGCCACCACAAAGCCTGTAAGTATTCGAGCGGGAGTAAGTTTTGTTTTGTCAATTAAAATCTGACCGATTACGCAAATAAGTCCACCTGTCCAAAATGCATTTATATAATCCATAACAATTCCTCTTTACAAGATTTTATTACCTTTAGTTATTTGCAAATGTGCGATTTTTATTCCGAAATGTGACAGAAAAATGAAAATTTGTGTAGTCGCTATGATTTTTCATAAAAAATATACACAAAACTGTTTTTATATAGTATAATATATGCTGTTGCGATATGACTTTGCGGAGTACACAAAGTTTTTATATGCTTACTATTATTAAGGAGTGAACAAGTCACATGGTTGAGGTTAAAAAACTCACAAAAAATTACGGCAACATCAAAGCTGTCGATAATATCAGCTTTACTGTTGGCGAGGGCGAAATCCTCGGATTTCTTGGCCCGAACGGTGCCGGAAAATCTACCACTATGAATATAATCACAGGGTATATTTCTTCCACATCGGGCACAGTAACTATTGACGGAAAGGAAATACTTGAAAATCCGAAAGAGGCAAAGGCAAAAATCGGTTACCTCCCCGAAATTCCACCGCTTTACACTGATATGACGGTGAAAAAGTATCTTGAATTTATGTTTGACCTCAAAAAGGTTAAACTTCCTAAAAAAGAACACATTGAAGAGGTTATGCGACTTGTTCGTATTACCGAACAGGCAGACAGAATTATTAAAAACCTCTCAAAAGGTTATCGTCAGCGTGTCGGTTTTGCCCAGGCTTTGCTCGGCAATCCGCCCGTGCTTATTCTGGACGAGCCGACTGTCGGACTTGACCCTATGCAGATTATCGAAATCAGAAAACTTATTAAAAGTCTTGGCAAAAAGCATACCATTATATTATCTTCTCATGTGCTGTCGGAAATTTCAGCAACCTGCGACAGAATTCTTGTTATTTCAAACGGTAAAATAGTTGCCGATGCAAAGACAGACGAGCTTTCGTCTTCTACCGCAGGCGAAGAAAAACTTGCGCTTGTGGTCGAGGGTGCCGCTTCGGATATTATCTCTGCAATCAAAAACATTCCTGCGGTTATTCGTGTAAATAAAATCTCAGAAAAGAACGGCAACTCGGCAAAATATATGGTTGAGTACGAAAAAGATCACGACGTATGCCGTGATGTATTTAACGCAATGGCAAGAATCGGCTGTCCGATTCTTGATATGCAGTCGGGCAACGAAACACTTGAGGAAATGTTCCTTAAGCTTACTGCTAACGGCAATTATGACACAGTCGGAGGTAAAAAATAATGGTGGCAATTTTAAAGCGAGAGCTTTCTTCTTATTTTAATTCAGCCGTTGCCTATGTTGTAATGGCGGTATATTTCCTGTTTTCGGGCTTGTTTTTCAGTATGATTTGTATTGAAAACGATACTTCAAGCCTTTCCTATGTTTTCGGAAATATGTTTATTATTATTCTTTTTATAATTCCTATTATCACAATGAAGAGCTTTTCAGAGGAAAAGCGTCAGCGTACAGACCAGGCGCTCCTTACATCGCCTACAAGCCTTTTTGAAATTGTAATGGGCAAGTTCCTCGGAGCACTTATTCTCTTTGCAATATGCTCGCTTATCTTTGTTGTATATGCACTTGTAATTTCATTCTTCACTTCTCCCGACTGGGCGGTTGTGCTTTGTACCGTACTCGGACTTTTGCTTTTAGGCTCTGCTCTTATTGCAATTGACATTTTCATCTCTGTACTTACAGAAAGTATGATTATTTCCGCAGTTGCAGGTATGGGCGTAGGTCTTCTTATTTATATGCTAAGCAACCTTTCAAGCAACATCACCGTTGACTGGATCGCAACTATTGTTAAAAAAATTGATTTTCTTACATACTACACAAACTTTACATACGGTATGCTTAATC
>SKEE01001787.1_pt1 | contig 16459 bp, 13 predicted proteins | sample 4826661 | NCBI WGS metagenome assembly SKEE01 (sample SAMN11008817, study PRJNA524170) | human gut metagenome | biome: Human fecal sample; material: Feces; isolation source: fecal sample from pouch patient p20 | host: Homo sapiens | place: Israel: Tel-Aviv | collected 2016-11-14
CGCTTGCGTCCTGTGTGAATTACTTTTGTTTGGAATTGTTTACCGTGTTTTTCCAACACGAATATAGGTTCCGTTACAAGTTCTTTCGATATTGTTCAATTTTCAAGGTCCTGTGCGCCGCAGCCTTAGCGGCTGACAGCTTAGTTATTTTATCACTTTCGTGATAAGTTGTCAAGCACTTTTTTGAAAGATTTTCGAGATTCATTTTTGATTCTGTCGAATCTTTCTATTTGACGTTCATTTTGAAGTGTTTCATTCTGTCGGACGTCCGCCTGACAGTAATGTATTTTAGCACAGCATCCTTCAAAAAGCAAGCACTTTTTTACATTTTTTACACCAAAATCATTCTTTTGACTTTTTGCCCAGTTTTTTACATTTATTATAGACACTTCCTCCCTTATTCCTCCAAAAGCCGGGTGCGCAGCCGGATCAGGATCTTGCGTTCCCGCCGGGAGATCTGCACCTGAGTCGTGTGCAGTGCTTTTGCAGTCTCGCTCTGGGTGCGGTTGCCATAAAAGCGCAGGCGTATCAGCTGCTTATCCTGCTCTGGCAGCGCTTCGATCACCTCCGCCAGACTAATCCTATCCGCCAGCTCCTCCTCCGGTGATTCCACCGGGATATCCAGCTGCCGGTCCCCGTCCTCGCCATTTTCCGGGGTCAGGCTCATGGCGGGCTGCGCAGCCTGTATGGCAAGGGCTACATTCTCTATCGGTTCATCCAGCTGTTCTGCCAGCTGCTGCAAGGTAGGCTCTGAGCCGCACAGCTTCATGGTATGCTCCCGTGCTGCCTGCACCCGCATTCCCAGCTCCTTCAGGGAGCGGCTCACCTTGACCGTACCTCCATCCCGAAACAGCTTTTTGATCTCGCCAAGGATCACCGGCACGGCATAGGTGGAAAAACACACGCCCCGGCTCTCGTCAAAATTATCGTAGGCCTTGATCAGTCCCACGCACCCTGCGCTGTATAGATCGTCATACTCCATGCCGCGCCCACGGAATCTGCCCGCACAGGCGTGCACCAGCCCCAGATTCTGTGTGATGAATGCTTCCCGCCGGGTCTTATCCGTTACCATATACCGGACCGCCTTTCTTTTTTATGTAGGCTCCCGCCGGGACAGACGCTTGACCAGCAGCACCTTTGTTCCCTTGCCGGGCTTTGAGGTGACCTTGACCCTGTCCATAAAGCTTTGCATCACTGCAAAGCCCAGACCGGAGCGTTCCTCCGGGTTGCCGGTGGTGAACAAGGGCTGCATGGCCTGTTCCACATTGGGGATGCCGATGCCCTTATCTGTAATGGTGATGTGCACCTCCCGGTCTGGATAGACCGCTATGGTCATGCACACCGGCCCGATTCGCTCCGGGTAGGCGTGGACGATGCAGTTGGTCACCGCCTCGGACACTGCCGTTTTCAGGTCGGCAAGCTGTGGCACGGTGGGGTCGTACCGTGCCAGAAAGGCCGCCGTGACGCCGCGAGCGTATGCCTCATTGCTGCTGAGGGAATCGAACTGGATGCGGGTACTGTTCTCTGCTTTCATTGCGCATTCTCCTTTTCTATGTTCTCCGTACAAGGGATGCCTGCCAGCCGCAGGACTTTTTGCAGCTGCGCGGGGGCGTGCTGCAGCCGCAGGCTCGTGCCCAGAACGCGGGCGCAGCGCTGCCGCCCAAGAATAAGCCCGACGCCGGAGGAATCCATGAACCCCACCCCGCCAAGGTCTACGATCAAGGTACGCGGGCTGCGGCTGACCAGTGCATCGTCCAGCTGCATCCGCAGGCTCTGGGCGGCATCGTGGTCGATCTCGCCCGCCAGATAGGCGTACAGGGTCTCCCCTGCCGCGCTGAAGGTCACCGTTGCCATTGCTTGTCCATCTCCTTTTTTGCAAAATAAAAGATCCCGTACACATAGCTTCAGTGTACGGGATCTTCGGGTTATTTTTTAGAAAAAGCTGTCGGCGGTTTATGCCTTTGCCAGCAGCTCGGCAGCTTCCAGCGCTGCCGCCTCGCTGCCGCAGACCAGTAATCCGCGGCGGGTATTGGCGTGCGCCAGCTGCACTGCTTCGTCCAGACTGGTGCAGAGCTGAGCGTCAAAGTGATATTTTGCCTTCTCGGTCAGACGCCGGGTCAGCTGCTCCTCCACACCGGTAGGCGTGACGAGATACACCTTATCAAAGGGGCTCTCGCTCATGCCTGGCATGGTGGATTTATCCTTTTTCTGTTCCTCGGGGCTCAGGCCGGTTTCCAGCGCGGAGAAGAAGGCTTCGGCGCCCTCCTCCTCGGTCAGGCCGATGATGGCGCTCATGTGGCGCACCTTGGCCATGTTCAGCACACGCAGCAGTGCAGCAGCCTGCTGCGGGGTGCGGCAGGCATCCAGAATGACCAGCGGGCGCTGAGAAAGCACCCGGATGCTGCAGCGGTTGTCCACGGCAGCAATGCCATCCAGAATCGCTTCATCGGAGATGTCTGCCCCCTTGCGGCAGAGCGCCAGTGCCAGCTCCACCGCCATGGCGGCGTTGCCTGCGGCGTGACGCCCCAGAAAGGCCAGCGGCACCGTATAGCCGCCGTAGTCCACCCGGCTGGCGAACTGTTCTGCTTCCAAAAAGGTGATATCCTCCGGGTCGGGCACTACCAGCTCACAGCCGCACTTGCCCGCAGCAACGATCAGCTCACTGAGCACCGCCTTGGGCTGTTCCGGCGCGGTGACGCAGATGCTGTCCTTGCGCATCACGCCGCCTGCCAGCGCAGCCAGACGCTCCACCGAGCGGCTCACGCCGTCCGGCCCCACCGCTGTGACAGCACACACCGGCATTTGGGGCAGTGCCGCAGCCAGACCCGCGTCCGGCAACTCCACCACCGCCAGCGTGCAGCCGGCTTCGCCAAAGCAGTACGCAGCGGCGGCAAGCTCCGCCGCCTGCATAGGCAGTTCCTCATGGGCGGCAAGAGCATCGGCGGCGCGGCACAGCAGTGTCTCGTCCACCGGCTCGCCTGCCACCCGGATACGGGCCGCAAGGGGCTCGCACCCAGCATGATAGACACCGGCACGAATGCCCTGCGCGTGCAGGATGGCCGTCAGCAGGCGCGCCACCGCCGTTTTACCGGCAGTGCCTGCCACGCCCACGAACTGCACCTGCTGCACCGAAGCGTGCAGCAGCGCGCCCAGCTGTTCCGGGTCGGCAAAGCCGTCCGGCAGAGCTGCAAAATACTGATTTGCCTGTTGGATGGTCATTCGTGTCTCCTTTTCATGTGATAATACAGCCCCTCGCAGGCCAGCAGCAGCACGATGGCGACAAGGATGCCTGCCAGAACACCGGCAGAATCCAGCCACACATCGGTAACCTGACTGCTGCGCCCCTCCGAGAAGAGCTGAATGGTCTCATCGGTCAGCGCTGTCAGCACACCGCCCAGCATGGGCACGGTGATATGCCGCAGCGGGTGGCGGCTGTACACCCGCATACAGAGCATGAGCAGAAAGCCCTCCAGCATATACTCGCAAAAGTGTGCCAGCTTGCGCACGATGTGCATGGTCAGGCGGTCAGCCAGTCCCGGATGACCCAAGCGGCGCAGGATAATGCGCATCCATGCCAGCACCCGGCCGCTGGAGCCGGTGGAGACTGTTGCCACCGCCATGGAGTTGGAAAAGATGAACCAGATGCAGGCAATCAGTGCAGCGGTAAAGATCACCCGCCCCGCAATGACCCACAACGAGGTGCGCTCCGTATCGTTATAGCGTTCCACAGTCTCAACCCAGCGCCTTGATGCTCTGCTCAATGTTGGCCAGCTTGTCCTGACTCTTGGCGAACTTTGCGCGGATTTCCTCCACCAGAGCCGCCGGGGCACGCTCCACGAACTTGGGGTTGTTCAGCTGGTTGCCAAACATGGCCATTTCCTTTTCAGCCTTGGCCTTTTCCTTGTTCAGGCGTGCCAGCTCCTTCTCGCGGTCGATCAGTTCCATCATGGGGATAAAGCCGCGGGCGGCGTGGGTGGACACCTGCACCATGCCGTCGGTGCTGCCCTCGTACTTTTCGGTAAAGGTCACATCGGTGGCAAAGGCGAACTTAGCCAAATAGACCTGTGCGTTCTGGAAGGGGGCTGCGTCGGCAGTCTCGATGATCATGCTGGTCTTTTTGGCGGGGTGCACGTTCATCTCGGTGCGCATGGTACGCACAGCCTTGATATAATCCATCACCTTTTCAAAGGCTTCCTCCTCGGCTGCCCAGTTGTGAGCGGCGTCAAAGGTGGGCCAAGCCTGCGTCATGATGGTCTCGGCAGAGCCGGGCAGCGCCTGATACAGTTCCTCAGTGATGAAGGGCATGAAGGGGTGCAGCAGCTTGAGCGCCTTATCCAGCACATACACCAGCACACGGCGGGCTGTATCTGCCTGCTGTGCGTCGCCGGAGTTCAGGCGGGGCTTTGCGATTTCGATGAACCAGTCGCAGTAGACATCCCAGATAAAGCTGTTGATCTTGGCAGCAGCCAGCCCCATCTCGTAGTGCTCCAGATTGTCGGTCATAGCACCGGCCACCTGATTCAGCTTGGTCAGCACCCACTTGTCGCTCATGTCCAGCAGCTCCTCGCTGGGCAGACCCGGCTCAAAGTCCTCGGGCAGGTTCATCAGCACAAAGCGGGTGGCGTTCCACAGCTTATTGGCAAAGTTGCGGGCGGCCTCCACCTTCTTTTCGATATAGCGCATATCGTTGCCCGGGGTGGAGCCATCCACCAGCATAAAGCGCAGAGCGTCTGCGCCGTACTGGGCAATGACTTCCAGCGGGTCGATGCCGTTGCCAAGGCTCTTGGACATCTTGCGGCCCTGACTGTCGCGGACGATGCCGTGGATGCAGACGGTGTCAAAGGGCGCCTTGCCGGTGTAGGCCAGACCGGAGAAGATCATGCGGCTGACCCAGAAGCCGATGATGTCGTAGCCGGTGACCAGCGTATTGGTGGGGTAGAAATACTTGAGGTCGGCGCTGTCCTCGTTGGGCCAGCCCAGCGTGCTGAAGGGCCACAGGGCAGAGGAGAACCAGGTATCCAGCGTGTCGGGGTCCTGCGTCAGCTTTGCGCCGCCGCACTTGGGGCAGCTGCAGGGAGCAGACTTTGCCACCACGGTCTCACCGCAGTCGTCGCAGTACCAAGCCGGGATCTGATGACCCCACCACAGCTGGCGGCTGATGCACCAGTCACGGGTGTTCTTCATCCAGTTCATATAGTTCTTGGTAAAGCGCTCGGGCACAAACTTGATCTCGCCCTTCTCCACGCTCTCGATGGCGGGCTTTGCCAGCGGCTCCATCTTGACGAACCACTGCTTGGAGACCATGGGCTCAATGGTGGAGTGGCAGCGGTAGCAGGTGCCTACCTCATGCTTGAGGGGCTCGATCTCCTTCAGGAAACCTCCCTCCTTCAGGTCAGCCAGAATGGCCTTGCGGGCTTCCAGCGTGGTCATACCTGCGTACTTGCCGCAATCCAGCACCTGAGGCTCGTTGACGGTGTTCTTGCCGGCAGCAAACAGGGCATCGGCTGCAGCCTTGTCGGCAGCGCCGGTCATGTGGCCGTCGTAGGTGAACACGCGCACGATGGGCAGGTCGTGACGCAGGCCGACCTCAAAGTCGTTGGGGTCGTGGGCGGGGGTGATCTTCACGACACCGGTGCCCTTGGTCATATCGGCGTGCTCATCGCAGACGATGGGGATTTCCTTGTTCAGCAGGGGCAGCACCACATGGCAGCCATGCAGATGGGCGTAGCGGGGATCCTCGCCGTTGATAGCCACAGCAGTATCGCCCAGCATGGTCTCGGGGCGGGTGGTGGCCAGCTCCAGCATTTCGCCGGTCTCCTTGACCGGGTACAGCAGATGCCAGAAACTGCCGTCCTTCTCCTCGTACTCCACCTCGGCGTCGGAGATGGAGGTGTTGCAGTGGGGACACCAGTTGACCATGCGGTTACCGCGGTAGATCAGCCCCTTGTCGTACAAATGCACGAACACTTCCTTGACAGCCTCAGAGCAGCCCTCGTCCATGGTAAAGCGCTCGCGCTCCCAGTCGCAGCTGCTGCCCAGCTTCTTCAGCTGGCTGACGATGCGGTTGCCGTACTTGGTCTTCCATGCCCAGGCGCGCTCCAGAAAACCGTCGCGGCCGACCATTTCCTTGGTCAGACCCTCGGCGCGCATGGCCTCCACCACCTTAGCCTCGGTAGCAATGGAGGCGTGGTCGGTGCCGGGCACCCACAGGGCGGCATAGCCCTGCATCCGCTTGGTGCGGATGAGGATATCCTGCATGGTGTTATCCACCGCATGACCCATGTGCAGCTGACCGGTAACGTTCGGCGGCGGCATCACGATGGTGTAAGGTTTCTTGTCCGGATCGGCTTTCGTGTGGAAGTAGCCGCCATCCAGCCAGAACTGGTAGATACGATCTTCCACCTGACTGGGATCGTACTGCTTTGCAAGCTCTTTCATAGTGTCCTCCCAAAAATTTGATGAAGTGGGACGCAAAAAGCCGTCCCACGGAGCGTTCCATGGGACGGCTGTAAATACATGACCGCGGTACCACCCAAATTGCGCGGAAAACTCCGCGCCCCTTGATGCCCCTGTAACGTAGGGCAGACCCGAAAGCGGCTTACCTGCTCAGCTCACCGCTTCTGCTCCAAAGTGACAGTGCCCCGCCGGTATCCCGCCGGGTTTTCAGCTGCCCCCGGCTCTCTGTGCGGTCCCAGACGATGCACACTCTTTTTCAACGCATTTATAAAAAGAATATAGCGTTTTTTGTGGGATTTGTCAATCAGTTTTTCAAACCTTTCACCCAACGCACCAGCTTCCATACCTTTGCGCCCAGATGTGGGCAGTAACCCATCATCAGCGCCTGCAGCTTCTGGCTTTTGTGCTCCGACGGGATCTTCCACGCAGCGTGGCGGTGCGTGGAAGCCAGCTCCAGCAGTGTTTTTTCCTTTTCCGGGTCCCGCTCCGGCTGGTTGACCAGCCGGAAATACACCTCGGCGCAGGACATGATGCAGCGCTGATCCGTAGTACTGCGGAAGGGGTCCGGCTGCTCCTTTGCCAGCTGCCAGACCCGTTCCCATGCCAGTGCCGCCGTATAAAAGCGCAGGCTCGGCTTCTGTCGCACGGCAGAATCTGGTCGTTCAAGATAGGCATAGAGAGGGCAGTTCAAAAACGCCAGACTGCCAGCCTTGAGAAATTCCATCACAAAAAACAGGGTATCCTCCCCATAAAGCAATGCCGGATCAAAGCGGATATCCCGTAATATCTCCCGGTGGGTCAGCATCCGCCAGCAGTGCCCGCCGCTCCATTCCCGCATCCACGAATAATTTTCCGCCGTGATCCTCTGCGGTGCCGGGCATTCTGTCACTGTCCATAGGGACTGGTTTTCCTGTATACCGCGGTAGCGGCACATGGACATCCGGGTACCGCAGCTGCACAGGGCATCGTACAGCCATTCCAGATACTGCGGCAGCACAAAGTCGTCGGAATCCACAAAGCCGATGTATTCGCCCCTTGCCACATCCAGCCCAAAATTGCGCGCCGAGGACACCCCACCGTTTTCTTTGTTGAAAATGCGCACCCGGGCATCCTGCGCCGCATAGCGCTGCATGATCTGCCAGCAGTCGTCCGGCGAACCATCGTTCACAACGATCAGCTCAAAATTCCGGTAGGTCTGCGCCAGCAGGCTGTCCAGACACGCGGGCAGATACTTTTCCACCTTATAGACCGGTACGATCACCGAGATCAGGGGGCTTTTTTCTGTATTCATCCGGCTCTCCTTTTTAAAATTTCCAACCCACGCCGCTTCAGCGCTTCGTACTCCACGCTGCGCCGGTAGAGCAATACGATCACTCCTGCAAACACCGCCGTATAAAGCAGCCCGTCCAAAACAAAAACGCCAAAATTGCCCACCGGAAAGCGCTGCACCCAAAGCACACCCGCCGCCGAGAGTGTTGCCGTGAGGAGCATCCGCTTCAGATACTCTGCAAAATAATCCCGGAGCTTCTTCTGCCACTCATCCTGAACGCCGTATTTCAAAAAGATGTACGGTTCCACCCAGACACAGGTGCACAGGCTGCTGATGATGGTACCCCCGATAATGCCGACCACGCCGTACCGCTGCACCAGCGCCAGAGAGACCACCAGATTGATGATGGACTCTGCCACAGCCTTATAGCGGTCGTTCCAGAACAGACCCATGACCTCCCGGAACAACAGGTTCGTCTGCCGCATCCGCGAGATATAGAATTCTGTCACAATGATCGCCACGGTCGTCATCGGGAAACAGTATTCCCTGCCAAACAGCAGCTCGATCAAGGGATTGAACAGCATCATCAGCCCGCCAGTCAGATAGGCAGACTGCACAAAAAAGAGAAAGTCCATCTCTTTATATACTTGGTACAGCCGGTCAGAGTTTTCCAGCGCCGCAAAATTGCCCACACTGCCGGAAAAAGCCGTGGCAAACTTGTTCAGCAGGTTGTTCAGCGCGTTGAGCACCAGCCGGTAATTGGAGTAAAGCCCCACCGTCGCCAGACCGATGAAGGAGGACATCAGCAGGCTGTCCGTGTTGCGCACGATGACGGTAGCCAGCTTGTGCATACTCATTGCGCCGATGTTTTTCAGGATGCCGTTCCGTTCCTCCTTTTCCGGCAGCTCCCGGCATTCCTTCAGATAGGGAAATTCCTTATCCGCCATGTGGGAGATAATGATGTTGGGTATGAACTGCACCACAAGCTGGATGGCAAGGTACAGGATAAAGTTGCCCGTCAGCAGCAACGCCACGATCTGCACGACGGTGCGGATGCACTCGCATACCAGCGTCCACCCGGTGCAGATATAGCTTTTCTGGTAGGCCTGATAAATAGAGCTTTTATAGTTCAGCAGGTAAGAGCAGGCAGAGGAAAGCACATACATCATGTAGATCAGGGTGATATGCTCGATGCCCTCGCCGCCCTTGATGAGGTACGGCAAAAACGGCAGCAGCACCAGCCCGAACAACAGCACCGAAGCTGCCACCGCCCGGTACATCCACTTATAAAGGTTCATCAGCCGCGCCAGTTTCTGCTCGTCATCCCGGGCGGCCGGCTCGTACATACTGAACACCATGGCCGTGCCGATGCCCAGCTCCGCGAAGTTAAGGATACTGAGCACATCGGTAAACAGACCGTTGACGCCCAGATAGGCTGCCGAAAGGCAGCGGATAAAAACCATCCGGCCGATAAAGGACAGTAGCATCGTCAAAAACTGCCCGCCGATGTTGACCAGCATATTGATGATAGAATAGCGTGTTCTCATGCGTTTTTTCTCTTTCTCCTCAGCCCTTGAACCCCCGCAGCCGGCTGTATGTCTGCGGTAAGCGCCACAGCAGCCAGCTTTGCAGCCAAAGCCCGCCCGGAACGTTGCAGTACTGCCGGGTGCGGCTGACCACCTCAAACTGCATCCGCAGCATTTCCCGGCTGCGGGATGCCTTGCGCAGTGCCGGTGGCAGCTGCCGGTACACCCGGCTCACGCTGCCCATCGTAAATTTTGCTGCATTTGCCAGCGCATCGTATGCACCATTTTCCACAAGACAGTCCCAATACCGCTGTGCTGCCTCGGCAGCATCAAAATGGCGCAGCGTTTTATTGCCGCTCATAATGCTGCCGCCGCGCTGCACATAATAATACAGTGCTTTTGGCACCACCACGGCCTTTTGGATCTGCAAACAGACCTCCGGGATCAAAAACAAATCCTCGTTCAGCTTGCCCTCCGGGTAGCGCAGTTGTGCAAAGATGGCACGGCGGTACAGCTTGTTCCACGCAGGCTGGATCATCGTATCCGTGGCATTTTTCAATAGTTCCCATCCGGTAAATACCTGCTCTGCAAGGCTGATATGCATCGGCGGGCAAGGTGCGCCCGTCTCGTCCACCTCGGTGTAATCACACAAGGCAAGGTCTGCCCCGGTGCTTTGCACAGCCTTATACAGTGCTTCGTACATTTCCGGCGCAATGTAGTCATCTGAGTCCACAAAGCCGATCCATTCCCCCCTTGCCGCGTCCAGCCCGGCGTTGCGGGCGGCAGATAATCCTCCGTTTTTCTGGTGGATCACCCTGATGCGGGCATCTTTTTCGGCGGCGGCATCGCACAGCGCAGGGCAATTGTCCGGCGAGCCGTCCTCCACAAGGATCAGCTCAAAGTCCGTAAAGGTCTGTGCCAGAATGGAATCAATACATTTTGGCAGATAGCGTTCCACATCGTACACCGGCACGATGATGCTGAGCAATGGTTTTTCGCAGGGCACAGTGTGTTCCTCCCTATTATTTTCAATCCGTCACCTCGGTGCGCAGGCGGGCAATGAGCCGCTCCATCAGCGCTACCCGGTTAAAAGGGGTCATCAGGTAAAAGCCGTCCGCATAGGGCGCAGCTGCCTTGGCTGCCTGCACCGAGACTTCCAAGCCCAGCTCCTCGCCTGCGGTACGATCCAGCCCCTCAAACCTTTGGATGATGGCTTCGTCCACATGGATGCCGTTGACCTCGTTTTCCATAAAGATAGCGTTGCGCTGGCTGACCACCGGCAGGATGCCTGCCAGAATCTTTGCCCGCTCGCCCAGCGTCTCGCGGGCTTTTTTCAGGTTTTCCACTGCCTGTGCCGACAGCAGCGGCTGGGTGAGAAAGCCGCTCATGCCGTTTTCCAGCTTTTCTGCGGCGCGGCGCAGCTCCACCTCAAAATTGCGGGCGTTCAGGTTCAACGCCCCGAACACCGTGATGGGGCTTGGCATCTCCCGCCCTTCCCCGGCCAACGAAACGATATACTGCGCCAGCTTGCGGGAGTTGAACTGGTACACATTCTTCACCTCGTCCCGCTCGGCGGTGGGGATGGGGTCGCCGGTAATGGCCAGTACCTCCCGCACACCCTCGGCGTACAGTCCCAGCAGCAGTGCCTTGGTGGCGTTCAGGTTGCGGTCCCGGCAGGTCATGTGGGGCAGCACGTTCATGCCCAGCTCCCGGTGCACCCGGCAGGCCACCAGCGAGGAATCCATCCGCGCCCGGGCAATGGGACAATCTGCAATGGTCAGCAGGTCGGCACCGGCGGCCTGCAGACGGCGGGCACCCTCGAGATAGGCCGTCAGGTCAGCGTCCTTGGGGGAATCCAGTTCCACCGCGATGACCCGCTGTCCGGTGCGCAGCTTGCGCAAGAAGGCATCGTCCGTTTCCACTGCAGGCTTTGCCGTAGCGGCGGGCTTTGCCGCCGGGGCAGCGGGCAGTGCTTCCGGCAGAGCATCCAGCGCGGTGCGCAGGGCAGCAATGTGCTGTGGGGTCGTGCCGCAGCAGCCGCCCAGAATGCGAACGCCCTCGGCGGCAAGGCGGCTCAGTTCCCGGGCAAAATACTCCGGCTTGCCCTGATAGCGCACCTGTGCCCGCGCCACCACCGGGTAGCCCGCATTGGGCATGACCGAAAGGGGCAGTCCCGCATCTCCCAGCTGCTGCACCAGTGCCCGCATCGCGCCCGGGGCAGACACACAGTTCAGACCCACGGCATCCACCACGCCGCTCTGCGCCATACGGCGCACAAGATCGGCGCAGTAGCGGCCCTCGCGGGTGTAGCCGTCCGGCAGCACCGCAAAGGATACCAGCACAAAGGCCTCCGGCACGGTCTGCTTCAGCGCACGAATCGCTTCCAGCACACCTTCCTCGGCGCTCAGAGTCTCGAACAGAAAATTCCGTGCTCCCAGCAGCGCAAAGCGCTTTGCTACGGAAAGATATACCTGCTCCGCCGGGAGGTTCTCGGTGTCCGGCGCGGGGCCAAGGTCGGCAAACACCGCCGCGCCGGTCTCCCCTGCAGCCTTTGCTGCCAGCTGCCAGCCCGCATCCGCCAGCTGCTCCCAGCCCGGCTGCTGCGCCGCCGCCAGACGCGGCAGGCTGAAGGTATTGGTCTTGATGGCGTCCGCTCCGGCGGCAAGATACGCCCGGTGCACCGCCAGAATGCCATCCGGGTCGGTCAGGTTTGCCTGTTCACACTCCTGCCCCGGCTTTGCTTTATAATAGGTACCCATGCCGCCATCGAACAGTAGCGGACGCTGGGCTAACAGTTTGCGCACATCTAACATCGGTACTTTCCCTTTCCTATAAAAGATTTCATCTTTCAGTTTATCGTAGTTCACTCATCCGGTCAAGCGGTTTTCTTTATTTCGCTTGCGGCGTGGCTGTTTTTGTGCTATCTTAAGGTGTATCTGAAAACAAAGAAAATGACGAATATTTCGCAAACACAAGCGGGATTTAAGGCAAATAGCCGCAGGAATCCTTTGTGGATTTCAAGGCTCTTTAACGCAAAATCCAGCTGTGTTTGTAGAAATAGACTAAATTTTCGACTTTTCAGATACACCCAAGGAATAAGTTTTTATAAAAGGGAGAGGATGGATCATGCGCCACACCGGCACACTTGAGCTGGAAACTGACCGTCTGCTGCTGCGCCGCCTGCTGTCACAGGATGCCCCGCAGATGTACGAAAACTGGGCAAACGACCCGGCTGTGACCCGGTTTTTGCGCTGGGAACCGCACAAAAGCCCTGCCGAGACCCGGGAACTGCTTTCGGCGTGGGCAGAGCTGTATCCGAACCCGGATTATTACCAGTGGGCCATAGTGGAAAAGGCCACCGGACAGGTGTTCGGCTCCCTCTCCGTGTACAACGCCCTGCTGGGTGAGCCGCAGCAAAAGACCAAATGGCAGGGACTGGAGCTTTCCGGCGGCATCTGGGAGCCGGGCTACTGCATCGGGCAGAAGTGGTGGGGCAAAGGCTTTACCACCGAAGCGCTGCAAGCTGTGGTGGATTTCTGGTTCAGACAGGTGGGCGGTGCCTTCCTCACCTGCTGCCACGCGGTGCAGAACCCCGCCAGCGGCCGGGTGATGGAAAAGGCTGGTTTTGTGTACCACCACAACGATGTTTACCACAAATTCGACGGCACCCCGGTGGAATGCCGGTGCTATCTGCTGACAAAAGAACGCTACGATAACAGAAAGGACTTACTTTGAGCGAACTTTATGATATTTTGACCGAGACTCCTCCCACAAAGGTAGTGCTGCTGGCACTGGATCAGGGACTTTGGGACTGTGAGCGCAGTCTGGCAGAGCTTTCTGCCCTGTGCGAGGCCAACCACATGGAAGCCGTGGCACAGATCACCCAGAAACGCCAGACCCCGGAGACTGGCATCGTGCTGGGCAGCGGCAAGCTGGAGGAAGCTTCCCTTGCCGCCCAGACGCTGGGCGCGGAATGCGCTGTGTTTGACGGCGAGCTGACCGGCAGCCAGATCCGCAACATCTCCAATGCACTGGGCGGCTTGGAGGTCATCGACCGCACCATGCTGATTTTGGAAATTTTCCGCAGCCGCGCCGTGACCAACGAGGGCAAGCTGCAGACCGAGCTGGCGCTGCTGCGCTACCGTCTGCCCCGCCTGCAGGGCATGGGCGAAGCGCTGAGCCGTCAGGGCGGCGGCGGTGGCGGCGGCGGCGGTGCCCGCCGCGGTGCCGGTGAGACCAAGCTGGAGCTGGATCGTCGTCATGTGCACGCCCGTATTGACGCGCTGGCTGAAAAGCTGGCCGAGATGGAAAAGCGCCGGGGCGAGAGCCGCAAGGCTCGCGCCAAGACCGGAATGCCAGTGGTAAGCCTTGTGGGCTACACCAACGTGGGCAAATCCAGCCTGATGAACGCTCTGTGCGGCCCCAGCGTGGCCGAAGCCGATATGTTGTTTGCCACACTGGATCCCACCAGCCGCAAACTGGTGCTGCCCAGCGGTATGGCTGTGCTGCTGGTGGACACGGTAGGTTTTGTGTCCCGCCTGCCCCATAATCTGGTGGAAGCCTTCAAATCTACCTTGGAGGAAGCCGCATGGTCGGATGTGATCGTCCGAGTGGCAGATGCCGGGGATGAGCAGCGCGAGGAGCAGCTGTCTGTGACCGATGAGGTGCTGGACGGGCTGGACTGTGCCGACATTCCCCGCCTGACCGTGTACAACAAGTGCGACAAGCCCAACACCCTGAGCTTTGACCCCGATATCCTGCTGACCAGCGCCAAGACCGGCTACGGGCTGGACAAGCTGCTGCAAAAGCTGGACGAGGTGCTCAGCGACCGGGTGCACACCATCCGGGTGCTGCTGCCCTACGATAAGCTGGGACTTGCCGCCCCCATGCGGGAGCGCGGCAGCGTGCAGGCAGAGGAATACCGGGAGAATGGGCTGTATCTGGAAGGCATCGTCAAGACCGAGGATCTGCACTGCTTTGAGGGTTATCTGGTCTGAGCGGCAGGCAGTTGCTGATCATCTCACATTATAGCAATTTAACTTTTTAATGCAACAGCAACAGCATTGAATTGCATATCGCAAATATGCTGTTTGAATGTTGCACTAATTTCTTGTCTTGCGATAAAACAGGCGGCTGCGCAAAGTGCTGTGCAGCCGCCTGTTTTTTCATTTAACCAACATTGATATGCCCCACCGGCATGATCTTGCGCTTGTTGTCGTCCGGTTTGGCGGTCAGGCTCATGGCAAAGGCCACCGGGCCCACACGACCCATGAACATGACCAGCATATACAGGATCTTTGCCCCGTTATTCAGCTGGCTGGTCACGCCTACGGAAAGTCCCACCGTGCCAAAGGCCGAGCAGGACTCGAAGATGGCGTCCACCACCGACACCGCGTCCGAGGTGTTGTAGTACACCACGATGGCCGAGCCGATTGCTGCCGCCGCGCCCAGCACGATAATGGTCAGCGCACGGTAGACCGTCTTAGACTCGATATGATGGTCGGCGATCACGCAGTCGTCGCGCCCCTGCGCCACGCTGCGGATGGTCAGGATGATGACTGCGAAGGTGGTCACCTTCACACCGCCGCCGGTAGAGCCGGGCGCTGCGCCGATGAATTGCAGCACGCTCATCAGCAGCTTGCTCAAGGTACCGCAGGAAGCCAAGTCCACGGTGTTCATGCCGGCGGTACGGGTGGATACCGACTGGAACAGCGAAGCCATCACCTTGCCGGGCACCGACAGCCCGCCCAGCGTGGCGGGGTTGTTCCACTCCATCAGTCCCAGCCCCAGCGCACCGCCCAGCCACAGGATCACCGAGAAGGACAGCACCACCTTGGCGTGCAGGGACAGGCGGCGTTTTTTGTACCACTGGCACAGTTCCACCCAGACCATAAAGCCCAGACCGCCGGAGATGATCATGAATATGATCACCGCCTGCACATAGTAGTTGTTGACATAGGGCACCAGCGAGGAGTACGCCCCGAACCGTCCGAACAGGTCAAAGCCCGCATTGCAGAAGGCTGAAATGGCGGTGAACACGCTGATCCAGACGCCCTCCGGCCCGAACTGCGGCACAAAGGCGAACAACAGCAGCAGAATGCCGATGCCTTCAAACATCGCTGCCAGCCCCACCACGATCTTCAGCACGCTTTTGGCCTGATCGTAGCCGTCTGCCGAGACGCTCTCGCCCAGTAAGCGCAGGTCCCGGAAGCCCATGCGCCGGCGCATGGCCAGCGCAAAAAAGCTGGTAAGGGTAACAAGGCCAAGGCCGCCCACCTGAATGAGCAGCAGCACCACCGCCTGCCCGAACCACGTGAACTGCGTCCATGTATCCCGCACCACCAGACCGGTGACGCAGGTGGCACTGGTGGCTGTGAACATGGCATTGAGCACATCCAGCCGTCCGTGCCTGCTGGAAATGGGCAGGGTGAGCAGCAGCGTGCCCAGCGCAATCACGATGATAAAGCTGACGCAGATGATCTGGGTCGGGGTGCTCAGTCCCAGCTTTCTCCGCCGGACCGACCTCTGATGCCGCAGCTTTTTGCGGATATTTTTTATCTTTTCCATAGCATCCTCCCTGCGCAGCACGCAGCCGCTTTGCATTCCCTTATAGCATACACCATTTTGCCCGCAGGTTCAACTTGATTTTACAGCCCGGTTGCGGTATTATAATATGGTACTGTATTTTGGGCGGCTGTCCTGTGCCCCCAAGGATGCAGGCTCCTGTCTCCGTAGCTCAGCTGGATAGAGCGTCCGCCTCCTAAGAATTCGGTCAACCGGATACCTTGGGTGCAGAAGTGATTGTTCTAATCAAAAGCAAGACTGGGGATCGAGATTTTCCCAACAAATTTTGATGCAACAAGTTTAACACCGTTCCGGTTGCAATGCAGTCGGTTACTTCGTTGTGAAAAGCATTCCACACATTTGTTTCCAAGTGCGTTGAATTTCAAAAAATCAACGATAATACATAATATGCCTCAGTAGCTTAGCTGGATAAAGCGCCTCCCTCCTAAGGAGGAGACCGCAGGTTCGAATCCTGTCTGGGGTATCCCTTTATGAAAATGCGAAGGTCATTTTTCCATGTGAAAGACGATCTTCGCATTTTTCATTTTGAACCTATCACCAAAATTAGCCAGCTAATGCCATTAGCAGAATTTTCGGTTCCAGCTAATAAAATCGGGTTTCCAGCTAATGTAGCCCCATAAAG